>Ga0194121_10005141_pt1 | contig 18385 bp, 16 predicted proteins | sample TA2MahCa50mmetaG_FD_148609 | JGI IMG/M metagenome (GOLD analysis project Ga0194121, IMG submission 148609) | Freshwater microbial communities from Lake Tanganyika, Tanzania - TA2015020 Mahale Deep Cast 50m | ecosystem: Environmental > Aquatic > Freshwater > Lake | place: Tanzania: Lake...
TCTGGAGGCGGCGAAGGAGATCAAGGCTGCATTGCGCGGCCTGTACGGGCACTCAAGGAAGCTGATCATTGTAGACTTAGACGACACCCTGTGGGGTGGGATCGTCGGGGACATCGGATGGGAGAATCTCACCCTGGGCGGTCACCACTACCTGGGGGAGGCCTACGTGGATTTTCAGCGGGCGCTGAAAATCCTGACGCATCGCGGGGTTCTATTGGGCATCGTGAGCAAGAACGAGGAAGCGACGGCGCTGGAAGCCATCCGGCGGCATCCGGAAATGGTGCTGAGGCCGGACGATTTCGCCGGCTGGAGGATCAACTGGCAGGATAAAGCCGAGAACGTCGTCGAGTTGACCAGAAGTCTGAACCTTGGCCTGCAGGCAGTCGTGTTCATTGACGACAGTCCGATGGAGCGGGCGCGTGTGCGCGAAGCCCTGCCCGAGGTACTGGTCCCGGAGTGGCCGGACGACAAGTGCCTGTTCGAAAGCGCGCTCCACAGCCTTCTCTGCTTCAATCCTCCGGCGATTACCGAGGAGGACAGGCGCCGGACCGAGATGTACCGGTCTGAACAACAGCGGGAGGGGTTGAAGCGGCAGATGGTTTCTTTGGATGAATGGCTGAAATCGTTAGAGGTCAGGGTTACGGTGGAGCCGTTGAATGAAACAAACCTTCAGCGAACGGTGCAGTTATTGAACAAGACCAATCAGATGAACTTGACCACACGGCGAATGGCGGACGCGGAACTCCTCAAGTGGGCCCGGGCCCCGAACCATCGGCTCTGGGTCTTTCGCGTGTCAGACAAGTTCGGTGACTCGGGCATCACAGGTATTGCGAGCCTGGAGGTGCAGGGCGGCACGGGAACAATCGTGGACTTTGTGCTGAGCTGCCGCGTCATGGGACGGAATGTCGAAGAAGCCATGATCCACTCGATCACCAAACATGCGTGCTCCATCGGGCTGGAGAACGTCTCCGCCCAGTTCATTCCGACCGGCAAGAATAAGCCGTGCCTGGAGTTTTGGAGGCGGTCCGGCTTCAAGCCCGATCAATCTGAGGAACGGTTCTGGTGGTGGCTCGACGCGGCCTATCCCCGACCCGATTCGGTCGCCATTGAAGTCTCGCTCGACTGATCAAGCCGGTTTAAGAAGGCATGCTGTGCCGGAAGAGTTGACGTTCAAGATTTCTGAAACGATGATCGACCGGTTCATGGACATGACCGGGGATCGCAGCTCGCTGCACGCAGATCAAGCGTTCGCTGAACGGTCGATGTATCGCCGGCGGGTCGTCCATGGCATGCTCCCCATCGCCTTCCTGACCGCGCTGCCTCTGGACGGTGCCGGCTCCGTGCTCTGGATCCTGTCGAAGCTCTCCGGGCGTTTCTTGAAGCCCGTGTTTCCGGGCGACCGCCTGTCGCTCACCGCAACGGCCGTCGCAGGCCGGGAGGACGCAGACACATGTGAGGTGGAGTGCGTCTTCAAGCACGCGGATTCCGGCGCCGTGGTCACGACCGTCAATGCCCTGTTGCGCGGGCCAGCTCCAGGCGAGATGGAGAAAGCGGGTGCGCGGAAGCATCCGGGGGGACGAGGGACAGCCCTGCTGCTGGATGCGATCTCCGAGCAGGCCTTTCAGTTCGACGAGCTTGCCAAGGGGCAAAAAGCGGATGTTCGCTTTGCCGTCACAGACTCACAGATCGAGGCATTTCACAGCCTAGTGGCCCAGGGTCTGGCAGGTGAAGCCTCATCGTCGTCGATCAGTCATACGGTGCATGCCGCCAATGTCATGGCGGTCTGTCTTGTCTCAACCTTGGCGGGTATGTGCCTGCCGGGCAGGTACGCGACGCTGATGGAATTTTCCGTGGCCTTCGCCTCGCCGATCCGGTTGGGCGCCGCCTATCGGCTGGCGGGTCTCATCGAGCATAAGTCCCAGTCCACCGGCATTCTGTCGGAAGGGCTTTCCATTCACGGACCGGACAACCGGAAAGACGCCTGTGCGTCCGGGACGGTACGCGTGAAGGTCAATGACGCGGAGGTCAGAGGTCCATCCATGGATGCCTTGCGTCAGGAAGAATCGAACCTGCAGTTGAAAGACAAGGTCGTGCTCATTACGGGTGCGAGCCGTGGAATCGGAGCCACGACCGCCAAGCTGTTCGCGCTCCATGGGGCGAAGGTCGCAGTCAATTACAACAAGGGACAGGAAGAGGCGCGGCGGGTCGTTGGTGAAATCAAGGAGGGCGGGGGAGATGCCTTCGCCGTGCAGGCCGATGTCTCCGATCGGGGCCAAGTCAGGCGCATGGTCGAAGAGGTCCGCCGCGTCTATGGCCCCGCGCAGGTCCTGGTGAACAATGCGGTCGCCGACGCGTACCCGGTCTCTTTCCAGGAGCTCACGTGGGACGCGATTCAACAGGATCTGAACGTGGTCCTGAAGGGCGCCTTCAACTGCTGTCAGGAAGTCCTGCCGATGATGGTGGAGAAGCGGTGGGGGAGGATCATCAATCTATCCACGATCTTTACGGATAATCCGCCGGCCGGACAGACGAAGTACGTGACTTCCAAGAGCGCGCTGACGGGCCTCACGCGGAGCCTTGCGAAGGAGATGGCCGGCTCTAACATTCAGGTCAACATGGTGGTGGCCAGCATCGTGGAAACGGACTTGTCAAAGCACGTGCCGAAGATGTTCCTGAGCGGGATGAAGAACGATACGCCGATGAAGCGTCATGCGACGACCGGCGACGTCGCCAAGGCGATCGTTTTCCTGGCCTCGTCGCTGGCATCCTTCACGACCGGCCAGCGGATCATGGTGACCGGCGGCAACCCTCCGTTCCTGTAAATTTCTGCGAAACCCTTTTACGGTGCATACCTGATGCAACTGCGATTGCTCGACAAATTGGCCTGCCCCAAGTGTGTGCGTGAATTGGTCTGCGATGCATCGGCGCGGGACGACGCCGGCGGGATTCTTGCCGGCAGCTTGAAGTGTGTGCAGTGCGGGACCCGGTATCCGATCGAATCGGGCATTCCGCGATTTGTACAGCACAAAAATTACGCCTCGTCCTTCGGCTATCAGTGGACGACCTTCAAATTCGTGCAGATCGACGCCTATAACGGGCTTCCGCTTTCCGAGCGGCGCTGGAACGCCGAGACCGGCTGGACGAAGGAGTGGCTGGACAAGAAATGGGTGCTGGACGTCGGGTGCGGGGCGGGCCGCTTTCTGGACGTGACGTCCAAGACCGGTTGCGACGTGGTCGGCGTGGACATCAGTGAGGCGATCGATGCCGCGGCCGTGACGATGAAAGGGCGGCCGAACGTCCACCTGGTCCAGGCCAGCATCTACGAACTGCCCTTCCGGCCCGGCGCCTTCGACGGCTGCTACTGCATCGGGGTGATCCAGCACACGCCCGATCCGGAACAGGCGCTTCGTGCCTTGCCGAGAGTCCTGGCGCCGGGCGGACGCCTCGCGGTCACTATCTATGAACGGAAGCCGTGGACGCTGCTCTACGCCAAATACCTGCTTCGGCCTCTGACGAAGCGGTTGAACAAAAAAGTCCTTCTGACGGCTATCAAGATCCTGATGCCGGTCTTATTCCCGCTCACCGAGGTGCTGTTCAGGATTCCCTATGCCGGGCGGCTCATAGCGTTTCTGATTCCGGTTGCCAATTACGTGCAGATACCTGAGCTGTCTCTGCGCCAACGATACGAGTGGGCGATCCTAGATACGTTCGACATGTTGTCTCCTCAATATGACCGGCCGCTCACCCAGGCGGAGGGCGAATGCGCTTTGCGAACAGACGGTCTCGTCGAAATCAGAAGGTTGGACAACCCCGGACTGAACCTGGTCGGGGAACGGCGCGTCTAAGAATAAGAGTCAGCACTCGCCGAGAGATTAGGAATCTGCGTCAGCACGAGGCACCAAGCCATTCGTGTTCACTGACTCTCCGGGTTGAATCGAGAGCGATTAATGTAAGAACCTTCCCTCTTTTGTCCAAGCGTATGAGCGAACGTTCCAGTTTCATCAAGGACTTTGTTTCCGTCTCTCTGGGAAACTACGGCGGGATCGTCCTGTCGTTTACCCTCAACGTGATCCTGGCGTGGCGATTAGGTACGGAGCAATTTGGTCGGCTGGCCCTGCTGATCATGGTCGTCCAGGTCCTCGCCGGCCTGGTCGCCAACTGGACGATGACCGGGCTCATCCAGTTCAGCGCGCAGGAGTTTGCGCGCACGGGCTCCGTTGCGGAGACCTTTTGGGCCAGACTGAGTGTGATCGCGCCCTGGCTTACCGGCGCCGGTCTTGCCCTGGCGATCGGGCAAGAGCCTGTCGCGTCGTACCTGAACGTTCCGATCTGGGGAGTCTGGCTGGTGTTCCTCTATTTTCTCCTGTCCAGCCTTGTGGTAACCCTCGGCGCTGTATTCCAGGCGTGTCAGCGGATGGATCGGTATGCGGTCGCGTTGTTCCTGGACAAGGCGGTGGTGGTCGTCGCAGTCCTGCTCTTGCCGGCGCCCTATGCGGAGGACGCGGTCCTGATCATTGCCTGCTACGCCGTCAGCAGCCTAGTGGTTTGCGTGTGGGCGGTGACGGTGCTGGGAAGCCGGATTCTGCTTCCCGTCCGGACCGGTCGGGAGACGGTCGTAGGCTTGTGGAAATTTTCAGCGCCTCTGATCATTTCGACCTGGGTCGGGCTGGTCAGCACCCAGTGGATTCAGTACGTCATCATCAAACAGTATCTGCCCCTGTCCGAGATCGGGCTGTACTCGCTGGCGAACCAGGTGGCGGGTATGGTGCAGCAGGTCACGATTATTTCATCCGCGCTCCTGCTGCCGCGTTTCTCGATGCTGGTGGCGAACCGGCAGCACGACGAGATCCGTACGATGATCGAGAAGCTCGTGCCCTACGGGTTCATGGGGTTTGCCCTGTTCTTGAGCGCCGGCGTCCTGCTGGCGGGGACCGGGGTTCCGTTGATCTTCGGGTCGGCCTTCGCAGGGGCCGTGCCGCCTTTGGGCATCCTCCTGGTCGCGACGATGGCGCTGGCCCTGTTCAATACGTTTATGCCTCTCATCAGCGCGTACGGTGACACCTGGTCTCTCTCGCGGATCACGTTAGTCTCGGCCCTGGTGAATCTGGCCGGAGCCCTTCTGCTCATTCCCCTTCTCGGGATCAACGGCGCGGCCGTGGCAACGCTTCTGGGGCATGGGACTGCCGCGGCCATGATGCTGAGGCGGGTCCAGAGTCGTCTCGGCTTTCCGGCCCTCCGCCTCGCTGCCATGGGTCTCCCCGTTGTGCTGATGGTCACATTCGCGGGCTCTCTGGAGGGCGGGCCCTTCTACCTGGTCGGGGTGGCAATGATGGTGCTCAGCAGCATCGCCTTAGGCCGTGCGTTCAAACTCTTTGATCAGGAGGCGCTCAGGCAACTGATGCGTCTGGACATGCCGATGTTCATCAAGTCTGGTCTCAAGGTCCTCTCAGAAAAGACGGGGTGAAGAGGAGGAATCCCTCTCGCTGACGGCGGGTGTGTTCGAACAAGGTATCGAGCCGATTACTGAAACGTGGGGTGGACATATGAAAGTCGTCTTGTTGGCTGGCGGAATGGGGACTCGGCTCTCGGAGGAAACGGATGTCCGACCGAAGCCGATGGTAGAGATTGGCGGTCATCCGATCATCTGGCACATCATGAATGTCTATGCGGCTCAAGGATTCACGGATTTTGTGATCGCCCTGGGGTACAAAGGCGAAGTGATCAAGGAGTATTTTCTCAATTTCCATCCCCATAACAACGACCTCACCGTGCACTTAGCAACAGGGCATGTTGAATTCCACGCCAACAAGGCGCCGAACTGGACCGTTACTCTCGTTGACACCGGACTGAAAACGCAAACTGGCGGGCGAATCAAGCGCCTCCGGCCGTGGCTTGGGAACAAGCCATTCATGCTCACGTACGGCGATGGAGTTGGCAATATAGATCTCAAGGCCCTCCTGGCGTTTCATAAGTCCCACGGCAAACTGGCCACGGTGACCGCCGTACGTCCTCCTTCGCGGTTTGGCACCGTGCTGGTCGACAAGAATCGGGTCTTTGAGTTCACTGAGAAACCTCAGACCGAGGCCGGGTGGATCAATGGGGGGTTTTTCGTGCTGGAACCGAGCGTCTTTGACTACATCGGCGGGGACTCGGTCGCCTGGGAATCGGAGCCGCTCGGCAGGATCGCCGCCGAAGGGCAGCTTATGGCCTTCCAGCACGAAGCCTTCTGGCAGCCGATGGATACGATGCGGGAGAAGCTCCTGTTGCAGTCCCTCTGGGATTCGGGCCACGCACCATGGAAGGTCTGGTAGCCAGCCTCGACCTGATGCAGCCCGTCCGCGATAAGTTGCGTCTCCCGTCCTCTGTGGGTTACGTGTCGACCTCGTCCGAATTCGAGAATACCTGATGGGCACTCCGAAGGTCATCGTTTGTCTTCCCACGTATAACCGTTCGGGGTATCTCTTGCAGACCCTGGCCAGCGTCCTGTCACAGACCTTTACAGACTTTGAAGTGATTGTCTCGGATAACTGCTCGACCGACTCCACGGCTGACGTGGTACGTGCCTGCGGGGACCCGCGCATTCGGTATATCAGGAACGAGCGCAATATCGGGCTATTTCCGAACATGAATCAGTGCCTTGAGCTCGCGCGCGGCGACTACGTGTGCATCCTGCACGATGACGATGTGTATGCGCCGCGCTTTCTGGAGCGTGAAGCTGGCATGCTGGATCGCTATCCAAGCGCCGGATTCGTCCATTGTGCAACCTATGAGATCGATGCAAGCGGCCGACGCCGGCGTTTAGTCCAGACCTATCCAGATGATTGTCTTCGGGGCAGACACGAGGAATTCGCACGCTATCTCGGGGGGCATAACGTCCGCTGCTCAACAGTAATGGGTCGACGAGAACCGTACCGGCAGACGGGAGGGTTCGATCCCGCGTCTCTCTGCGCCGATTTTCCCATGTGGCTGCGCCTCTCGCTGAAGGCCGACGTTGCGTATGTGGCCGAACCACTGGTCTCGATGCGTGTTCATATGGCGACGACATCCTCCAGTCTTGAGCCCTCGCGATGGTGTCGCGAATTTCTTGCGATTCTAGAGCGAGGACTCTGTCTTGCGGAGAGCACACACTCTTCGCTGCTCCGGTCAAAGGATCGCGTGCGACGATGGGCTATTCGGGCTCAGGGTAACCGCTTCTTTGTCGCTGCGGTTGCTGCCATTACCTCCGGGTCTTTCTCGGTCGCTGACGGATATATAGGGGTACTTCGCGAGCTGGAAGAGCGCGGGCTGCCCCGCCCGTATCGAATTCTCGCCTCGGCGCTGCGGAACCGAATGGGGCAGCGTCTTCTGTTTCACGCGCGTCGTCTCCGCAGGGCCCGTGACGCCAGGAATTTGCCGGTGGAGGCCGTGTGGTGAAGGAATGCGTGCCCGGGCAGGCGCCGAAGCCCATGGAGACCCTGTACATCTCGTACGACGGGGTCTTAGAGCCGCTGGGTCAGTCCCAAGTGCTCAGTTACCTTTTCGGTCTGAGTCGATTGTGCCGCCAGACTCTCATCTCATTCGAGAAACCGGCTGACCTGGCCCAAATCGACAGGGTACGTAAGGTGGAAGCATCGCTCCAGGACGCCGGGATTCGCTGGATGCGACTCACGTACCATAAGCGACCACCCTTGGTCTCGTCGTTGTATGACGCTGTGATCGGAATGATGGCCAGTCTCGCGGTATGTGTGACGAGGCGGATTCAGGTTGTGCACGCACGGGGGTATGTTCCGGCTCTCATTGCCCTCCTGCTGAAACGCCTAGCCGGTCCCAAGTTCTTGTTCGATATGCGGGGATTCTGGGCGGACGAAAAGGTTGACGGAGGGCACTGGTCCCGGGAGAGCCTGATCTATTCGGTCACCAAGCGCTGCGAGCGGCTGTTTTTCGAGTCCGCCGACGCCATTGTGTCGCTGACGGAAGAAGGAGCCAAGGCGGTGCGCGGGCTCGGTTACGCGATCAGACCTGCGACTAAGATCGAAGTGATTCCGACCTGTACCGATCTGACGAAGTTCACTCCGGGCCCCAAGCATGCGGGTCTGTTGAGAAGCCTGGCGCTCGAAGGGCATCGAGTCGTCGGATGTGCCGGCTCGATGAGCGATTGGTATTTGCGGGAGCAGATGCTCGAATACCTGAGATTGCTGGTCCAGCATGTTGAATCCGTGAGGATCCTCATCGTCAGCCGGGAGGATCAGGATCGTCTGAGTCATGATGCCGTTAAGGCAGGCATTCCCGGAGACCGGCTGGTCGTGACGCAAGCGGAGTTTTCAGACATGCCCGAATACATGCGGTTGATGGACGCCGGGATATTTTTCATTCGAGTCTGTTTTTCCAAAAAGGGGTCGGCCGCCACGAAACTTGGAGAGTTTCTGGCCTGCGGCGTGCCCGTGATCATCAATGACGGAATCGGCGATTCCGGCTGGATCGTGCGCAAGCACAGTGTCGGTGCCGTGCTGGCGGACACCACCGCTCCGGAGCTTGAGCGGTCGCTCCCGGCGGTCAGACAACTCTTGGATGATCCCGCTGTTAGAGAGCGCTGCCGCCGGGCGGCCGAACAGTGTTTTGATCTGAACGCAGGGATACGGCGGTATGCCGCGATCTATCGGGACCTGGCAAGCTGACCGCGCGGTCATTTTACCCCACGAGGTGAGAATGGAAAGGCCTAGTACGACGATGACGCAATGCCGGGTCTGCCTGGCAGAATCCCTGGTGCCGGTTCTGGACTACGGCCGGGTCGCCCTGGCCGACGGGTTTTTGGATGGCGACTCGCCGATTCAAGATGAACCCACCTTTCCGCTGATCTTGTGTCTGTGCGAGGCTTGTGGGCACCTCCAGGTCAATGAGGTCGTCAGCCCCGAGCTGCTCTTTCGCAATTACATCTATTTGACCGGAGTCTCCGATGCGGTGCTGGAACATGCACAGGTTTTGTACCAATCGGTCGTTGAGGCCCTGGGCGGCGCTACCGGCCGGCTGCCCCTTCAGGTGATTGAAGCGGCCAGCAACGACGGCACGGTGCTCTCCGTGTTTCAACGGAATGGGTGCCGCGTGCTCGGCGTCGACCCCGCGCGCAATATTGCCAAGATTGCCAACGAGCGCGGGATCGAGACGCTGGCGGAATTCTTCAATAAAGAGACCGCCCGGGCCGTGTCCGCCCGCATGCCGCATGCCGACGTCTTTATCGCCCGGAACGTGCTGGCCCACGTGGCGGACTTGCACGGTTTTGTAGCGGGCATCGGGATGGTGATGGCCGCCGACGGGGTCGGCGTCATCGAAGTGCCGCATGCGCTGACCATGTACGATCAATTGCAATACGATCAGGTCTTCCATGAGCATCTTGGCTACTACACGGTGGAGGTGCTGCAGACGTTGTTCGGCATGCACGGTCTCAAGGTCATTCGAGTCGAGGAGATTCCGATCCACGGGGGATCCATTCGAGTCTATCTAGCCAAGAAGTCCTCTGCTCGACAGGTGGAGGCATCGGTCCAACGCGTGGTCGGCGAGGAGAGGAAGAGGGGATTGGGTAAGGTCGAGACATGGCTGGAGTTTGCCGAACGAGTGAACCGGCAAAAAACCAAGCTCCTCCAAGAGCTCAAGGCCTTGAAGGCCGACGGGAAACGCATCGCGGCCTACGGGGCATCGGGGAAGGGCCAGGCCATGCTCCAGTTCTGCGGGATCGATGGCCGGCTGCTCGACTACGTGGTCGACAAGAGCCAATGGAAACAGGGGAAGCTCACCCCCGGCACCCGTATTCCGGTGTACTCCACAGAGCGGTTACTTTCGGACAAACCCGACGTCTTGCTGCTCAGCGCGTGGAATTTCGCGGACGAAATACGCCGGCAGCAGCACGACTATGTCGTCCAGGGCGGCCGGATGTTGCATCCCCTTCCGATGCCGCATTACCTCTCGTGATCGGCGCCGCAGCTTCTTCATATAGAAAGGGACAACTCGCATGAATTTGAGCACGAAGTTTTGGCGGGACCGCCGAGTGTTGGTGACCGGTGCCACCGGCCTTGTCGGCACCTGGACGGTCAAGCGATTGATCGAATCGGGTGCGGACGTCGTCGCGCTGGTGCGGGACTGGGTTCCCTATTCCGAGTTCGTGCGCGGCGCGCTTGCCGAACGCTGCAGCATGGTCCGGGGCGATCTCTGCGATATGAATCTCCTCGAGCGAACGCTGGGTGAGTATGAGATCCGTACCGTTCTGCACCTTGCCGCCCAGAGCCAGGTGGGCGTCGCAAGCAAGACCCCGATCAGCACCTTTGAGACGAATGTGGCCGGAACCTGGAGGCTGCTCGAAGCCTGCCGGCGTACTCCCAGCGTCGAACAGATCGTGGTGGCGTCATCGGACAAGGCGTATGGCGATCAAGTCACGCTTCCCTATGACGAATCCTTCCCGTTGAAAGGCAAGGCGCCCTACGATGCGAGCAAGGCGTGCGCTGCGCTGGTGTCCTTCTCATACTCATCCACATTCCAGCTTCCGGTCTGCGTCACGATGTGCGGCAACTTCTACGGGCCGGGCGATATCAACTGGAAGCGAATCGTGCCCGGGACCATCCGGTCTGTGCTTCGGGGGGATCGGCCCATCATTCGATCGAACGGCAAATTTATCAGAGACTATTTCTATGTAAAGGACGGGGCGGCTGCGTACTGTTTGTTGGCCGAGAAAATGGCGGAACTCCCGGCTATCCATGGCCAGAGCTTTAATTTTTCCAACGAGAATCCCTGTACGGTCCTGGACCTGGTCAGGGATATCTTGAGGCTGATGGGCCGTGAAGACCTGGAGCCGATCACTCAGAATCAGGCCGCGAATGAGATCGTCCATCAGTATTTGTCGGCCAAGAAGGCCCGCGAGGTCCTAGGCTGGAAGCCGATTTGGGATCTGGAAACCGCCCTGAAGGAAACGGTGGCCTGGTATGAGTCTTTGTTGCGATAGGAGCGGTCTGTGAAGGTCACGGCCTGCCGGGTCTGCGGGACATCGAATCTGTTCGAGGTTATGGATTTCGGTCGCATGGCTCTCGCCAATGCGTACCTGGCCGATGCCTCGGCCATCGCCGGTGAGGCGATGTTTCCCATGGCTCTCTGTCTCTGCGAGCAGTGCGGATACGTGCAGATCAATGAAGAGGTGGCCCCCGAAGTCTTATTCAAAAACTACCTTTATGTGACCGGTGTGTCCGAGGCCGTCCAGCAGCACGGTAGGCTCCTCTTTCGGCTCGTGAGCGAGCTCCCGGGATTGCCGCACGAGGCGCCTCTGATCCTGGAGGCGGCCAGCAACGACGGAACCATTCTCTCCATCTTCCAACGGGAGGGGTGGCGCGTGGTCGGAATCGACCCGGCCGAGAACGTAGCAAGGATTGCGAATGCCAGGGGGATCGAAACAGTTCCTGATTTTTTCGGCCATCGCTCCGCCCTGCAAGTCGTTCAGCGTTCTGGTCATGCCGATATCTTTCTGGCACGGCACGTGATCGCTCACGTTGCGGGCCTGCACGAATTTGTGGAAGGCATCGGCGTAGTCCTCGCCGATGATGGAGTCGCGATCATCGAATGCTCGCATGTCCTGCCGTTTTTTCTGGGATTGCAGTACGACCAGGTGTACCACGAGCACCTGGGCTATTTGTCCGTGACGGTGCTCAAAAGATTGCTGGAGATGCACGGGCTGGATCTGTTCGCGGTGCAGGAAGTCGGCATGCATGGAGGGTCTCTCCTCGCGTTTGCCCAGAAAGCCGGCGGGGCAAGGCCACGGCAGGAGTCGGTGGACCGGGTTCTGCAGAAAGAGATGGAAGCCGGCCTTGCCGGTCGGAAGTCCTGGATCGATTTTGCCCGCCGGGCGCAAGAACAAAAAACGGCCTTGATCACGGAGCTGCGCAAACTCAAGCAGGAAGGCAAGCGGATTGCGGCCTATGGCGCGGCGGCCAAGGGGCAGGTCATGCTGCAATTCTGCGGCATCGGCCGCGATCTGATCGATTTTGTCGTGGACATGAGCGACTTGAAGCAGGGCAGATTGACGCCGGGCACGCACATTCCAATCATAGCGCCGGGAGAGCTGCTGAGGCGCCGGCCCGACGTCGTGCTGCTGTGCTCATGGAACTATGCCGAGGAAATTCGCCGGCAACAGAAGACCTATCTCGAACAGGGTGGCCGGTTCCTGCACCCTCTCCCGCTTCCTCATTACATCTAGCGCACTTCCCCTCGTCATGATCCTCACATTCTTTGTTCTCGCCATCTTCGGCTTTGTCTTCTGGGGGTATCCGCTGGGTGGAGTGAATTTCTCGGATTACCATTTTTACGCGAAAGGGCTTCCGCCGCTCTATGGGCTCACCATTGTGGATGCGGTCAGTAAACAGGTGAATTTCGAGTTCCTGTACCACAATGAAGGCCTGATGGTGGGCACCTACTATCTCATTCATCGGTTGCCACTCGGGATCGAGCAAAAGCTGTATTTCGTGGATGGACTGAATATCGGCATCCAGCTCCTCAATGTTGCCCTTTTCACGTACGTGCTGTGGAAACTCGTCGGCCCTAGCCGGCTTTTCATCTTTGTCTGGATCTATCTGCTTTATCCATTCGCCGCCAGCCAGCACTATTGGCAGGCCTTCATCATCAACAACTTGGCGGCGACGTTCTTCCTCGCATCGCTGTGCTTCTTCCTGAACATTGCATACGAGCCCGACAAGATGGTCCGAAATCTGGCGTTCTGCGTCCTGCCCAGCCTTCTTTTGCTGTGGGGCTCCATCATCATGCTGGAGTATGCCATCTGCCTGTCGCCGCTCTATCTGTACCTGGCTCTCTATTTCAGCAACGGGAAACGCGGTGTACGCTTACGTGATGCTGGCGGAAGCCCTTCTCCAGGGGCGAGGAATGGGCCAGGCCTACAATTTCAGCAATGAGCTGCAGGTTACGGTCCTGAAGATGGTAGATTTGATCGGTCGTTTGATGGGGCGGACCAACCTCCCCCCCCTCGTGCTGAACGACGCTCCCAATGAGATTCCGCACCAGTACTTGAGTGCGGAGAAAGCCAGGACGCAACTAGGATGGAAGGCCCAGTACACACTTGAAGAAGGGTTGCGGGATACGATCGAGTGGTACGAGGAGTTTTTCCGGCGCCGCGCCTCGCGCGGATCGTCTTCGTCCCTCTGATGCCTGAGAAGTCAATGCCCAATCATATCGCCTGTCGGATCTGCCGGAGCCCGTTGAGCGTTCCGTTCCTCGATTTTGGATCCACTCCGCTGGCCAATTCCTTTTTGAAATCACCCGCCGAAGCAAAAGAGGAAGCCTCATACCCCCTGGCAGTCACCGTCTGCCAGTCCTGCGGCCTGGTTCAGCTTACCCATGTTGTATCTGCGGAGTTGCTGTACCGCGAGTACATCTATGTCTCCTCGACATCGGAGGGGGTCCGGGCCCATGCCGAGACTCTAGCGGAGCGCCTGGTCCGGCGGTACGGTTGGGGACGGTCGTCCCTCGCAGTGGAGATAGCGAGCAACGACGGCACGGTACTCAAGGCCATAGCCCGCCGAGGAGTGAAGGTCCTCGGCGTAGAACCGGCCCGCAACATTGCGGCCCTGGCGGAAGCCGACGGCGTTCCGACGATCAACGACTTTTTCTCCAGGGATGTGGGTAAGGCTCTGGCCCGGGACTACGGCAAGGCTACGGCGATCCTGGGCCGGCATGTCTTCGCGCACATCGACGATCTCCACGGATGCATGGAAGGCGTGACGGCTGCGCTCCACGACGACGGGGTCCTGACCATCGAGGTCCCGTATCTCGGCGATCTCCTCGATAAGCTGGAGTTTGACACCATCTACCACGAACATCTCTCGTACTTCGCTCTCGGTCCGATCATCACATTGTGCAAATCTCATGGTTTGAAGCTGGTTGATGTCGAGAGGGTGGGATTGCACGGCGGATCCGTCATTCTCCATATCCAGCACGAGCGGGCCGCAGCCGAACCGAGCGCGGTCGTCGAACAGATGTGTCGGGAGGAGCAAGTCCGTGCTCTTTGCGAGCCCGACACCTGGGTTCGATTCGCCCAGGACGTCGAAGCATGGAAGAGCCAATTTGAGGATCTCATCGATAGCCTCGTCCGGTCGGGCGCACGCCTGATCGGCTACGGTGCGGCGGCAAAAGCCAATACGCTTCTGAATTACTGTCCGGCTGCAGCCCGGTCGCTTTCGGCTATCCTGGATCGCAGTCCCCACAAATATGGTCGATACACCCCAGGGACCCACATTCCGGTGAAACCAGCGGATGGCTGGGAGGCTGAGAAGGCGACCCACATAGTCATCCTGGCGTGGAACTTCCAGGACGAGATCGTGCGACAGATGCGTGCCTTCGCCGACGCAGGGGGCCGGTTCGTTCAAGTCCTTCCACAGCCCGCGGTGCTCTCGGATACGACGGCGCGGCGCTCGCGACGGTGCTCGCCTATGCGACCTCCGCGTTTCTCGTGATCGGATGACGGGGCAACGACTCGGGCTGCCGCTGCTGCGGCACAGCGTGTTGGTCCTTCCCATGCTCGGGGTCGTGCTCTGCTCGGTGTTTCTCCAAGGCCTTCCTTTGTATCCCACCGGCCTTCTGGTTCTGAGAAGATCGGCCTATCTGCTGCCGCGCCTGTTTTTGCTGTGGGAACCGGAGGAGACGAAGCTCCTCCCGCGCATGATTCTCAGCTGGGGGTGCGCGGCAGAATCGGCGCCGGCCAGCACGGAGCCGCGTGTATGAACGTCGTCCTCACCGGCGCGACCGGTTTCATCGGCTCCCACGTGGCTCGCCGCTTGGTGGTGGCGGGACACCGGGTCATGGCAGTCGTCCGTCCGGCCAGCGATCTCTGGCGGATCAGAGATCTTCTGCCGTCCCTGACCCTTCTCGAAGGCGACCTGTCTGTTCCCTCGGCGCTGCGGGGTCCGCTGGCCTCGGCTCAACCGGACCTCTTGATCCACCTCGCTTGGAGCGGCCAGATGCTGACGCCTGTCGCCGGCAACATGGTGGCCTTGGGATCGAGTCTGGAGTTCCTGCGGCTGCTGCCGGAAACCGGGTGCCGCCGCATCATGGTAGCCGGTACATGCTTTGAATACGCACCCAGCCGTGATGAGCTGACGGAGGAGAGTCCGGCGAAGCCTCACGATCTCTACGGTGCGGCGAAGCACGCCCTATTCCTGGCCGGCAGCCACTTCGCCAGGCTGGCGAAGGTCGAGTTGATCTGGCCGCGCATCTTTTACGTCTACGGTCCCTACGAGGATCCGCGCCGCCTGGTTTCCTCGGTGATCGTCGCGCTACTGAAAGGTGAACCGGCGCCCACGACGCGAGGCGAGCAGGTGAGAGACTACCTCCACGTCGAGGACGTCGCGGATGCGTTGCGCGCGATCGCGGAAAGCGGAGTCTCCGGCGCCGTTAACGTGGCCTCCGGAACAGATGTCACCGTCGCGCAGGTGGCGACTCAGATCGGGCGGCTCACCGGGAGGCCGGACCTGCTCCGTCTGGGCGCGCTGCCCTATCGAGAAGACGAGCCGATGGTGATCCGTGCCGGGACGCGGCGTCTGCGCGAAGACATCGGCTGGAAACCGCGATTCGACCTGGCCGGCGGGTTGGCCGATACGATCGGCTGGTGGAAGACCCGCCTGTCTGCCGCCTGACGCAGATGAGACAACACGGGGTAAGCATGGCTCCGAAAGTCACAGTGGCGATCCCGACCTATAACCGCGCGCGGTATCTCCAAGACAGTCTCCGGTCGATCCTTAACCAGACTCTCCTCGACTTCGAGGTGATCGTCTCCGACAACTGCTCGACCGATTCTACCGAGGAGACTGTCCGTGCCTTCTCCGATTCCAGGATCCGATACCGACGAAACGACTCCAATCTCGGGGTGTTTCCGAACATGAACCGCTGCCTTGAGCTAGCTCAAGGCGAGTACGTCGTCATCGTCCATGATGATGACCTGTTCGCTCCGCAGTTTCTTGAGCGGGAATGTGAAATGCTCGATAAACATCCGAGGGTGGGGATGGTCCATTGTTCTGCCTTCGAAATTGATGCCCAAGGAATGCCTCTGCGCACGTACAAGGCATACCCATCCACTCAGATCCTGGATGGGAAAAAGGTATTCGTTCGATTCTTGGAGGGGCACAACATCTACTGTCCGACCGTCATGGTGCGGCGCACGTTATACCGGTCGGTTGATCCTTGGGACCCGCGGTATCTCTGCGCGGACTACCTGATGTGGCTTCGCCTGGCTCTTGAGGCTGATGTGGCCTATATCGCCGAGCCGCTTGCCGCTGTACGGATCCATCCGGAACGTATGTCATCCGAGACGGAACCGCTTCGCTGGCTGAATGAATTTCTGGAAATCTTTGAGCAGGGACTCGAGTGGGGTGAGAAGGCCTGCCCTGAGCTTCTCGGCCCCAGGAAAGTATTAATAGGAAGGGTAGCCCAAGCCCAAGGGCGACGATTCTTTGTGGCAGCCTTGGCGGCGGTTGCCGAAGGCCAGAGGCGCACCGCCCTGGAATATGTGGAGGTGCTGAAGCGGCTACAAACGCTGGGGCTTCCGCGCCGGTATGCGCTCGCTGCAAGAATGAGTTGCAATCGCGTCGGCCAATCCATGCTGTCTTCAGTTAGGCAGTTCCGCCGCCTCTGGGCCAGACGAGATTTGCCAATGCAAGTCAAATGGTAGCTGGAGAGATTGGCTCGAACCTCTGAGGTAAAGCATTCGATGCCTGCAGGCAGAACCCGAGTGCTGTATTTAACTTACGACGGGATCATGGAACCGTTGGGCCAGTCCCAGGTGCTTCCGTACCTCCAGAGGCTGGCACACGACCATACGATCACGCTCGTGAGTTATGAAAAGCCTGAGGATTGGGAGGATAAGACTGCGCGCCAGACAGTGGAAGCGGAAGTCCGCAAGGCCGGAATCGAGTGGGTGCCGTTGCGGTATCATCGTCACCCGACGTCGCTGGCGACCAGCTACGATTTGGCTGTGGGATTGATCGTGACTATGTATCTCGCTCTACGCCGGCGAATCCAACTGGTGCACGTTCGCAGTTACGTACCGGCGGTCCTGGCCCTGGCCCTGAAAAAAACCCTCAAGACTCGATTTATCTTCGATATGAGGGCGTTTTTTGCTGATCAACGAGTCGAGTGCGGGGCCTGGCGACGAGACTCGTTGCTCTATCGGGCGGCCAAGTGGTTTGAGCGGCGTTTTCTGACCAGCGCGGATGTTGTGGTGTCGCTGACCCATGCCGGAGTCTCAGCGATGCGCGAATTCGACTATCTTCGAGACAATCCACCCCGCTTCGAGGTCATCACGACCTGCACAGACCTTGAGTTGTTCCATCCTGCTGATGCCGGCTCTTGCCAGCGGAACGAGAGCGAAAGGCCCTTTACGCTGGGTTTCGTCGGATCGCTGGGACCGTCGTACATGTTCGACCTGGTGATCGACTGTTTCAAGATTTTGCGTGAACATCGCCCGGATGCGCGGTTTCTTATCATCAATCAGCAGATGCACGCGCATATTCGTAACCAACTGGAGGCGGCGGGAGTCCCTCAAGACTGCGTAGAGATCAAAGCGCAGGGCTATCACGGCGTCGCCCAGGAGATCAGAAAAATGGACGCCGGGATGTTTTTTCTCAAACCGTTTCCCTCCTTCAGGGCAGTCGCGCCGACCAAATTGGGAGAATTCCTCGCAAGCGGCGTCCCGTGTCTGTCCAATGCCGGCATCGGCGACTTGGAGGAAATCCTCGAGGGCGGATCTGTCGGCGTCATTTTGCGAAGGCATGACAGGCAAGGGCAAGAGGACGCCGTCGGACGGCTGCTCGAACTGGCCGCGAATCCGGAGACCAGGCAACGGTGCGTGGACACGGCGAGACGCTATTTTTCTCTGGAGGCCGCCGTGCAAGCCTATAACAGACTCTATAGATCGCTGACCGGATGCACAGAGCCTGAGCCTTCGAGAGGAGGAGCCTAGAACGGAGAGGCGCAAGGTTGCCCGCTCTGCGGTTCCGATCGCTTCGTGAAGCTGGGCATACGCGGAACTCGTGAATACTTCGGCGCGGATCCCAATTGTGAGCCTCATCTGGTGACGGATGTGGTCCGATGCCGCGTCTGTGATTTTATCTACGCCTATCCCGTCCTCGGCATAGGAGATCTCGAGCGAGAGCACTATAACAACCCCGACAAATATTGCTCGACCGGGGAGTTCGATCCAGCCACGATGCACAAGACCAGGCTGGACCTCATCTCGGAATTCAAGAAGGGTCATGACTAGTTTAGCGGGTCTTGCCTGAGCATTTCCAGCAGTAGCTGGTACAGATTGCTCTGACGATGATTGAACCGGAACTCACACTCCTTGAGGTGCAGGTAGAACAGGTGCGGGCGA
>Ga0194121_10005144_pt1 | contig 18372 bp, 18 predicted proteins | sample TA2MahCa50mmetaG_FD_148609 | JGI IMG/M metagenome (GOLD analysis project Ga0194121, IMG submission 148609) | Freshwater microbial communities from Lake Tanganyika, Tanzania - TA2015020 Mahale Deep Cast 50m | ecosystem: Environmental > Aquatic > Freshwater > Lake | place: Tanzania: Lake...
GCGAACGTGCGCTTGTACGCGGCCACCACGCGGTCGCGGTTCGTGTACGACGCCTTGCCCTGCGCCACGTCCCACACCTTCGTCGCCTCGGTGTACTTCGGCGGCAGCTTGGCCTCGTATTCCATGAACTGCGTGATCGGGTACCGGATGCCGCCGTCGTGCGTGCCCTTGAGGCCCGCGATGATCTCGTCGACCTGCGCCCAGGGGATCGTGAACGCCATCTCGTGGTCCTGCGTCTGGCCGAAGATGCGGTCGCCGGAGCAGGGGAGGATCACCTGCGGCTGATCGGTGCGCATCGTCGTCACGATGATGTCGGCGCACACCACGCGCCCCCCGAACGCGGACGTCAGCTTGCCGCCCTTCTTCCACAGCGCGGCCTGCGTGAGCCGCATGACCTGCGCCGGGTTGCCGTACACGCACACGATGTCGGGCTCGAACGTCGCCCGGTCGAGCGGCGCCACCAGCAGGCCGTGGAACTCGCCCGCGTCGAAGCGATCGACGGCCGCCTCCGAGCGCTGCCCCGCCGTCTTCGACTCCGTGTACATGCCCTCGCAGAGGGTGCCGGAGCTGAACATGTGGCCGGGCTTCTCGAAGCCGAGCGCCGCGATGCCGAGCGAGCAGATGCTGTCCTCGCGGGTGAGCGCGATCGTCCAGCCGTAGCGCCGGGCCATGTCGATGACCTGGCAGTTCATGCTCAGCTTCTTGAAGTCGCGCGCGGGACGGCGCGCGCGCTCGGGGATGGGCTCGCCGGGACGCAGCATGCGGATCGCGACGGGAAAGGTCTGCGGACGGACGTAGGTCTGCAGCTCGCGATCCGCGGTCTTGACGTCGGTCATTGATCCTCCTGGAGATGTCGTCCGAGCCTACTACGCGCGCTTCCGAGGTCGCAACGCGCGCCCCACCGCACCGCAAGCGCTTGCACGACGGCGCGCGTTTCGCGGCGTTTTCGGGCGGTACGGCTCTTGCGTTCGCCATGTCCATGCGGCGCTGCCTGATCCTGGTGATCGGCATCATGATCGGCCAGTGGCTCGCCTACGGCAGCATCGAGCCGCCGTCGGAGGTCCACCGCCTCGCGGGCGCCGCGTGGGCCCGCGCCGATTTCGACGAGGCCGCCCGCCTGTGGAGCCGCGCGGTCAGCCTCCAGCCCGACAACGCCTACTTCAACTACATGCGCGGCGCCGCGCTCGCCCGTCTCGGGCACCGGCAGGCGGCCGCGGACGCGCTCCAGATGACGCTGCTCCTGCAGCCGGACGAAGGCCTCGCGAAGCAGGTGCGGCAGGAGCTGACGACGCTCGCGCAGCTCAGCGCCGCCGCCGCGGGCGACGAGACCGTGATCCCGCTGGAGACCGGCCGCGGCGTGTGGGTCGCGCCGGTCCTCGTCAACGGACGCCATCGCGGGCGCTTCCTCGTCGACACCGGCGCCAGCGTGGTCGTGCTCTCGCCGGCGTTCGCGAAGCTGGTCGGCGCCAGGCCGCGCAGCGACATGCTCGAGATGGAGACGCTCGGCGGCCGGGCGCGGGCGCCGTGGGCCACGCTCGCCTCGCTCCGCGTGGGTGACGCCGAGGTCCGCCGCGCCGAGGTCGTCATCCACCATCCGGGCGGCGACCTCGACGGGATTCTCGGCAACACCTTCCTCAACCGCTGGCACGTGGCGCTCGAGCCCGACCGGCGGATCCTCCGCCTCCGCGCCCTCGGCGCCTCCGACAGCTCGGTCTACGCCTCCCCCCGCTGATTCGGCGCGTAGGAACCGCGTCCTTCGGGAGTAGAATGCGCGGACTCGCGCCGGGCGTTTGGCTCGACGCGTCAGAGACATAGGGGAGGCGGCATGAGCGTCAACGCGCCGAGTGCGAGCTACAGCCTGACCGTGCGTCTGGAGATCGACAACAAGCCCGGGATGCTGGGCAAGATCACGTCCGCCATCGGCAAGGGCGGCGGCGACATCGGCGCCGTCGACGTCGTGACCGTCGGCAACAAGACCATCACGCGGGACCTGTCGTTCAAGGCGCGCGACGAGCAGCACGGCCAGCAGGTCGTGGACTCGATCAAGAGAATCGGCGGTGTGCGCGTCGTGAACGTCTCCGACCGCACCTTCCTCGTCCACCTCGGCGGCAAGATCGAGACGCACGCGAAGATCGGCGTGAAGACGCGCGACGACCTCGCGATGGTCTACACGCCGGGCGTCGCGCGCGTGTGCATGGCGATCCACCACGATCCGGAGAAGGCCTACACGCTCACCGTGAAGGCCAACACCGTGGCCGTCGTCAGCGACGGCACGGCGGTGCTCGGCCTCGGCGACATCGGGCCGAACGGCGCGCAGCCCGTCATGGAAGGCAAGTGCGTCCTCTTCAAGGAGATGGCGGGCGTGGACGCGTTCCCGCTCTGCCTGGCGACGAAGGACGTCGACGAGATCGTCATGATCGTCAAGGCGGTGTCGCCCGTGTTCGGCGGCATCAACCTGGAGGACATCTCGGCGCCGCGCTGCTTCGAGATCGAGGAGCGCCTGCAGCGCGATCTCGACATCCCGGTCTTCCACGACGACCAGCACGGCACCGCGGTGGTCGTGCTCGCCTCGCTGATCAACGCGCTCAAGATCACCAGGAAGAAGCTCTCCGACGTGCGCATCGTCGTGGCGGGCGCGGGCGCCTCCGGCATCGCGACCGCGAAGCTGCTCATGAAGGAAGGTGCCAGGAACATCGTGGCGTGCGACCGCGCGGGCGCTCTCTACCAGGGCCGCACGCAGAACATGAACTCCATGAAGGAGTGGTTCGCGAAGCACACGAACCCGAAGAAGATGAAGGGCACGCTCACCGACGCGCTCCAGGGCGCGGACGTGCTCATCGGGCTCTCGGGGCCGGGCGTCGTGTCGCTGAAGGACGTGAAGGGCATGGCGCGCGATCCCATCGTGTTCGCGATGGCCAACCCCGTGCCGGAGATCCAGCCCGAGGAGGCGGCCGGCCACGTGCGTGTGATGGCCACCGGGCGCTCCGACTATCCGAACCAGATCAACAACTCGCTCTGCTTCCCCGGCTTCTTCCGCGGCATGCTCGACGTCCGCGCGAAGGGCGTGAAGGACGAGATGAAGCTGGCGGCCGCGCACGCGCTGGCGGCGCTGGTCTCGAAGGACGAGCTGAGCGAGGAGTACATCATCCCGTCGATGTTCGATCGCCGGGTGGCGGAAGCGGTCGCGAACGCCACGGCGGAAGCCGCGGTGAAGGCGGGCGTCGCACGGCGCAAGCGGCCCACGCCCCGATGACGGCGGTCGAGGCGGTCAACGAGGCGGCGCTCGCCCGCGTGGCGGAAGGCTTCCGCACCAAGGACATCGACGCGATCCTCGACGAGTTCGCGGAGGACGGTGTGTTCGAGCTGGCCGCCGGCCCCGAGCCCTGCGGCGAGCGCTTCCAGGGCAAGGCGGCGATCCGCACGGCGCTCGAGCGCATGTTCAAGGGGCCGAGCTTCTCCCTGGAGACCGCCACCCGCTGGATCGCCGGCGACCGCGCGGTGTCGGAGTGGACGTACGTCGCGACCGGCAAGAGTGGCCGCCGGATCGAGGTCCGGGGCTGCGACCTGTTCGCGCTCCGCGACGGCAAGGTCACCCGCAAGGACACGTATCTGAAGCAGGTCGTCGCCCCGAAGACCTGAGCCCGCCCATCGGGTCCGGATCCACGATGATCGGCCTCGATCTCCTCACGACGATATGGCGGCGGCTCACGCTGGGCGACGATCGGCCCCTGGAGAGCTTGACCAGCGGCGGCTTCGTCGCCACCGCGGTGCTGACGAGCGGTCCGGAGCCCGCCCGGGACGAGGTCGTCGCGATTGCCGCGGCCGTGTTCCTGGGCGGAAGCCAGGGCCCGGCGCTGGTCAGTCTCGTCCGCCCCGTTCAGGCCGACGTCGGCGCCGTCGCGGCGGCGCACGGCCTGAGCGCCGCCGCGCTCACCGCCGCGCCGCCGATGACCCGCGTGCTCCAGCGCCTGGACGCCCTGTGCGCGCGGCGCGTGGTGGTCGCCTACGACCTCGCGTTCCAGGCGCCGGCGCTCGCGCGCGCGCGCGGCCCGCGCATCAACCTGGCGCCGCGCCTCTCGCTCGATGTGCGCGCGCTGGCGCGTGCGGTCGGCGTACCCACGGACGGCCTCGAGACGACCGCCCACGCGCTCGACGTGGCGGTGACCGGTGCGGTGAGCGTCGAGCGCCACGCGCGCGTGGCAGGGGAGATCGCGCTCGCGCTGCTGCCACGCCTGCGTGCCCGTGGTGCGCGAACGCTGCGCGACCTGCTCGCGCTTCAGCAGCGCATCGCCGTTCCGGCCTGACGCCGTTCAAGGCGCCGCCCGTCACTGTGCCCAACCTGACGGCATGATGCGCCCGGGTTCGGGCATATTGCCCGGCGCGCGGCGCCCGTCCGCTCGTGGGCACCGATCGCGAACTCCGCTGGAATCGCGTGAATCCCTTGCGGCGGTGGCGCGTCTATAGGGTCGGCATGGCCGTTGCACCCTTGGCCGGCCCTGAACAGAGGAGGACGACATGGACGCCATCCGAAAGCGGTTGGAGCAGGAGTTGCGGCTCGCGACTGCGCGTCTCCGACAGAGCGGTATGGCCGATGCGCTCGAAGAGCTGCGGCCCGTCGGTGACACGGCTTTCGCGGACGAGGTCGACGGGATCCAGGCGAACGAGTCGCTGGAGATCGGATTCGCCACCCGTGAGCTGCTGGTGGAGAGGGTGAACAAGCTGTCGAGCGCGCTCGATCGGCTCGACGCGGACGAGTACGGCACCTGCACGGAGTGCGGGGAGGCCATCGCGCCGGCCCGGCTGCGCGTGATGCCCGAGGTCGAGACGTGCGTGCGGTGCCAGGACCGGATCGAACGTTACGGCCGGTACGAGACGGCCGAAGTCGAAGTCGGCGTCACGGACGAGGAGTAGGTCGCAGGCCGTCGGGGGGAGTCGTGGACTCCCCCCGGCGCGTCGGGTAGCTTCGGGGGCGTGCGTACCCCCGTTCTGGATGTCTTCCGCCCGGGCGTTCGCTCTCTCTGCCGCTGGTACTTCGGGCTCGAGCTGCGCGGCGTCGAGCACATTCCCGCCGGCGGCGCGGTGATCATCGCCCCGAACCATCAGACGTACGCCGATCCGCCGCTGGTCACGATTCCCGTGCACCGGCCGGTGTTCTACATGGCGTGGAGCCAGCTCTTCGGCATCCCTGTCTTCAACCGCTTCATCCGCATGCTGCGGGCGTTCCCCGTCGACATCGACGCCAGCGACAGCCGCGCGGTGCGCGAAGCGGCGCGCCTGCTGCGGGCGGGCGAGGCGCTGATGATCTTTCCCGAGGGCGGACGCACGCCGGACGGCACGCTCCAGAGCTTCAAGGTCGGCGCGTTCAGGCTCGCGGTCGCGCATGCGACGCCGGTGCTCCCGGTGACGATCGCGGGCGGCTTCGAGGCGTGGCCGCCCGGGCGCGCGTGGCCGGGACGGGGGCGCATCACGATCACGTATCACCCGGTGGAGCGCCCGTTGCGCGGGGTCGATCGCCGCCTCGCCGCCCAGGAGCTGCACGACCGCGTGGTCCGCGCGATCGCGTCCGCACTGCCGGCGCGCTAGCCGCCCTGCTCCTCGACGCGGTAGCCCGCGGCGCGCAGGCGCTCCAGGAGCTGCTCGATGTGGTCGCGTCCCGAGGTCTCGAGCGTGAGCGCCACTTCCGTCTCGCCGATCGCCGTCCAGTGGGCGAACGCCCGGTCGTGCTCGATGTGCACGACGTTGGCGCGCGCCTCGGCGACCAGCGCGGTGAGGCGGGCGAGCGCCCCCGGCCGGTCGCGCAGGAGCACCGCGAGCCGCACCATGCGCCCGTCCTTCACGAGCCCGCGCTCGATGATGCGCGCGAGCATCGTGACGTCGATGTTGCCGCCGGACAGCACCAGGACCACCGTGCGGCCGCGGAGGTCGAGACTGCGGTTGAGGAGCGCGGCGAGCGGCGCGGCGCCGGCGCCCTCGGCGACGGTCTTCTCGATCTCGACGAGCAGGAGGATCGCGCGCGCGATCTCCTCTTCGCTGACGCTCACGAGCTCGTCGACGTAGCGTCGTGTCAGCTCGAGCGTCCGCTCGCGGACTTCCCGCACCGCGATGCCGTCCGCGAGCGTCGAGCCGGGCGGCAGGCGCACGGGCTTGCCGTCCGCGAGCGCGCGCCGCATGGACGGCAGCGCGTCGGTCTGGACGCCGATCAGGCGCACGTCGGGCCGCCGCGCCTTGACCGCGGCGCCGATGCCGCTGATGAGGCCGCCGCCGCCCACCGGTACCACGATCGCTTCCACGTCGGGCCGCTGCTCCAGGAGCTCGAGGCCGACGGTCGCCTGGCCGGCGATGATGCGCTCGTCGTCGAACGGATGGACGAAGACGAGCCCGCGCTCGTCACCGAGCGCCGCCGCGTGATCGTACGCGTCGTCGAAGGTGTCACCCGTCAGGATCACCTCCGCGCCGTTGCGCCGCGCGGAGGTGACCTTCACGAGCGGCGCCCACTCGGGCATCACGATGACGGCGGGGATGCCGAGGCGCGCGGCGTGGTGCGCGACCGCGAGGCCGTGGTTGCCGGCACTCGCCGCGATGACGCCGCGCCGCCGCTCGTCGCCGTCGAGCTGCAGGAGGAGATTGGCGGCGCCGCGCTCCTTGAAGGAGCCGGTCATCTGGAGGTTCTCGAGCTTCACCCAGCAGCGGGCGCCGGTCAGCTCGGAGAGGCCGCGCGAGAGCGCGCACGGCGTGGCCTGGACCACGCCCGCGAGCCGCGCCCGCGCGGCGTCGACGACGGCCGGCGCGGGCGCCGCGATCAGAACGGCACCTGCGGCTCGGGGAAGCCCGGCGCCATCCAGCCGACGGGCATGAAGGCCGTCGACTGGGCGTAGCCGATGCGGCCGCGCGGGTCGACGAGGATGAGGCCGCCCTCGCCGCGGCCCTGCTCCACGAGCAGGTCGACCGCGACGTGCGCCGCGTAGTCCGGGTCGTCCGAGTCCGCCAGCACGTCGAGCACCCGCCGCGCGAGCACCACGCGGATGATCGCCTCGCCGGTGCCCGTGCACGACACCGCGCCGAGCGTGTTGTCGGCATACGTGCCGCAGCCGATGAGCGGCGAATCGCCCACGCGCCCCGGCAGCTTGCCTGACACGCCGCCGGTCGACGTGGCGGCGGCCACGGTCCCGTGCGCATCGAGCGCCACCGCGCCGACCGTGCCTTTGAGATCGGCGGCGGCGGTCGCGAGCTGCCGGCGGCGGCGCTCGGTGATGAGCGCGCTCGGCTCGCATTCGGGGCAGTCGACCGAGCGTGCGAACGCGAGGGCGCCGGGACCGGCGAGGAGCACGTGACGCCCGTCCTCGAGCACCAGCCGCGCGAGCGTCACGGGATTCTTGATGCCGGTCACCGCCGCGACGGCGCCGCACCGCAGCTCGGCGCCTTCCATGACGGCGGCATCGGTCTCGACCGTGCCGGCGCTCGTGAGGACGGAGCCCGTGCCCGCGTTGAACCGCGGCGCGTCTTCCAGCACGCGCACCGCGGCTTCGACCGCGTCGAGGCTGCGCCCGCCGTTCGCGAGCACCTGCCACCCCGCGGCGACGGCGGCACGAATGCCGGCGCGGAGCTCCTCGGGGGCATCGTGGGGATCGGCGCCGGCCCCACCGTGAACGAGGATGGTCGGCACCCGGGTTGGCGGCATCGACTTCACGGTGGCACAATCCGGAGGCTTTGCAAGCCGCGACCGCGCTCGCACGTCTCGCGCTCGAGATCTCCCGCTGCCGCGCGTGCGCCCGGCTCGTCGCGCATCGCGAGGCCGCGGGCGCGGTCCCCCCGAAGCGCTATCGCGGCCAGACGTACTGGGCCCGTCCGCTCCCGGGATTCGGCGACCCCGATGCGCGCGTCCTGCTGGTGGGGCTCGCGCCCGCGGCGAACGGCGGCAACCGCACCGGCCGGATGTTCACGGGGGACGAGAGCGGCAACTGGCTCTTCGACGCGCTGTATCGGGCGGGCTTCGCGAATCAGCCGACCTCGCAGACCAAGGACGACGGCCTGACGCTGACGGACGCGTGGATCACCGCCGCCGCGCGCTGCGCGCCGCCGAAGAACAAGCCGACGCCGGACGAGCTGACGCTCTGCCAGCCGTTTCTGCTGCGGGAGCTGCAGCTCCTGACGAAGGTGCGGGTCGTGGTGGCCCTCGGCCGCATCGGCTGGGAGAACTATCTGAAAGCCCGCCGCGCGCTGGGCTGGCCGCCAGCGAGCGCGCGCCCGACCTTCGGCCACGGCGCCCGCACGGACTTCGAGGACGGCACGATCCTGCTGAGCTCCTACCACCCGTCCCAGCAGAACACGTTCACGGGCAAGCTGACGAAGCCGATGCTGCGCCGGATCTTCGAGGACGCGCGAACGCTGGCTACTCGGCCAGGTCGCCGGGCAGGCGCGGGCGCTCCGCCACGACGAGCGTGAGCTCCCGCGGCTGACCGTCGCGCACGACCGTGAGGCGCACGCGTTGCGCGGGACGCAGCGTGCCGACGCGCGTGACGTAGTCATGGTGGTTGCGCACCGGCTGGCCGTTGATGGCGGTGACGATGTCGCCGCCGAGCAGGTACTCGTCCCCCTGCAGCACGACCGAGAGGCTGCCGCCGCGGATCCCGGCGCGGTCGGCGGGGCTGCCGTCGTACACGACCTCGACGAGATAGCCGGGGACGAGGGGCATCCGGACCACGCTGCTCAGCCGGTGGTCGACCGCGCGTCCTTGCATGCCGAGCCAGGGCCGCACGACCTTGCCGAACTCGCGCAGGTCGCGCAGCACGCCCTTCACGGCGTTGATCGGCACCGCGAAGCCGATCGACTGCGCTTCCTCCGAGATGAACGTGTTGATGCCCAGCACCGCGCCGCACCGGTCGACGAGCGGGCCGCCGGAGTTGCCGGGATTGATCGGCGCGTCGGTCTGGATCATCGGCTGATCGGAGACGCCGGGGAGCAGCCGGTTCAGCCCGCTGACGATCCCGCGCGTCATGGTCTGGTCGAGGCCGATCGGGTTGCCGATCGCGACGACCTCTTCGCCCACGCGGAGCGTCGAGGAGTCGCCGAAGCGCGCGCTCGGCACGCCGGGCTTGCCCTCGACCCGCAGGAGCGCCAGGTCGAGCACGGGATCGAGGCCGATCGTGCGCGCCGGGTACTTCTCGCCGTTGTCGAGGGTGACGGACAGCGAGGCGGCGCCGTCGACCACGTGCGCGTTGGTGAGTGCGTAGCCCTCGCGGTCGATGAAGAACCCCGAGCCCACGATGGTCTCGAAGCGCCGCTGCGGGCGCTCCTTGTTGATCTTCATGGCCTGGATCGAGATCACGGAGGGCGACACGCGCTCGAAGAGCACCGTGTACGGCTCCGCGCACGGCGCGGCCGCGGCGAGGCGCGGGACGAGCAGGATGAGTGCGGTGAGCAGCACCCGGAACGGCATGGCCGGGATGATACCAAGAGCCGGGGGCTATAATCGAAGCGTGGTTCGCGCACTGAGCGTCGTCCTCGTCGTCCTCCTCGCCCTGCTTCCCGTCGTGCCGCCGCGCGCGACAGCGCAGGCCGGCCGGGGCACGCCCGTCCTCGCCGCCACGCTCGACAACGGCCTGCGGGTGCTCCTGCAGGAGGACCACCGCAGCCCCATCGTGACGTTCCAGACGTGGTATCGCGTCGGCTCCCGCAACGAGGCGCGCGGCCACACCGGCCTGGCCCACTTCCTCGAGCACATGATGTTCAAGGGCACGCCGACGTACGGCCGCGGCCAATTCGCGCGCCTCGTCGAGCAGAACGGCGGCCAGGACAACGCGTTCACGTCCCAGGACGTCACCTCGTACTACGTCAACATGGTCGCCGACAAGATCGACCTCGTGATCGACCTCGAGGCCGACCGCATGCAGAACATCCTGCTCGACGCCAAGGAGATCGACTCCGAGCGTCAGGTCGTGATCGAGGAGCGGCGCACGCGCACGGAAGACGACCCGGGCGGCCTCCTCGGCGAGGAAGTCGGCGCGACGGCGTTCCGCGCCCACCCCTACGGCCAGCCGATCATCGGGTGGAACGAAGACCTGCGCCGGATCACGCCGGAGGAGCTGCGGGCGTTCTACAAGACGTACTACGTGCCCAACAACGCCCTCGTGGTCGCCGTCGGCGCCTTCAAGGCGCCCGAGCTGCTGGAGAAGATCAAGGCGAAGTTCGGCACGATTCCGCGCGGCACGGAGCCGCCGCCGGTCACCGCGGTCGAGCCGCGCCAGAACGGCGAGCGCCGGGTCGTGGTGCGCAAGCAGGCGCAGCTGCCCATCGTCTACATCGCGTATCACGTGCCGAACCAGAGATCGGACGACGCCCCCGCGCTCGAAGTGCTCTCCACCATCCTCTCGAGCGGCCGCTCGTCGCGTCTCTACCGCAGCCTCATCTACGACCGCCAGCTCGCGCTGGATGCCGGCGGCGACTACTCGTGGTTCTCCTTCGACCCGAACCTCTTCTGGTTCTGGGCGACCGCGATGCCGGGCCAGACGCCGGAGACGCTCGAGAAGGAGCTCCTCGCCGAGATGGCGAAGCTCGAGAAGGAGCCCGTCACCGACGTCGAGCTGCAGCGCGTGCGCAACCAGATCGAGGCGGCCTTCGTCTACCAGGAGGACTCGATCCACCGCCGGGCCGCGCTCCTCGCGCGCTTCGAGCTGATCGGCGGCTACGCCCAGAAAGACCGCTACCTCGAGCGCATCCGCGCGGTGACCGCCGCGGACGTCCAGCGCGTCGCCCGCACCTACTTCAAGGACCAGGGCAAGAACCTCGGCGTCCTCCTGCCGCTCCCGTGAGCCGGCGCCGGCTCGCGGTGGGCGCGGCGGCGGTGCTCGCCGTCGCGCTGGCGCTCGGCATCGCGTGGGGCGTCCGCGCGTTCCGCGGCGAGGAGCCGCTCGCGTTCTCCGGCACCATCGAAGGCACCCAGGTCGACGTGAGCGCGCGCATCACCGCGCGCATCGCCGAGCTGAGCGCCCGCGAAGGGGAGCGCGTCGAGCGCGGGCGCGTCCTGGTGCGCCTCGCCGCCGACGAGCTGACCGCGGAGCTGCGCCGCGCGGAAGGCGCGCTCGTCGCGGCCCAGGCGCAGCTCCGGGATCTCGTGGCCGGCGCCCGCCGTGAAGAGATCCGCGAGGCGGAGGCGCGCGCGGCGCGCGCGGAGGCGCAGCTTCAGGACCTGCTCGCCGGCTCGCGGCGCCAGGAGATCGAGCAGGCCCGCGCCGCCCTGCGCAACGCCGAGGCGACGCGCGTGTGGGCCGAGCGCGACTTCCGGCGCGCCCGGACGCTCTTCGAGCAGGAGCTGATCGCCGCCCAGGAGGTCGATCGCGCGCGCCAGGCGTACGACGCCGCCGCGGCCAACGAGGTGGGCGCGCGCGAGCGGCTCGACCTCGTCGCGGTCGGCCCGCGCGAGCACGAGGTCGCCGGCGCGCGCGCCGAGGTGCGGGCGGCCCGCGAGCGCGTGGACCTCCTGCGCGCGGGGCCGCGCCCCGACGCGGTCGCCGCCGCGCGGGCGCAGGTCGCGCAGGCCGAAGCCGCCATCACGCTGGCCCGCGCGCGGCTGGCCGAAACGACGCTCGTGTCGCCGATCGACGGGGTGGTCCTGCGCAAGAACCTCGAGGTGGGCGAGACGACGAATCCCGGCGTGGCGGTGCTCACCCTGCTCGACCCGCGCGACATCTGGCTGCGCGCGTACGTGCCGGAGCCCCAGATCGGCCACGTGCGCGTGGGGCAGCGCGCGACGATCACCATCGACGCGTACCCCGGCCGCGGCTTCGCGGGGGCCATCAGCGAGATCGCGTCCGAGGCGGAGTTCACCCCGCGGAACGTGCAGACGAAGAAGGAGCGCGTGAATCTCGTGTTCCGCGTGAAGATCGCGGCCGAGAACCCGGACGGCGTGCTGAAGCCGGGCATGCCGGCCGACGCCGTGCTCCACGCCCGGTGAGCGCGCTCGCGGTCGAGACGCGCGGGCTGACCCGCCGCTTCGGGAAGGTCACCGCCGTCGATCGGCTCGACCTGCGCGTGCGCCGGGGCGAGCTCTACGGCTTCCTCGGCCCCAACGGCGCCGGCAAGTCGACCACGCTGCGGATGCTGTGCGGCATTCTCGAGCCGAGCGAGGGCGAGGGCCGGGTGCTCGGCATCGACCTCCGTCACGAGCCGGAGCGCGTGAAGTCGTCCATCGGCTACATGTCGCAGCGCTTCTCGCTCTACGACGACCTCACGGTCGGGGAGAACCTCGCGTTCTACGCGCGCGTCTACGAGGTGCCGCGCGCCACGCGCGGGGAGCGCATCGCGCAGATGATGCGGCTCGCGGATCTCGGCGGCCGCGAGCGGCAGCTCGCGGGCCAGCTCTCCGGCGGCTACCGCCAGCGTCTCGCGTTGAGCTGCGCGCTCGTCCACCGTCCGCAGCTCATCTTTCTCGACGAGCCGACGGCGGGGGTCGATCCGGTCTCGCGCCGCACGTTCTGGGCGCTGATCCGCCGGCTCGCGGACGAGGGCACCACGATCGTCGTGACCACGCACTACATGGACGAGGCGGAGCTCTGCGACACGCTCGGGTTCATCTACCAGGGCCGGCTCATCGCGCAGGGGCCCCCGGCGCGGATCAAGAGCGAGACGTTCGGGCACCAGGTCTGCGAGCTGGAAGCCGACGAGCCCGCGCGCGCCGCCGAGGTCCTCGGCGACTGGGACGCCGTCGAAGAGGTCGTCCGCGTGGGCGGCCGCGTGCGCGTGATCCTCGCGCCGGGGGCGCCGGCGCCGGAGGCCGTGGCCGACGCGCTCCGCGCGCGGGGCATCGGCGTGCGGTGGATCCGAGGCGTGGAGCCGTCGGTCGAAGACCTCTTCGTGTCGTTCGTCGACCGCGAGCGCAAGGCCAGAGTTCGCGAGCAGCTGCGCGCTATCGGAAATGCCGGTGGGGGGGGCGGGGGGGGAGCGGCGGCGGGCGCTCCCCCCCTCCTCCAGTAGGAATGCTGAACCGTCTGGGCGGCATCATCGCCAAGGAGTTCATCCAGCTTCGGCGCGACGGGCTCGCGCTCACGCTGGCGCTGTTCGTGCCGGTCGCGATGCTGTTCATCTTCGGCTGGGCGATCAACACCGACGTCAAGCACGTGCCCACGGTGGTGTTCGAGCAGTCGGGCAGCGTCGAGGCCACCACGCTGCTCGAGGCGTTCTCGAACAGCCAGTACTTCGACATCCGGTACCGCGCGCGCAGCCCGCGCGAGCTCACGCGGATGATCGACGACGGCATCGCGAAGGTCGGCATCGTGATCCCGCCGGACTATGCGCGCGCGCTCGCCCGGGGCGAGGCGGAGGTCCAGGTGGTCGTGGACGCCTCCGACCCCCAGGTCGCGACCTCGGCGATGAACGCGGCCACCGCGCTGGCCGCGCAGCGGGCGCTGCAGCTCCTCACGCGCACCAGCGACGGCGCGGTGCTGCGGCGGGCGCAGCCGCCGCTCGACGTCCGGGTGCGCGCCTGGTACAACCCGGACCTCGTCTCCGCGATCTTCATCGTCCCCGGCCTGATCGGCGCGCTGCTCATGCAGACGACCATCAGCCAGATGGCCATCTCCGTCGTGCGCGAGCGCGAGAAGGGGACGCTCGAGGCGCTGATCGTCAGCCCGATCCGCCGCTGGGAGCTCCTGCTCGGCAAGATCATCCCCAACCTCCTCGTCGCCTACGGCCAGATGACGATGGCGCTGCTGGTCGCCCACTACGTCTTCGACGTGCCGATTCGCGGCAGCCTGGTGCTGCTCTACGTGCTCTCGCTGCTGTTCATGTGGGGCACGCTCGGCGTCGGCATCCTCGTCTCCGCCGCCTCGCGCACGGTGCCGCAGGCGATGCAGCTCGCGTTCCTCACCTTCCTGCCGTCGATCTATCTCTCCGGGCTGCTGTTCCCGATCGAGGGCATGCCGAAGGGCGCGCAGCTCCTCGCGGCGACCATTCCGCTCACGTACTACCTGCGCGTCGTGCGCGGCATCGTGCTCAAGGGCGTGGGACTCGAATCGCTCTGGCCGAGCCTCTGGCCGCTCGCGATCTTCGGCGCGGTGGTCTTCACCCTCTCCGTCCTTCGCTTCCGCAAGCAGCTAGACTGAGGACACCATGGTGAGCCGCCGCCCCGCCGCGCTCGTGCTGGCCCTGCTGCTCCTGATCGCCGCCGTGCCGGCGACGCCGACCGCCGCGCCGCTCGCGCACCGCGAGGTCTTGCCGAACGGCATCGTGCTGCTGGTGGCCGAGCGGCCCGCGGTGCCGATCGTCGCCGTGCGCGTCTACACGCGCGCGGGCGCGGTGCTCGACCCGGCCGACAAGCACGGGCTCGCGAACCTGACCGGCGCCGTCCTCACGCGCGGCACCGCGAAGCGGACCGGCCCGGAGCTCGACGCCGCGATCGAGTTCGTCGGCGGCTCGCTCGAAGCGGGCGCGGGGCGCGACGGCATGACGGTCTCGCTCTCGATCCTCAGGAAGGACCTCGATCTCGGGCTCGATCTCCTCCAGGAAGTCCTGCTCACGCCGGCGTTTCCGGAGGCGGAGGTGAAGCGCAAGGTCGGCGAGATCCAGGCGGCCATCAAGCGCTCGGAGGAGAGCCCCCAGGCGGTGGCGGCGCGCGCCCTCTCGCCGCTCGTGTACGGCGTGCATCCGTACGGCCGTCCCGCGGAAGGCACGGTCGAGTCCGTGGGGAAGCTCACGCGCGCCGACGTGGTCGCCTTCCATCGCGAGCGCGTGCGGCCGGACACCGCGATCGTGTCGGTCGTCGGCGCGATTACCGTCGACGAAGCACGGGCGGCGATCCAGCGGCGCCTCGGTGGATGGACGGCGCCCCCCGGGCCCGCGCCGGCCGTGGCGGAGGCGCCCGCGGGCCCGCCGCCGCAGAGCCGGGAGATCTCGCGCGAGCTCACGCAGACCACCTTGCTCATGGGCCGACAGGCGATCCGCCAGGCGGATCCCGAGTACTTCCCGCTGGTGGTCGCCTCGTACATCCTCGGCGGCGGCTCGGCGTCGCGGCTCTATTCCCGCGTGCGCGACGAGGGCGGCCAGGCCTACGCGATCTACAGCTACGTCTCGCCGGGCCGCTACGGCGCCGCGTTCGTCGTCAGCACGCAGACGCGCACCGCCGAAGTCGGCAAGGTGACCGCCACCATCCGCAACGAGCTCACGCGCATGACGCGGGAGACGGTCAGCGACCGCGAGCTCGACCTCGCCAAGTCGTACCTGATCGGCAGCTTCCCGTTCCGCCTCGACACCTCGTCGAAGGTCGCCGACTTCGTGCTCGCGATCGAGTCGCAGGCGCTCGGGCTCGACTACGCGGACCGCTACCGGGCCAACATCGCGCGCGTGACGGCCGCCGACGTCCAGCGCGTGGCCGCGAAGTTCTTCACGCCGGAGCAATTCAGCCGGGTGGTCGTCGGAAAGCTTCCGTGAGGGCGCTGCGCCTTCTGGCCGCGCTGGCGCCGCTCGTCGCGGCGGTCACCGCGGAAGGCGCCTCGTTCACGCTGGACGCGCGCCAGGCGCAGGACGCCGTCGAGGCGGGGGAGCGGAGCGTCACCCGCGACGGCCTCGGCGACGAGTGGCACGTCCGCAACGCGGCCGGCGAGGAGCTGGTCGTCATGACGCCGTTCCGCCGGGTCGCCCTCGCCGCGCGCCAGGCCGCCTTCCGCAAGACCAGGCTCAGCCCGCGCGACCGCGACCGCGCGCTCCGCGAGCAGCAGGACCGCCTGGTCCTCTGGGTGGAGCTCAAGGGCCCGCGCGAGGACTTCGCGCGCTTCTACGCCCCCCGTCTCATCGCCGGCGCGCGCCACGTCGAGCCGACGTTCGCGCAGAACGAGCGCAGCGCCGCGCGGCGCGAGGACGGCGCGTACGTGGCCCGCTGCCTCTACGCGTTTCCGACGAAGGCCCTGTCGGAGACCGGCCGGGTCGTGCTGGTCGTCCGGGACGGCGACGGCCGAGACGTCAGCTCGTTTACCATCGACCTGGGCGCGATGCGCTAGAGGACTCCACCTAAATATACGTATTAAATACCTTATATCTATTCCACGCTTTACCGATTGACTTTGACACATCGAGATGGCTAACTCGCGGTCATGGAAGCGCCGACCAGCGACCCCGTGGCGGTCCAGCGCTGCCCCGCGTGCCGGGACAAGGTCGTGGTGGACCGTGCGAGCGAGGTCGTCATCCACAACGCGATCCTGCGGGTCGATCGGCCCACCGGCCGGGTCACCGCGAAGTGTCGACGCTGTAAAGCCTGGGTCGAGGTGCCGCTGAAGTACCTGGGATGAGACCGACCACGTAAGGCGACGTCAATCGACGGCCATGGCCGTCAAGGTCCAAGAGTCGGACGACGAAGACACAAGCCGAGCGAGGGCGCACGCCCCGCTCGGCTTCGTTGTTTTCAGGGGGAGGCGACGGTGACGGAGGCGACGGCGATCAAGGAGACCAAGGCGCAGCGCGCGGAGCGTCTCAAGCGCGCGCTGAACCCGTGGGAGGCGTACGAGGCGATCGTCCGGTTCGCGCGGGACGGCCGCGACACGATCCCCCCGGAGTGGAACACGTACTTCCGCTGGTGGGGCGTCTACACGCAGGGCGACGGCGCCGGCGTGACCGGCGGAAGCGGCGGCGAGGGGAAGAGCGTGCCGTACTTCATGGTGCGCCTCCGCATCCCGAACGGGATCCTGGACGCCGCGCAGGCGCGCAGCGTGGCCGCGCTCGCGGAGCGCCACGGGCGCGGCATCGTCGACATGACCGTGCGCCAGAACGTCCAGCTCCACTGGGTCACGCTCGAAGCGCTCCCCGACGTCCTCGAGTCGCTGCGCGCCGCGGGACTCACCACGATGGGCGCGTGCGGCGACGTGGTCCGCAACGTCACCGGCTGCCCGCTCGCGGGCGTCGACGCCGACGAGCTGATCGACGCCTCCCCGCTCGTCGCCGAGGTGACGGCGCTGCTCAACGGCCATCCCGCGTTCTACAACCTCCCGCGCAAGTTCAAGGTGTCGATCGCCGGGTGCCGCGCGTGGTGCGCGTATCCCGAGATCAACGACGTCGGCCTCACCGCCGTGCGGCATCCGCGCTCGGGGGAGGTCGGCTTTTCGCTGCGCGTCGGCGGCGGCCTCTCCACCGATCCGCACCTCGCGCGCCGGCTCGACGCGTTCGTGCGCCCGGGGGAGGTGGCGGCCGTCGTACGCGGCGTCGCCGAGGTGTTCCGCGACACCGACGTCCTGCGCGAGCATCGCGAGAAGGCGCGGCTGAAGTTCCTCTTCCTGCAGCACGGCTGGACCGCGGCGCGCTTCCAGGACGCGCTCGAGCGTCGGCTCGGCTTCGCGTTGCTGCCCGGCGTGCCGGAAGCGCCGCCGCGCGAGGGCGTGCGGGATCACCTCGGCGTGCGGCCCGAGCGGCACGACGGGTTCTACTCGGTCGGCGTGCCGGTGCTGCGCGGGCGGCTGCGCGCCGGGCAGCTGCGCGCGATCGCCGACGCCGCCGAGCGGCACGCCTCCGGGCGGCTGCGCGCCACCGCGATGCAGAACCTCCTCGTGCTCGACGTCCCGAGCGACGGGCTCGCGGGCGTCGTGCGCGCGAGCGCTGCCGCGGGCCTGCCGCTCGGCGTCTCGACGTTCGCGCGCGGGACGGTGGCGTGCACGGGCACCGAGTTCTGCAAGCTCGCGCTGACCGAGACCAAGGGCTTCGCGGAGCGGCTGGTGGCCGAGCTGCAGGCGCGGCTGCCCGGCTTCGACGAGCACGTGGCGATCCACGTCACCGGGTGCCCCAACAGCTGCGGCCAGCACTGGATCGCCGACATCGGGCTCGAGGGCAAGAAGCTCAAGGTCGACGGCCGGCTCGTCGATGCCTACTACTTCTGCGTGGGCGGCGCGGCCGGTGGGCACGCGGCGATCGCGCGGCCCGTGGGCTATCGCGTCCCGGCGCCCGACGTCGCGCCGGCGATCGAGCGGCTCGTGCGGGCGTACCTCGCGCATCGGCTCCCCGGCGAGCGCTTCCGGGCCTTCTGCGCCCGCCACGACGACGTCGTGCTGCGCGCGTTGCTCGCGGGCGCCGAGCTGCCGGCCGTGGAGCGGGATCCGTCACCGGGGCCCGCACCGCACGTGCTGGAGAGCTGAGTGGGCTTCTATCCCGTCTTCGTGGAGCTGGCCGGACGTCGGTGTGTCGTGATCGGCGGCGGGCCCGTCGCCGAACGCAAGGTCGCGGGCCTCCGGGATGCCGGCGCCGCCGTGACCGTGGTGAGCCCGACGCTCACGCCGGCGCTCGCCACGCTCGCGCGGGCGCGCGCCATCGCGCACCGCGCGCGCGTGTACGAGGACGGCGACCTTGCCGGCGCCGCGCTCGCGTGCGTGGCGACCGGCGCCGCCGCCGTCAACGCGGGGGTCG
>Ga0194121_10005145_pt1 | contig 18370 bp, 13 predicted proteins | sample TA2MahCa50mmetaG_FD_148609 | JGI IMG/M metagenome (GOLD analysis project Ga0194121, IMG submission 148609) | Freshwater microbial communities from Lake Tanganyika, Tanzania - TA2015020 Mahale Deep Cast 50m | ecosystem: Environmental > Aquatic > Freshwater > Lake | place: Tanzania: Lake...
CTGGCTGAAGCCGCGGCTGACCGCGTGGCCGAAGAAGCCACCGAGCAGGCCGCCCGCGATCATTCCGACCGGGCCGCCGATTGCGAAGCCGGCGAGACCGCCAATGGCCGCGCCGCCCCAGGTGCCCATGGATGAGTTTCCAGACATTCCAGCCGCGCTGGAGAAAAGGCCGACGCCGAAGCCGGCGGCCGCGCCAACGGGACCGCCCAGGAGGAAACCCCCGGCCGCGCCCACGAGACCTGCGCCGAGCGATTGCAGCCAACTCATAGTTGATCACTCCTCAAGTCGTGTTTGTGTTGATGAGATTATCACCCAGATGGGCGCGGATGTCTAGACCGGATCGCCAAGGTTTACCAAACCTTTACATCGTTTACAATTTGGCAACATGGCGCGGCTAGACGGGAGAGCCGGCCCGGACAGGGATCCCTTCCGGGCGCTTCGAAGCTCGCCCGTGTGGGAGTCTACCGCCGAATTCTGGCCCTCTTCGTGCTGTTGGCGCTGGCCGGGTGCACGGCTGACGCGCCGCAGAACGGCAAAGTCCACCTCGTGTGGGCCACGCTCAACGACGAGACCGGCATCGAGCGCAAGCTGGCGGATATGTTCGTTGCGGAAAACCCGGGCGTCACCGTGGAGATCCTGCCGATGCCGGCGGCCACCGACACCATTCACAACCAGTTCGCCACCTATTTAATTTCCGAAGTGGATCAGATTGATCTTTATTCAATCGACGTCATCTGGCCGTCGGAATTCGCCTCGGCGGGCTGGGCGGTGCCCCTCGACGATCGTTTCCCGCCCGAGGAGCGCGCGAAATTCCTGCCCGGCCCCATCGAGGCGTGTACCTTCAAAGGGAAGATCTGGGCGGTGCCCTGGTACACCGACGCGGGGATGCTCTACTATCGGAAGGACCTGCTCGATGAGGCCGGCCTGAAGCCGCCCACCACCTGGAACGATCTGGTGGCCACCGCCACGCGCCTGCAGACTCCCGAACGCTACGGGCTGGTATTTCAGGGCGCGCAGTACGAAGGCTTGATCTGCGACATGCTCGAGTACATGTGGGGCAACAACGGCAACGTGCTGGACAAGGACGGCAACGTGGTGCTCGACAGCCCGGAGAACGTGGCGGCCCTGCAATTCGTGATCGATTGCATCTACAAGTACAAGATCGCGCCGCCCTCGGTGAAAACGTTCAAGGAAGATCAGTGCCTGCAGGCATTTCGGGCCGGAAGCGCGGTCTTTCAGCGCAACTGGCCGTACGTCTGGGGCCTTACCCAGCGCCCGCGCGAGAAACTTCTGGGCAAGGTGGGCGTGGTGCCGGTGCCGCACTCCGACACCGGCAAGTCCGCCGCGTGTCTGGGCGGCTGGAATATCATGATCAGCAAGTATTCGAAGCATCCGGATGAGGCGTGGAAGTTCACCGACTTCATCACTTCCGAGCGCGCGCAGAAAATCCGCTTCATGGACGCGGCGCGCCTGCCGACCCGCACGGCGGTCTACGAGGACCCGGAGGTCGTCGGCGCGCACCCGCACTCCACCGCCTTCCTGGACATTTTCAAGCTGTCCCGACCGCGGCCGGTGACGCCCTATTACTCGAAGCTTTCCGACATCATGCAGATCCAGATCCACAAGGCCATCAGCCAGGAGATTGACGCGGCGACCGCCCTGCGCAACGCCGCACAGGAGATCCGCAAGATTTCCGGCTTCGCGAAGGGAGGTTCTTGATGGCGCAGGCGCGCGAGGAAGGCGGCGAGATTCCGGAACGCACCCTGGCCGGCTTGATGATCGGACCGACGCTGCTTCTCATCGGCATGATTGCGCTGTATCCGATTTTCAGTGCGGTGTGGCTGTCGTTCCACCAGATTCAGCTGCAATTTCCGGAGCTGGGCCAGCCGTTCGTGGGCCTGGACAACTACCTCAAACTGGCCGGCGACGGCCGTTTTATCCACTCGGTGTGGGTTACGTTCTTTTTCAGCATCGTGACCGTCACCTTCGAGCTGATCCTGGGCATGGTGCTGGCGCTCATTTTAAACAAGGAATTCTTCGGGCGCGGCGCGGTGCGCTCGGCGGTCCTGGTGCCGTGGGCCTTCACCACGGTGGTCTCCGCGCTGATGTGGCAATTCATCTATGACTACCAGTTCGGCATCTTGAACTGGACGCTGCAATCCATGGGGATGGAGCCGCGCGACTGGCTGGGCTCCACGCAGCTCGGGCTGGTTTCGGTCATCATCGCCGACGTCTGGAAGACGACGCCGTTCATGGCGCTGTTGATTCTGGCCGGCATGCAGACTATTTCGTCGGATGTCTACGAGGCGGGGCGCATCGACGGGGCCGGACCGGTGGGCGCGTTCTTTCGCATCACGCTGCCGCTGCTCAAGCCCACCATCCTGGTGGCCCTGCTTTTCCGCATGCTCGACGCCTTCCGTATTTTCGACTTGATTTTCGTGCTGACCAGCGGGGGCCCCGGCAACAGCACGGAGTCGCTCTCGTTCCTCACCTATATAAAACTGTTCCGAGAGTTCGACTTCGGGATGGGCTCGGCGCTCTCCGTGGTCACGTTCCTGTGCGTGCTGTTCATCTCGTTCATCTTCATCAAGGTGCTGGGGGCGAAGACGAGCCAATGAGCCAGCGAGGCGAGAAGGTTCTGTTCTATCTGCTGGTAGCGCTCGCGCTGTTCGGGATGCTGTTTCCCTTCTACTGGATCGTGGTCACCTCGCTGAAGGCGCCCGGCGAGGTGTTTCGCAATCAATTCCCGGGCTTGATTCCGCAGAGCTTCTGGGTGGACAGCACGAAATTCGTGCTCAAGGCTGACGGCGCGGCGGCCGCGGATCCGGCGGAAGCCAACAAGGTGCTCAGCAACCTGCTGGGGGCAAACAAGGGTGTCATTCAGTACTCGGTGGATTTTACCAACAATCCGGGGACGGTGGAAATCAACTTCGATAAGAAGCAGACGACCATGGCCGCCATGGAGCAAGGGTTTGAGTCGCTGGGGTTCGGTTTAATCAGCGCCGAGCCGCCAAAGGCGTACGACATCTGGACGAACTACCGACGGGTGAACGACGCCCAACCGTTCGGCCGCTACCTGCTCAACAGCGCCATTGTGGCGACTTCGACGACGATATTCTGCCTCTTGATTGGCTCCCTGTGCGGCTACGCGGTGGCCCGACTGACCTTCCCCGGACGCGACGCGGTGCTGGCGTTGATTCTGGCGGTATCCATGTTTCCACCCATCGCGGTGGTCAGCCCGCTGTTCTTGATGCTGAAATCGTCCGGGCTCCTGAACAGTTACTGGTCGCTGATATTGCCGTACACGGCGTTCGGCTTGCCGCTGACCATCTGGACGCTGACCAGCTTCTTCCGCGAGCTGCCCCGCGATCTCGAAGAGTCGGCGCGGGTGGACGGCTGCACCCGCTTCCAGGCGTTCCACAAGATCATCCTGCCGCTGGCCGCGCCGGGCGTGTTCACCAGCGCCATCCTGGTGTTCATCGGCGCGTGGAATGAATTCTTGTTCTCGCTGGTGTTCGTGACGGCGCCCAAAATGCGCACGGTCCCGGTCGGCATCACCATGTACCCCGGCCAGTTCGAAACCCCGTGGGGCACGATTTTCGCCGCAGCCACACTGGTCACGCTGCCCCTGGTGGTGGTGGTGTTTCTCTTCCAGAAGCGCATCATTTCCGGGCTGACGGCGGGCGCGGTCAAGGGCTGATTCCCGACGACGCTCGGCCGCGCGGGTAAAACTACTTTCTGGAATGGCGCCGACTACTTTTTAAACGTGGCTTTCTTCTTCGGCGCGGGCTCTTCCTTGACCGCGGCCGTCTTGGCGGCGGCCTTCTTCGCGGGCGCTGACGGCTTCTCCTTAACGGCCGCCTCTTTCGGCGCGGCGGCTATCCTGGCAGCGGCCTTTTTCGTTGCGGCCTTTTTTGCGGAGGCCTTCTCAGCGGGGGCCTTCCCAGGAGCCGCGGCGGCCTCCTTCGCGGCCGCCTTGCGCGGCTTCGCGGTGACGGCCGGCATTTCCACCGTCTCGGACTTCACCTGCTCGATCACCTGGTCGAGCATATCCACGTAGCGGTCGCGTCCCATGCGCTGGGCGAGGTTGCGGGCGCGCTGCAGCTGGAACACGGCCTTTTCGCGCTTGCCCAGCTTCTGGTACACGAGGCCCAGGTTGGCCTGCGCGGGTAGCAGGTTTTCGTCGAGCTTGATGGCCTGCTCGTACTCGTTGGCGGCTTCCGCGAAATCCTGGTTTTCGGAATACGCGAGCCCCAGGTTGAAGTGCGCCTCCGCATACTGCGGATTGATTTCCAGCGCGCGCATCCATTCGTCCATGGCGCGGTCGAGGCGGCCCTGACGCGCGTAGACGATCCCCAGGTTGTTGTGCGAGTAGATGTCGCGCGGATCCAGCCGGATGACCTGCTCGAACGCGCGCGCGGCCTCGTCGAGGTACGTCTTGCGCGCGTCGTCGTCGACGCCCGCAGCCGACGCGAAGGAGGTGTACGTCAGGCCCAGGTTGTTGTAGGTGTACGGGTCGGTGCGATCGACCTGGAGCGCGCGCCGCAGGCAGTCGATGGCCTCGGCGTGGCGGTCCAGGGAAATGTATGCCAGTCCCAGGTAGTTGAGCGCGTACAGGTCGTCGGCCTTGATGGAGAGCGCGCGGCGGTAGTGCGCCACCGCGGCGTCCAGGTTCCCCAGTCGCGAGTAGGCGAGGCCCAGGTTGGTGATGGCGTAGACGTCGCTGTTGTCCAGCGTCAGCACGCGCTGGAACTCGTCGATGGCTTCGTCGAACTTCTCCAGCGAGATGAGCGCGAAACCCAGGTTGTTGTGGGCCAGCACGTTGTTGGGGTCGATTTCCAGGGTGCGCTTCAACTGGGAGATGGCCTCGCCCATGCGGCCGCGGCGCACCAGGCAGAGCCCCAGGTTGTTGTGCGCGAAGGTGTCGTGCGGGTTGATGCTCAAGGAAAAGCGGAACTCGGTCTCGGCTTCTTCCAGGCGGCTCAGCGAGAGGTAGGCGCGACCCAGGTTGTTGCGCGTGTAGGTGTCGCGGGGATTGAGGGCGAGCGCCTTGAGGTACTCGTCGACCGCCTGCTCCCACTGACCTTGCTGGGCGAAGATCTGCCCCAGGTTGTGGTGCGCCACCGGGTCCTTGGGATTGTATTCGAGCACCTTGCGGAACTGCACCATGGCTTCTTCGAAGCGGTTCTGCTTGGCGAGGATGCGGCCCAGGTTGTTGCGCGCGTAGGCGTCCTTCGGCTCCACCGCGAGGGCGGACTCGAACTCGCGGCGGGCGTCGTCGACCCGCTCCATGCGCTCGTAGACCTTGCCCAGGTTGTTGTGCGCGTACAGGTCGTCGGGATCCGCGGCCAGCGCGTGTCGGAACTCGGCGAGCGCTTCCTCCAGGCGGTTCTTGCGGGCGTACAGGAGCCCCAGGTTGTTGTGCGCGTACACGTCCTTGCCGTCGCACTCGAGGGCGGATTTGTATTCCTGGATGGCCTCGTCGATACGTCCCAGGCGCGAGAAGATGAGGCCCAGGTTGTAATGCGCCTGCCCGTACGCCGGATTGATTTCGATGGCTTTCTTCAGCATCGCGATGGCGTCGTCGTAGCGGGACTGATCGGCGAAAATGTAGCCCAGGTTGTTGTAGGCGTAAAAGTCGCGGTCGTTCGCGTCTATGGCATTGTGGTACTCGGCGATGGCCTCTTCGACGTGTCCCTGCGAGAGCAGCGCGCGCCCCAGGAAGTAGCGGGCGTTGGCGTTGGTGGAGTCTTGCTCCAGCACCCGCCGCCACTCCTTGCAGGCCAGCCCCAGCTCGCCCCGTTGCGCGTACGCGATCCCCAGCTCGTAGCGGGACGTGACGTCCTCCGGAACGGAAGCCACCCGCTCCTTCAGCTTCTCAAGGGTCACGTCGAGGTTGGCCTTCGTCATTCGCTGCTCCCATAAGTCAGGGGTCGGCACAGCCGACGCCACCATCGTTCTAACGGCCTGCTTCCAGCGTTTTACCGCGTGCTGGTCGCACGCTCCAGTCCCGTATGGGCCCCCGTCGGATAAAGCGAAAAAGCCTCGACGGAGCGCGGCGGGGACGGTTTCGTGCGCATCCTTGGGGATTCCTTCACCTCATACAGGATGCGGCCTCCCGCCAGAACTCCGCACAGGAAGCCGACATGAGCGCCCCGAACCAAAGGGAGATCCTACATGATGCGCGTGGTTAAGCCTCTCTTCCCAATCGTCATACTTCTCGTGACGCTGCAGGCCGTCTGGGCCCAGGATCTTTCCCTGGTCCGCGTCGGCCTGCTGTTTGACGTGTCGTCGTGCGCCATCTCCTGCGACAGCGGACTGGTGCTGCGCACCGATGCCGGGAACCAGCGGCTTCCGTCTTCGTTCGCCGCGCGGCCAGCCGCCGACGGGATCGACCTGGGCGGCGTCCGGGTGAGCGCCCCGGCCCTCACCGTGCATCCCGCCGACGGGCAGGGACCGCTGCGCCTGAACGGCCGCGAGTACCGCGGGGACCTCGTCCTCATCCGGGGCGGCGACGGCCTCACCGTGGTCAATTACGTGGACATCGACGCCTATATCATGGGAGTGCTCGCCGGCGAGGTCCCCGCCTCATGGCCCGACGAAACGCTCAGGGCGCAGGCCGTGGCGGCGCGCTCCTACGCGCTCAACAAGATGGCCATGCGCACTGACGCCCAGTGGGACGTCGTGGCCACCGACCGGGATCAAGTCTACGAGGGCGTGCAGGGCGAGGTGCCCGCCATCATCCGCGCCGTGCAGGCCACCCGCGGCGAGGTGCTCACCTGGCAGGGACAGGTCGTGAAGGCCTACTTTTCCGCCTCCTGCGGCGGGCACACCGAGGACGTCGCCGTGGCGTTCGGGGAGAACAACGCGCCGTTCCTGAAGGGCGTCAAGGATCCGTATTGCGCGAACTCCCCCTACCAGCAGTGGGGACAGACCTACACCGTGGCCGAGCTGCGCCGCATCCTCTCGCGCAGCGGGGCCAGCATCGGGCCGGTGCTCGCGGTGCACGCCTCCAAGCGCAGCGGGTCGGGGCGCGTTGAGGAATTCACCGTGGTGCACTCGGGGGGCCGCCAGGTGCTGCCCGGCGTGGAATTGCGCCGCTTGCTGGGCTATCGCGAGCTGCGCAGCACGCGCTTCGACATCGCGGTCACGCGCAGCATCCCGGTCACGTTCACCACGACCCGCGACGAGTGGAAGAAACTCCAGAAAACCGAGGTGTATCACGTCCCCGAATCCATCGAGGTGGGGATGGAGGAAACCAACCCGGTAAATCACACGGTAAAACCAGAGGATTCTTTCTACGTAATCTCGGCGAGCGGGAATCTGGAGAAAAACCGCGCGGGATACGCCTTTGCCGCCACCGACGCCGGCCTGATGCGCACCTTCGCGATGCGGCCCGGGCTGTCAGTGCTCGGCGTCGAGCGCGACGTCGTGGTGACCCAGCTTACCGTGCGGCGCCGCAAGGAGCGCACCACCGCGCGCGAAGTCAAGGAGATAAAAAAAGAGATCCACGTCAAGAAAATGCCGGTCGTCCTTAAGTTTACCGGCCGCGGCTGGGGCCACGGAGTGGGCCTCTGCCAGTGGGGCGCCCGCGGCATGGGCGCGCAGGGCTTCGATTACCGGGAGATTCTCGCGCATTATTATCCGGGAACCCAGATCAAGAACGTCCGCAGCATGGGTCGCTGACCTCAAAGCAAAACCGCTGCCGATCAATTTGACCTTCTTTGGGCGCAATGACGACCAGAGTGATCGGCAGCGCGATCCCCGCGAGGACGTCTGGCGAGCTAGACGGTCGCTTTGCTCTCCGGCACGTAGTCGTAGATGGACGCCTGATAGCCCTCGGCGCGTTCCTGGAGCGAGCGGTTGATGGCGTCGTGCGGGTTGATCATCCCCGCGCCCTGGGTGTTGATGCCGTAGCGGGGCAGCGGGTTGGCGGTCGACTTGAGAATCTGCTTGACCTGGGCCGGCGTCAGCCTGGGATTGGCTTCCAGCATCTCGGCGATGATGCCGCTGACGATGGGCGTGGCCATCGACGTGCCGGGCGCTCCCACGTAAGAAGTCTCGATCAGCGGCAGGCGATCCGTCGCCTGGATGAGGCGCTCGATCTCCATCCGCGCGGACATCGGCGACGACTTGATCTTCTCGATGGTATCATCGGTCAGTCCGACCAGCCGCAGCGTCTCGTTGGGGACCTGGCGCAGCGAGTTGTCGTCCATGCCGCGCAGCCATTGCAGGGTCTGGTTGATCTGGTCGTACTTCTTGGCCTGTTGCTCGGTCGGGGTGACCGGCGCGTTGGGCCCGATGATCGCCTCGCCGGGCGCCACGAGGTCGGGCTTGGGCACGCCGACCAGCGTGGGACCGCGCGACGAGAAGTCGGGGATGCGGTCGTCGGAGGGGTCGGGCGTGTTGTTGTCGTCGACCGCGCCGACCGTGATCACCAGCGGATTGTCCCCGGGGCTGCTGATGGAATTCTTGTCCGGGCCTTCGTTGCCGGCCGCGGTCACCACGGTGATGCCCACCTCGACCGCGCGCTCCACGGCCTTGAAGATGGGATCGTTCTCCGGGTCGGAGGTGGCGTGGTTGCCGAGCGACAGGTTCATCACGCGGATGTTGTAACGCTCGCGGTTCTCCACCACCCAGTTGATGCCCTTGAGGATGTCGGAGGTGCGGCCGCCGCCGTTCTGGTTGAGCACCTTCACGCCGACGAGATTGGCGTCGGGCGCCGGGCCGCGGTACAGGCCGTTGGACATGAAGCCGTTGCCGGCCGCGTCGCCGGCCACGTGGGTGCCGTGCCCGTTGTCGTCGTACGGGATGGTGCGGCCGTTGACGAAGTCCTTGAACGCCAGGATGCGGTTGTTCGGGACGTTGAAGTCGGGGTGCGGATAAATCCCGGTGTCGACGACGGCGATGGTGACGCCGCGCCCGGTGTACTTCTGGGTGAGCGGGGACTGGAAGCGCGGCTCCTCGAGCTGGGGCCGCATGATCGCGCCGGGCGCCGGCTCTTCAACCGGACTCTCGTCGTCGAAGTGGGTGGCCTGACGCTGCTTCTCGCTGGGCTGCGGAAGAATGAAGCGGACGGTTTCGTCGGAGATGAGCCGATAGCCCATTCCCTGGAGGGCGGCCCTGGCCTTGTCGTCGAGCGTCGCGGTGATGCCGCCCAGCAGCGGAATCTCGTCCTTGAACGCGACGTTGAAGTTGCCCTTTTTCGCGAGGTCGTTCTGGAGCTGCTCGCGGGTGACCTTCTCTTTCTTCCCCGAAGGCGGCATGATGATGTACGGGGAGACTTTCCCGGCGCGGCCCGGCAGGGCGGCGTCAAAGCCGCCGCCAGCGATCGAGAGCTCCGCGCGATCCGTCGGCATTGCGGGCGACGCGTCGCTGGTTGCGCCGCGCTCGGCACCGGGGAACACCCGGAGGCCGGTTTCCGCTCCCTGCCCTTCGATCCGCATCAATGCTTCCTTCCGACGCGTTGCTGTCTTGTGGTCTTGGAAGTGACCTGATGGCCAGGGCATGGCCACTTTTCCCCAACGCTTTCCTATGATATCACGCCGACCTTTAGGGTCCAATGTAGATTCTGTTACGAGAATGTTAACACCGGTCGGATCGCGAAACGCCGCCCCGTGGAGACTGCTCGTTGTCCTTACCCGGCCTGCGCGCGGACGTTCGCGGCTTCGGCGCGCGCCCGCCAGGCGGATTGCCCGGCCTGCGGCCGCTCGGTGCGCGTACGTCTGGTGCGTCACGAGGCGGCGCTGCTTGCACGCCAGAAGCAGGCGGGAGCGCGGCTCCAGGGTCGGGGACGGGTGGTGCTGGTTCTCGACGATGTGCGCAGCCTGTGGAACGTGGGCAGCATGTTCCGCAGCGCGGACTGCCTGGGCACCGCGCACCTGTACCTGTGCGGCATCACCGGAATTCCGCCCCACCGCGACATCCATCGCACGGCGCTGGGCGCGGAGGACAGCGTGCCGTGGAGCTACCATCCCCACCCCTTCGAGGCGCTGGACGCGCTTCGCGCCGCGGGCGCGCGCATCGTCGCGCTGGAGCGCACCGCGGACGCCGTGGCGCTGCGAAGCGTCGCCTGGGAGGGGCCCATCGGGCTCGTCGTGGGCAACGAGGAAGGCGGCGTGGCGCCCGAAGTGCTGGCTGCCTGCGACGTATCGTGCGACATCGAGATGCGCGGCACGAAGAACAGCCTCAACGTGGCGGTGGCCTGCGGGATCGCGCTCTATCAGATAGATGCTTTAGTTTAGTCGCTAAAGCGTGATCGGGCGGCCGAGTTTGTCGGTGACTACCCGGGTGAGGACGTCATAAAGATCGCCCTCGCCCTTGTCCCCCTGCCAGGAAATCCGCTCTAAGTCGTACTTGAAGTGCCAGGCGCTCGCTCCGGCCGCCAGCCACAACTGTTGGACCGCGGGCTGGCGGTTGAGGATGAAGCGCTTGCCGTCGCCGAAAATCAGCGTGACGACACCGGGGATGGTCTCCGCTTCGACCTCGTCCGGGTCTTCGTCGTCGAACGCTCTGGCGATGCGTTTCAGCGTCTCCTGGGAAAGGTCGTGGTACTCTTTGTCGGTCATGCGGCATGCATTCCCCCCGGTGAGCGGTTCATCCTCGCGAGGAGATGCCCACTCCGACCAGGACCAGCAGCCCGCCCACGACCTGCATCAGGGCGGCTGCCTCTCCCAGGACCAGCCAGGCGAGGATCACGGCGCCCACCGGCTCGCCCAGGATGGCCACCGCGACCTGGGCCGACGACAGGTAGCGCAGCGACCAGTTGATCATGGTGTGTCCGATTCCCTGGGGGATGGCGGCGATCAGCGCAAGCCACATCCACTGCGTTGAAGTGAAGCCGGTCATCGGAGTACCGGTGGCCAGCGCAAGCACGGTGAGAAAAATGGCCGCCACCAGATAGAGCGGGGTGACGTAGGCCAGATTGTCGAGCTGGGCGCGCGCGTTGCGTCCGATGAGGATGTACGCCGAGCCGAACACCGCGCCGGCCAGCGCCAGCGCGTTACCCAGCGCGGGCGCCGGCGCGGTTGACGGGTTGGCCGGCGCGCCCAGCGCCACCAGGACGCCGCCGACCGTGGAAAGCGCGATGCCGGCCCACAGGCGGCGGCTCACCGGCTCTTGCAGGAGCAGCGCGGAGCCGAGGCCCACGAAAATGGGATTGGTCGTCACCAGCAGCACTGAGGCCGCGACCGTGGTGTAGGCCAGGGAAGAGATCCAGGTGGCGAAGTGCAGGCCCAGGAAAACTCCGGCCCCGACGATCTGTGCTTGCACTCGGCGGGATCGAGGCCATTCGAAATTTCCCCGGAGCAGGGCGATGAGCACGAAACCGGCCGCGGCAAGGTCGAGGCGCCAGGCCGCGGTGGCGAGCGGCGGGGTGTGCGCCTGCCGAATGAGGATTGCCGCGCAGGCTACCGCAAGGACTCCCAGGGCAAGGCCAGCACGGCTACTGCCGGGCGACATATCGGCTGCGGAAGAATGGGTAGAGCACCGCGCCGATGATCAGCAGGTACACAGCCTCGCGCGACTCCTGGGTGGACACGACGATGGTGTTGATGATCAAGAACAACGCGCCCAGGATGAAAATGATCGGCACGAACGGATAGCCCGGCGTCTTGTAGGGGCGCTCTGCGTCCGGGAAGCGGCGCCGCATGATGATCACCGCGCCGGCCCCCAGCGCGTAGAATATCCAGAAAATGAACACCACGTTGTCGGTCAGCGCGTCGAACGTCTTCCAGCGGATCAGCAGCAGCATCGACCAGACGGCCTGCACGATGATGGCGACGTGCGGGGTGAGGAATCGCTCGTGCACCGCCGCCACCGACGGGAAAAACAGGCCGTCCTTCGCCATCGCGTAATACACGCGCGGGCCGGTCATTACCGACGAATTCAAGGTGCCGCTCGAGGAGAGCATCACGATGATGGTCATCACCACCGCGCCCGACGCGCCCAGGAAGGCCGCGGCGACCTCGCGCGAGACGTTCTTCGCCTGCCCGATTGCCTCGACGGGCAGCACGAAATGGTACGCCGCATTGGTTGCCACGTACACTCCGATGACGAACAAGGTGCCGGCCGCCAGGGCGCGGGGAAGATTGCGCTGCGGCTCCTGGACTTCGCCCGCCATGAACGTCACGTTGATCCACCCGTCGTAGGCCCACAGGGCGGCCAGCATGCAGGCACCGAAAGCGCTCACCGTGGACATCTCCACCGTCGGCGTGGCATGCGCGGTGAGATTTGCCAGAGATCCGCGCGCCAGGAACACGCCGCCGGCGATCAACAATAAAATCCCGACTGTCTTGCAGACGGTGAAAAAATTCTGCAGCCCGGCGCCGGTCCGCACGCTCATCAAGTTGACGGCGGAAAACAGCACGATCAGGAAAACGGAAATGATCGGCTCGACGTCCGGCGACACGGTCACCTGGGCGGCAATCGCCCGCGTCACGCCCACGGCAAGTCCGGCGATGGATCCAGTCTGCAGAATCGCCAGCAGGCACCAGCCGAAGAGAAACGCCACGAACGGCCCGTAGGCGTCGTGCAGGTAGACGTACAGGCCGCCCGCGCGCGGGTACATGGCGCCCAGCTCGGCCATGGCCAGCGCGCCGAACAGGGTAAGCGCGCCGGAGACGGCCCACACCACCAGGATGATCCACGGATCGGCCAGCTTCTGCGCGATGCCGCTGGCCTTCAGGAAGATTCCGGAGCCGATCATGCTGCCCACCACGATGGTGGACGCATCAAAGAAGCTTAATCGCCGGGGAAGATCGTCTGACACGCGCGGTCCTTCTGCGCGCGGGGGGAGGAGCCCTTGCGAGGCGACAGAAGTGGCCGTGGCGAGCTAATCTTCCTCAACAGGCCGCTCCCCCGGGCAGTTGTACCCCGGCGCAGAAGCGACCGCCTTGCGCAAGCGGTCCATCCGCTCGCGAATCAGCAGAAAATCCAGGAACGCCGCGCGCTCGAAATGGCGGCGCGCGTCCGCGTCATTGTTCTCCACAAGATCGATCTGGCCCAGCGTGTAGTGCGCCGCGGCGTCTTTCGCGAACGCGGCCAGCATGCGATGGAGCGCGTCGCGCGCTTCGTCGTAGCGGGCCAGCTCCTGGTAGCAGCAGCCCAGCGCGTACAAGATATCCGGCGTGGATCCGTCAATTTCCGCCGACGCCAGGAACTCCGGCAGCGCCAGGGCCGGCCTTTTTTGCCCGAGCAAGGCCACGCCCAGAAAATAATGCCCCCGCCCAACGTCGCCCTGGCGGGCCAGCGCCTCCCTGGCATGAGTTTCCGCCGCCGCGAAATCCCCCTTCAGGATCGCTTTTTCCGCGCGCCCGGCACGGGATCGCGCGGCCAGCGAAGCGGCGCTCAGGCTTGCCAGAAGGCCGGTCCGTGGTGCTGGCGCGGGTTCTTCCACGGGCGGGGCCTCCTCTTCGACGGGCGGAACCTCCCGAGCCGGCGAGGGCGGGGCCTTCAACGAAACACCGCCATCGGGCGCCGACACGTGTCCCTCCAGGCGCAGCAGCGTGCGCTCCACTTCCACCATCAAGCGGCCCACCAGGCGTCCGGTGGCTTCAATGCCGGCCGCGTCGAGTATCTTGAGCGCGCGCTGCGTCGCGCCCTCACGCATCGAGATCATGGCCAGCAGCCCGCGGGCCACCCGATTTTCTTTCTGCATTTTGATGGCTTCGCGCAGCGCCGCGCGAGCCCGGTCGTTTTCTCCGGTGTCGGCCCAGGCGAGCCCCAGGAACACCGGCACGGCGGGGTTGCCCGGCTCGCGCTCGTGGATGTGCTCCAGCAGCGGAATGGCTTCCTCGGCGCGGCCGGCGTCGATGTGGAGGAGCGCCGCCTGTATGATTGTCCCCGGTTCGTCGGGCGCCAGGGCCATCGCGGCCTGCATCTCGCTCTCGGCGCGTGTGAAATTCCCCTCCTCCACGAAACGGGCGACGCGGCGGACGTGCCCCTCGGCCTTCCAGCGTTGCAGCAGCGAGGCGCTCAATGGGGAAAAGCGGCGGCGAGGCCGGCCAGCGTGTCCTGCGGCTCGCGGGAGATCAGCAGAAACACCGCGTCGCCGCTGCGCCAGGCGACCAGATTTTCGTCGGCGAAACGGGTAATATACAAAGAGCCTGGGGAAATCGGCATTTTCAAATCGCGCTGCGATACCACGAAAAGCGACATGGCGCGGTTGCCCTGGCGGTAAGCAATGTGCGGAACGTCCTCACTTCCGACCGGGCACAGGTGGCACTGCTCGCGCTGAAATCCCCTGACGTCGGCGGGGATGGCGAGCTTCTGGCCCAGTCGTTTCTCGACCATGCCGATCACCTTGTCCTGTTCTTGCAGCGGCTCGGCGTTGCCTGCCGCGACCAGGTTGCCGTGATCGGTGTGATCGTTGAGGATGCCTTTGGCCAGCGCCGACATCGGCGGAAGCGGCACGACGGCCACGGCGCTGGGCGACGGGGTCTCCAGCGCGACCTCGGGCGGCGCCGGGCCCAACAGCAGGGAGAGGCCGAGGGCCACCGCGATGGCCGCGGCCAGCCGCGGCGCGCTCTCCGCCAGGAGGGCCAGAGCCTCCTGGCGGATGGCGTCGAAATGCGACGCCCTCCGCGCCCGGCGGGCCGCGCGATGCGCGGCAGTGCGCCCGGGGGGGGGCGCGGAGGGGAGGGCCGCCTTCGCGCCCAGGACGCCGGACAGCCCGCCCGGAGTCACGAAACCCTTCAGGGTGTTTTTGAAAAACTCGGCGTACTGCGTCATGTTCGAGCCTCCGAAGGTGAAATGCAGGACCGACACCCGGACCGGGCGCGGCGCGCGCCGTCGCATCCCCGCCGTCACCCGTGCCTGCAAGCCGGGCGGCACGGCTTCCGACTCGACCGCGCGGCGCGTGGCCTTGCGCAGCGCGGACAGCTCTCCGACGCGCCGGGCGCACTCGTGGCAGGCGGCGAAGTGGAGTGCCGCCTCCGGTGCCACTGTCTCGCCCGACACGAAATCATGCAGGCTTTCGCGTGCCTGCGCGCATTCATCTCTCATCCCAGGGCTACAATCAAGGGCGCGGCGTCGAAAGTTCCCATTATCCCTTGCGGAGGCTCTCCAGTGCGTCGGCCGCGGTCGGGTCGACCGTAACCGTCCGCTCGCGCGTGTAGGTGACGAATCCAGCCGGCGTGCCGGGCGGCTTCTTCACGTAGCGCACCAGCGTGTAGTCGACCGGCACGCGGGTGTCCGCGGCCGACTGGCTGAAGCGCGCCGCGAGCGCGGCCGCCTTTTCGAGGACGTCCGCGGGCACCTCGCCCTTTCCTCCGCGACGCACGATCACGTGCGCGCCGGCGATCTGGCGGGCGTGCAGCCACATGTCCTCGGGGCGCGCCAGCTTCATGGTGAGCACCTCGTTCTGGCGGGGATTGCGGCCGACCAGCACGTCCCAGCCGTCCAGGCCGTACTTGCGCGGCTTCGCGGCGGGCCCTTTCGCCTTCCCCTTGCGCGGCGCGCGAGAAGCCTCCGCGGGATTGTCCGCGGACAGCTCGGCGGACGCTTCCTTCAGCTCGTCGCGGGTCAGCGCGGTGGCGATGGCGGCGGCGAGCGACTGGTAGTATTCCACGTCCTGGCGGCTGCGCGCGATGGCCTCCACGATCGCCTCCTGGCCGCGCCGCGCCTTCTTGTAGCGCGCGTAGTAGCGCTGCGCGTTGTCCTGCGGGGAAAGATCGGGGTCGAGCGCGACCTCGACCGTCTCGCCGGTCTCATAGTCCAGCACGGCGACGGATTTCGCGCGCGGTTTCACGAGGTGCAGGTTACCGGTGAGGAGATCCCCCAGGCGGCGCCAGCGGTCGAATCCGCGGGCTTCCGCGAGGTCGCCTTCCTGCGCCTCCACCCGTCGCAACGCGCGGTCCCGCTGCTTCATGACGGCGGCGACGAGTTTTTCCTTTTGTCGATTGAGGCCCGCCTCGCGCGCGCCGGCGCCATAGGCTTCCTCCAGCAGGGCGCCCACGGTGGGGTAGTGCTCGGGCTGCTCGGGAATGCTCTCGAACGGCCACGGAACGAGGTGGTCGCCCTGCCGCGCGGGCGCCAGCGCGCCGCTCTGCAGGCGGCGGAAGAATGCGTCCCAGGCGTCGGCCAGACGCCAGCGCGCGGCTTCGTCTGAGGGGATTGGCGCGGCGGGATCGAGGCCGGCCATGGCGGCCATCTCCCGTCCATAGACGGGGCCGATGCCGAAGCAGCCGCGGGGAAGCGCTTTCGCGAGCGGCTCGTCGGCGGGGACGGCGTCGACCGCGCGGCTGCCGATCAGGTAGAGCGCGTCCGCCTTTGGCGGGGTGGCGGCGAGGTAGATTTCAGCGCGCTTGCGGCGCCCGAGGAGATCCCCGAGCACCGCGTCGTTCTCGTCGAGGACGATCACGTTGCGCACCCCGGGCAGCAATTCCACGACGAGGGTGCGGGGCGGGCGCGCCTCGTGCTCGTCGGTGGCAGGCACGCCGCTCATCTCCATGCGGACGACGCGGTCCAGGCCCAGCGTGGAGGCCAGCTCCATGGTGGCGCCCATCAGGTGCTTGCGGAGGAGCATGCAGAATGCCGAGGGGGTGTCGGCGTGCCCGTAGTCGCTGTCCACCATGTGGATGCGGGCGGACTGCGGGTCGACGGACACGACGAAGCGCATTTCTCGGGGGGCGCCGAAGGTGACTCCCCCTGGATCAGATCCGCGATGCGGTCCCCACAGGGTAAAGAGAAGCAGGTCCCGGGAGACCTGCTGGATGCGGCGGAAACGCGCGCCACGAAGCCGTTCGTCCATCTCGCGCAGGCTGGCGTGCATCATCACCGAGTCAAGACGGGCCATGATGTGTCCAGCCGTCGCGCCAATTGGCAACATCCTGTTTACAAATGTTGCAATCCATTAACAATTGTTCGATTTACCGGGGGCTCCGGTGAGTGAAAACCTACTCGTGCCCCACGGGGCGCGGCGAAATGAGCGGCGAGTCGGTCCTTCCCGGGGACCATCAAAGGCAAGCCGAGTTCGTTGTCGTGCGTGAGTGGGACACGTACAATCGAGATCCATCCAAGTATGGCTTGGAACCATCCCCTCTTCTGGCGCGGTCCTTCCCAGGGCCGTGCCTCGCATTTCCGTCAGTAGTTTTTCCGCCGACTCCACCGCGAGACATGGCGGCGCACTGTCTGGGCTCACCTGTAAAACGCCGCGCTGGCGATGGTGACGTTGCGGAAGCCGCTCGGATCGATGCACTGTCGATATTTCAACAATTGTCCGCGGCCGGCTTCGATGGATTCGAGAAATGCGTAAATCGGGGACAGTCCGCAGATGCGGCGGCGGTCCTCCTCGGCCTGGATCTGGCGAAAAAATCCGTCGCCGTTGAGCGCGACGCATGCCTGGAGGCTCTTCAGGTCGGCTTGCTCGACGGCTTGCATGTAGGTCCACGCGGGCGGCTCGGGGTCGCCGAAACCGGTGCCGATGTGGGCCAGATCGGCCGCCGCGATGAGCACGGCACGGCCGTCGTAATCCGCCAAGGTTTTTCTCAGGGCGTCGAGGAAGCGCACGATCTCCGGCTCGTCGCGCGGGCTGCCGCCGTTGGCAATCATCGGAATGAGCGCCCCGCACAGGATGGGGACGATCTTGCAGGGCCGACCACGCAGCAAGTAGCGCAGCCAGATGGATTGCAGCTCGATGGAGTGCTCCGAGCGGTGCACCAGGCTGTCGCTCTCCAGCGGTTGGCCCGTGCGCTTCTCGAGCTGGTCTAAGAAGTCGAGGTCGGTCTCCAGCACCCCGAACGGCGTGTCAAAGTGCTTGCGCGACACGGAAAAATAGCGGGACAGCGGTGCGTGGCTGGTGCCCAGCACGACGAAGGTGTCGGCCTCCGAGTCGGCCAGCAATTCGCGGTAGGCCCAGGCGTAGGTGGAGCCGCCGCGGGTGAAGTCGATGTGCGGGGCGATGATGCCGGCCAGGCGCCGGTCGCTGGGGGGATCGCCGCCGGGCGGCTTGCCGGGCCCCTCACGCTCAAGGAAATAGCCTTCGATGCGGGCGGCCAGCACCTCGCTGTCGGGGTCGTAGCCGGAGCCGGCGTGGGTGGGCGTGCGCGTGGATGCGGCGGCCCAGGCGTCTTCCAGCGACTTCAGGTGGCGCTGAAAATGGGCGCTCTCCAACAAGAGATTCTGGTCCAGCTCGGCGATCAGCTGCTCCAGGTCGGGCGTGGGCAGGATCTCCCCGAACTGCTTGAGGTGCTCGCACTGGATCTCCATCAGGTCGTGCTCGCCGTCCATCATGCTGACGATGAACACGGTCTGAGGCGGCAGGCCCACGATCCGCGTGGTGATGTTGAGGGGGTCGCGCAGGCAAATCAGGCGCCGCGGCCCGGCGTCCACGGGAAAGGCGTCCACCGGCCGCAATCGAGGCCGCTGCAGA
>Ga0194121_10005146_pt1 | contig 18367 bp, 18 predicted proteins | sample TA2MahCa50mmetaG_FD_148609 | JGI IMG/M metagenome (GOLD analysis project Ga0194121, IMG submission 148609) | Freshwater microbial communities from Lake Tanganyika, Tanzania - TA2015020 Mahale Deep Cast 50m | ecosystem: Environmental > Aquatic > Freshwater > Lake | place: Tanzania: Lake...
GGAGGCACGCCGACCCCCGCTCCGGAGCCGTCGCCCGTTCCCGAGCCCGCTCCCGCCCCCGCTCCTGCGCCCACTCCCACGCCATCACCCCCGCCGACCCCGGCACCCGATCCGTCCATCGCGCCGTACCAGCCCCCGCCTGCGATCGGCATCGCGCGCGAGGCCCTGCCGCCCGAGGGCCGCGCGTGGTCGATGCTGGCCACCGCGCGCCGCACCGCGCCCCCCGGATCCCGGGAGCGTGCCGACCTCGACTGGATCGTGTCGTTCGCGCGGTCCGCCGCCGCGCCCGGCAGGCCCGAGGGCCGTCGCACCACGGCGCGACGCGCGCTGCGGGTGAACGCCTGGTGGTTCGCGCGGCGGGGATCTCCCGAGGAGCGGGTGATCGCACGCGATCCCGACGGCGTGATCCTCACCTACAAGCGCGGGCACGGCTTCATGGTGAACCCGGTGGCCACCATCGGCCGGTGGCGTGGCCTCAACGAGCGCTGGAGCGCGCCGCGACTCGCTGAGTCGGTGCGCCCCATGCTCACCGAGCGCACCCACGACGGCCGCGAGTGGGCGGCCCTCGAGTACTTCGACGTGCCGGGTGATCGATCGGTGGTGCGCCCCGGCGTATCGGGCATGGGGCAAGCCCGTGCGGTGAGCCTCTTCGCGAAGGCCTGGGCCGAGACGGAGGACCCACGTCACCTGCAGGCGGCCGAGCGGGTGCTGCGGTCCTTCGAGGTGCCGGTGGACGATGGCGGGGTGCAGGCCTCGGTGCCCGACCCGGCGGGCGGCGCGCCCGGCATCTGGTTCCCGGAGCGCGCGTATCCGGGCCGCCGCGCGTGGACCGGCGCCGCCCTCAACGGGTTCATGGTGACCATCATCGAGCTTCGCCGCGCTGCCGCCGTCCTCGACCGTGCGACCAGCAGCGCCTCGGGCACGGAGGCCCCCGCTTCCGCGCCAGCCCCGGCATCCACCACGCCTACTGCCACGGCGCCCACCGCACCCGCGCCCGAGGCGCCGGTCGCGGGGCCGGACCCCACGGCGGTGGCGGCGCTGGCGCGCTCGCTCGCCGATCGAGGCATGCGCTCGCTGGTGAGGTTCCTGCCCCTGCACGACTCGGGTGGGTGGTCGTACTACGGCCTTCTCACCCCCGGCAAGCCGTGGCGCTCGTACCTGGCCGACCTCAACTACCACTGCTACCACGTGTCGCTGCTGCGCGCCCTGGACGGGCGCTACCCGGGAGAGGGGCTCGGCGCCACTGCCAACCGCTGGCAGGGCTACGTCGACGACCGCTCAGCCACGTGCCCCGCGCGGTAGGCGGCCCCGCGTCGGGTACGCTTGCCACCCAACCCACTAGGAGCCACACCATGCCTGATCTGCCGCCGCCCGCCGATACGTCAAAGAGCTACACCGCGGTGTTCGACACCTCGGCGGGAGAGATCCGCTGCGAGCTGTTCGCGGCGGACTCGCCGCAGACCGTCGGCAACTTCGTGGGACTGGCCGAGGCTGGCTACTACGACGGTCTCGTCTTCCACCGCGTCATAGAGGACTTCATGATCCAGGGCGGCTGCCCCAACGGCGTGGGCACCGGCGGGCCCGGTTACTCGTTCCGCGACGAGATCAACGACCGCAAGCTCGTGCGCGGGAGCCTGGCCATGGCCAACGCGGGCCCCAACACCAACGGCTCGCAGTTCTTCATGGTCACCGCCGACTCCACTCCGTGGCTCGACGGCCACCACACGAACTTCGGCCAGGTGGTCGGGGGGCAGGACGTCCTCGACGCCATCGGCACCTCGGCAACCGGCGCAAACGACCGCCCGGTGGAGGAGCAGAGCATCAACGCCGTGCGCATCGAAGTTGCATAGCACGAAAAATCGTCCTGCGCCATCTTTCGCGATGCCCGGCCTCGCATCTAGGATGGGTTTGGAACCGACCCCCACCGGAGACCCATGACGACCTCACTCACGCAACTCGCGGAACTCATCGACCATGGCGAGTTCCGAATTCAGTTCCGGATTCTTCTGCAGCGCGGCCAGGACGTCGGCTTCCTCTCCATAGAGGATGTCGCCGAGATGCTCGACCAGCTCGGCGTGGATGCTGGCCTCGCCGATGACATCTACCAGCAGCTGGACGAAGCGGGGATCGAGTTGCTCGAGCCCGCCGAGGCCGCCAGCCGCACGGCCGACCTGGCAGAGCAGGCCGACCGGCCCCGTCGGCCCGCCGCCGTGGAGCAGACCACCGACGCCCTGCAGCTGTTCCTCAAGGACATCGGGCGCGTCCCGCTGCTCACCGCGGCGCAGGAGGTGGACCTGGCCAAGCGCATCGAGGCCGGTGACCAGACCGCCAAGACGCAGATGGTCGAAGCCAACCTGCGCCTCGTGGTGTCCATCGCCAAGGGGTATCGCGGCCGCGGCCTTCCCTTCCTCGACCTGATCCAGGAGGGCACGCTCGGCCTGGTGCGCGCCGTCGAGAAGTTCGACTGGCGCCGCGGGTTCAAGTTCTCCACCTACGCGACCTGGTGGATCCGCCAGGCCGTCACCCGCGCCCTGGCCGACAAGGGCCGCACGATCCGCATCCCGGTGCACGTGGTCGAGAAGCTCAACCAGATCAGCCGCGCCGAGCGCACGCTCGTGGGGAAGCTGGGTCGTGAGCCCAGCGCCGAGGAGATCGGCGCCATGGCCGGCCTCCCCGCTGCGGAGGTGGAGGACATCCTGCGCAGCGCGCAGCCCATCGTGTCGCTCGAGAAGCCGGTGGGCGAGGACGAGGAATCCGAGTTCGGGCGCTTCCTCGCAGACGAGAACAGCATCGCGCCCGAGGTGGCCGCCGAGCAGGTCCTGCGCGACGAGGCCCTGCGCGGGGTCCTCGACCAGCTCTCGTACCGCGAGCGCCGGGTGCTCGAGCTGCGCTACGGGCTGGGCGGCGAGAAGCCGCGCACACTCGACGAGCTCGGCCGCATGTTCAACGTCACCCGCGAGCGCATCCGCCAGGTGGAGCACCAGTCGCTGCACAAGCTCGCGAGCATGGCGGAGGCCAACCGCCTCGGATAGTCCGGCAGCGTCCCCCGGGGTCCCGCCGCCTAGTTGAGCAGCGGGTCCTCGGGGGCCATGGCCATCAGTCGGTACGACGCCCCGGTGCGGCCGAGCACCCGGCTCCAGAGGGCCGAGGGGTCGTCGGTGAACACATCCTCCGGAAGCGGCTCGGCGTCGATCCAGGCGTCCTGGCGGATCTCCGACTCCAGCTGGCCGCCGCCCCACCCCGCGTAGCCCCCGAAGGCGCGCGCGCGCGTCATCGCCGGTGCCCGCCCCTCCTCGACCGAATCCGGATCGAGGATGCCCACCGCCCCGAACATGATGCCCCCGGCCGCCGACGGGTCGGCGAACTCCGCGATCACGATGACCGTGCCCGGCTGCACGGGTCCGCCACGGAACACCTGCGAGCCCTCCGATAGCACCGACCCCAGGGGCTCGGGCAGCGCCTCGGCGGCGCGCACCTCCATGGGCTGGTTCAGCACGATGCCCAGCGCGCCCTCGTCGGCGTGCTCGAGCACCAGAACCACCGCCCGGCGGAAGTTCGGGTCGTCATCCAGATGCGGGGCGGCCACGAGCAGCCGACCCCGGCGGAGTCGCGGCGCGCTCACCGCAGGCGCCGGTGCGTCAGTGCGCCATCCGGCGGCGGCGGCCCCGCACGGTGTTCCAGATGCCGCCCGCGAGAATGAGCACGACACCGAGGATCAGCAGCGTCCAGAAGACGCTGTAGTGACCCCACAGTTCACGGCCCATGTCGTGAACGGCGAAGCCAAGCTGGAACCACACCAGCGAGCACACGATGAGCAGCCCGGCGAGCGTGAACGGCCAGACATGCGGGAGGCCCTCGTCGTCCTTCTGCTCAGCCATGCGCGCCCTCCGGACCGGTTCGCCGATTGGGTGGGGAGGCTACCACCCCTCACGGCCGGCCACCGGCCATCGCTGGGGCGAAATACCCGCCTACCGGGGCGGATCGTCCCCGGACGAGATCGTCCGGGCCACGCGGCGCTCGCGGGCATCCACCGCGAAGCGCCCACCGGCTGATCGGTAGAGGCGGGCAGGTCGGCCCCTGCCCTCGGCGCGGACCTCGCCGGACTCCTCAACAACCCCCGCGCGCAGGACATCGCGCCGGAAGTTGCGGGCATCGAGGGCTCGCCCCAGGAGCACCTCGTACACCCCCTGCATCTCTCCCAGCGTGAAGAGATCCGGCAGCAGGTTCACTGCAACGGGGGCGTAGGCCGTCTTCGCCCTCAGGCGCTGCAGACCGTAGCCCACCACCGCGTCCTGCCCGTCCGCCAGGGTGGGCAGGTCGTCATGGCGGAACCACTGCACCTCCGCGACGTCCGGCCCCGGTGCGAGGGGGTGCCGACCCGCATCGATCAGGGCGAGGTAGGCCACGACCACCTCCTCCCCGCCCCGGTCGAATGTGTAGAGCTGCTCCATCACGATGCCGCGGACGCCGGCCATCTGCTCGAGGGCGGCGCTCGCGACCTCGTCGAGCGCGCGCCCGTCGCCCGGACCCGCGGCGGCGAGCGACCACGTCCCCCCGCCCACGCGCCCGAGCAGAACCTCGAGCCCCCCGGCGCGCACGGTAAACACGGCCACCTCGGTGCGCACCCTCATGCGTCCCGCGCTTCCCGCTCCACCATCACCTGCAGGCCGAGCAGGTTGTTATCGAGCCAGTTGAAGAGCGTCCATCGCGTGAGCGCTTCGGGCGTGCGCAGGGCCTCGTCGGGCGACCAGGCCTCGTCCACTGCCCGGCGAAGCCTGCCGAGGTCGCCGGGCGCCCAGGCGTGGGCCTCGCGGGCCGCCTGGCCCATCGCCGCCTGTGCTCGCCGTCCGAGATCGAGCGACTCACGGGGGTCGTCGACGGCGCCGAAGTGGCTCACGTACATGCGCTCCGGGGCAAGCGCCTCGAGCACGTCGAGGCTCGCGAGCCCCGCGTCGAGGTCGTACTCGGGCGGCGGAATGCTGGGGTACATCTCACCTCCACCCATCTGCACCCCCACCGCATCGCCGGCGAAGAGGATGCCCTCGGACTCCTCGAAGAGCGCCATGTGGTGCCGTGCGTGGCCGGGCGCCCACACCGCGCGCAGGGATCGCCCGCCGCCGAGCGGGATCACCTGGCCATCCTCGGCCTCAAGCACCCGGGCCTCGTCGATGGGCGCGAGGCCCCCGATGGCGGGCGACAGCCGACCGAACAGCGCGTGCGTTCCCGCGACGAGCCGCGAGGGGTCCACCAGGTGTCGGGCACCACGGGGATGCACGACCACCGTGGCCGATGGAAACGCCCTGGCGAGGTCCCCGACCGCCCCGCAGTGGTCGAGATGCACGTGCGTGAGGACCAGCCACGCGAGGTCGTCCGGGCCCAGACCCGCCTCGGTGAGGGCGTCGTGCACCGTGGCCGCGCTTGTCTGCGTACCGCAGTCGAGGAGCGCGGGGTGCTCGGCGCGGATGAGGTGCGCGCCGGTCATCCCCGGCACGCCGGCGAGCATGGTGTCGATTTGCAGCACTTCCCCGGGGTGCACGTCCATTCTCCCGAGTCTCGCATACCCTTGGCGCATGGCGAATGAGAGAGAGGCTGCCTGGGAAGCCGCGGGGGCCGCCTGCGCGGGCCTCATAACCGACGGCATGCGCGTGGGGCTGGGCACCGGACGAGCAGCAACCGCCGGCATCCGCGCCCTCGGCGCGCGCGTGAGGGATGAGGGCCTCACCGTCGTGGGAGTGCCCACGTCAGATGCGAGTGGCCTCATCGCCGCGGAGGCGGGCATCGCTCTTGGTGACCCCGGTCCGGAGCTTGACATGGCCTTTGACGGGGCCGATGCCATCGATCGGCTCGGCCTCTGCATCAAGGGGGCCGGAGGCGCCATGGTGCGCGAGCGCGTGCTGGCGAACAGCGCACGCCGCCTCATCGTGCTCGTCGACGGCCGGAAGATCGTGCCGACCCTCGACGATTGGGGCGTGCTGCCTCTTGCCGTGGTGCCATTCGCCGCGGAGGCCGTGATGCGCGAGCTGGCCGACCTCGGCCCCACGCGGCGCCCGACGGACAGCGATGACGGCATGGCGCTCATCGACCTCGCGGTACCCGCGGGATCCGACTGGGTGCAGGTAGCCGATCGCGCCCGCGGGCTCGCCGGCGTGCTCGACCACGGCCTGTTCCGAGTGGTGCTGTCGGACGTCATCATCGGGCACGCCGACGGCACGGTGACCACGGCCGCGTGAGCGCACGGGCGCAGGCATCGGCGGCCATCGCCCGCACCGCGGGCCGGGCCTCGCGCATGCTCGGGCGGGGCGGCGGCACCGCAATGCCGGGGAAGGTGCTGATCGGGCTCGATCCCGGCGCCGTGCGGGACCTCTCAGCGAACCTCGGCGGCGGCACGCTGCTTGTCTCGGCCACCAACGGCAAGACCACCACCACGCGGCTGGTGACCGGTGCGCTGCGCGCCGGTGGGCGGGAGGTGGTCACCAATGCCGCGGGTGCCAACCTGCTGAGCGGCGTGGCCACGGCTTTGGCAGAGGCCGCCCCGCGGCAGGGCTCGACCGCCTGCGGAGCGTTCGAGGTGGACGAGGCCGCACTGCCCGCCGTGGCGGACGCGCTGCGCCCATCGGCGCTGCTGCTGATGAACCTCTTCCGCGACCAGCTCGACCGCCACGGCGAACTCGAGTCTATCGCCGCGCGCTGGGCGCAGATGCTCGCCGGGCTGGAGCCCCGCCCGACGCTGGTGGTGTGCGGCGACGATCCGCTGCTGGCCTCGCTTCCCGGCGAGGGCGCGGACGTGCTGTGGTTCGGCATCGACGATCCCTCGGCGGGGGCCGGGACGCTGGCCCATGCGTCGGACTCCACGACCTGCAGGCGATGCGATGCGCCGCTTCGCTACGCCCATGCGTGGATCGGCCACATCGGCGCCTGGAGTTGCCCGGCGTGCGGCCTCACGCGCCCTCAGCCGGACGTCGCCGTGGTGGATGCCGGACTCGACGGCGCCACCGGCTCGCACCCGGTGATCAGCACCCCGGAGGGCGAGGTGCGCCTCGATCTGGGCCTGCCGGGCCTTCACAACGTGCTTAACGCCGCCGGCGCGCTCGCCGCGGCCATCGCCATGGGGGTGCCAGCCGCCGATGCCGCCGCCGCGATATCCGGCGTGCCGGCCGCCTTCGGCCGGTCCGAGCGCGTGCTGGTGGACGGCCGGGAGGTGGTGATGCTGCTCGCCAAGAACCCCGCCGGTGCGAACGAGAACGTCCGCACCCTGATGCTCGACGACGGCGACCACGACCTGCTGGTGGCCCTCAACGACCGCATCGCAGACGGGCGCGACGTCTCCTGGATATGGGACGTCGACTGGGAGCCCGTGCTGCCGCGGGTGCGGCGCCTCACCGCGACAGGCGACCGCGCCTACGATCTGGCGCTGAGGTTCCGGTACGCCGGCCTTCCCGAGGATCGACTGCATGTTGTTCCCGATCCGGTGGCCGCGCTCGATGGCGCGCTGGCGGCTCTGCCACAGGGAGCGATCCTCGAGGTGCTGCCCACCTATACCGCCATGCACGAGATCCGCGCCGATCTGGTGGCACGCGGGGCTGCAGGGGAGTTCTGGGATGCCACCTGAGGCCACCGGAGCGGGCGTGAGCCCGGCGCGCGGGTTCATCGCCGAGCACGCGCACTACGACGACGACCTCGGCTTCTGGGAGGCGCACGCCGACCGCCTCGGAGGCCCGGTGTGCGACCTCGGGGCCGCCGCCGGGAGGGTGGCCGTCCGCGTGGCCGCCCGCGGCCATGACGTGTGGGCCGTGGACACCGATCCGGACATGCTCCAGGTGCTCATCGAGCGTGCCGAGCGGGAGGCTGTGCGCGGGCGCGTGCACCCGGTGGTCGGGTCGATGACGGACCCCCTGCCGGTCGCCGCCGCAGGGCTCGTGATGGTGCCCATGAACACGCTGCAACTGCTGCTGGCCCCCGACGACCGGGCCGCCTGCATGCGCAATGTGTTCGACGGGCTGCGCCCCGGCGGCGAGTTCATCTTCGACCTCGCGATGCCCCACCTTGGCGCGACCGCCGAACTGGTGGGGTGCGTTCTCGACACCGGCCACTCCGTCGACCCGGACAACGGCGACCTGCTGCTGCATACAGCCACCTTCGACGAGGTGGACGTCGCCACCGGCGATGTGGCCCTGCGCCTGATGATCGAGCGCATCCGTCCCGACGGATCGCGATCGGCTGTGGAGCGGGCCCACTGCCTGCACCTGTACGACCCAGATGAGATACCTCCTCTCGCGACGGCAGCCGGCTTTGCGGTGGTCGCAGTGGCCGGGGGCTTTCGCGACGAGTCCCTCGCACCCGATGCCGAGCGGCACGTGTGGCGGCTTGCGAGGGAGTCGGCGTGACCGACGCATCACGCGTGGTGCGCCTGTGCCACCTCTACCCGGCGCAGATGAACATCTACGCCGACCGGGGCAACATCGCCGTGCTTCGCAGCCGGCTCGAGTGGCGTGGCCTGGCGCTCGAGGTGGTCGAGGCCGGTGTCGCCGACGACATCTCGCCGGGCGCGCACGACCTCTACTACCTGGGGGGCGGCCAGGACCGCGACCAGGCGCTGGTGGCCGATGACATGGCGCGAACCAAGGGTGCCGCCCTGCGGTCAGCCGTGGAGGACGGCGCCGCCATGCTCGCGGTGTGCGGTGGGTACCAACTCGCTGGACGCGGGTACGTGGGGGTGGATGGATCGGCCATGCCGGGCATCGGGGTGCTCGAGGCCGAGACCGTTGCCGGCGACACGCGCCTCATCGGCGACGTGCTGATCAGCGCAACGCTGGGCGACGACACGCGCGAGGTCGCCGGCTTCGAGAACCACGCTGGGCGCACGCACCTTGGCGCCGGTGCCACCCCGCTCGGCACCGTGCTGGCGGGCCACGGCAACGATGGCGCGAGCGGTACCGAAGGCGTGGTGCGGCTGCGCGCCATCGGCACCTACCTGCACGGGCCCCTTCTGCCGGGGAACCCATGGGTGGCGGACACCCTGCTGGGCTGGGCACTGGCGCACCGCACCGGAACCGAGCCGGCGCTGGAACCCCTGGATGACTCCCTTGAGCATGCCGCCCGGTCGGTGGCGCGCGGTCGGGCGCTGGGCGAGCGGTCCGAGCGCCTCATCGGACGCCGGGCCTAGCTGCAGCATCCACACACGTTGTGAACACCTGGAGGCGCATCCGGTTCCCCAGCGCCACGCCGTGAGTTGCGACACACCACAGCACGGACGGGCAAGCGGATGCAGGTTAACGCTGCCGCACCGCTCTCTCCCGAGGAAAGGCCAAGGCTCCACGGCTCGCTCGGGAGCCGGCCGCCGATCAGCCGCGTTCACAACGTGCGTGAGAAGGGCAACTGGACCCGCAGGGCGCCTGCGCCTGCTGCTACTAGCGGCCGGTGGACCCGAAGCCGCCCGCCCCACGTCCATCGGACGCAGGGAGAGCGGCAACCTCGGCAGCGGTGGCCAAGGACACCGGAGTCACCACCAACTGCGCGATGCGGTCACCGGCGCCGATGGCGAAGGGCTCATCCCCGAGGTTGATCAGGATCACCTTCAGCTCTCCGCGATAGCCCGCGTCGATGAGGCCTGGCGCGTTGGCCACGGTGAGGCCGTGGCGCAGGGCGTTGCCCGAGCGCGGCACCACCAGCCCCGCCATGCCTTCGGGGATCGCCACCGCCCACCCCGTGGCCACGGCAGCACGCTCCCCCGGGCGCAGCGTGAGGTCCTCCGACGCCATGAGATCGAGGCCGGCGTCGCCCGGGTGCGCCCGCGCCGGCAGCACGGCGGCGGGGCTCAGGCGCTGGAACGGGATCTCAGGCGCTGACGAGACTTGCGATGCGCTCCGCCGCCTCCACGAGGCGGTCATCGGGGACCGTGAGGCTCATGCGCACGAAGCCCTCGCCGCTCGCCCCGTATGCCGAGCCGGGCGAGATGACCACTGCGGCGTCCTCGAGAACCTTCTCCGTGAACGAGACGGAGGTCTCGCCCGCGGGCACGCGTGCCCACACGTAGATGGCACCCTTCGGCGGTGTGAGCTCGAGCCCGATCGCGCGCAGGGCGTCCACCAGGATGTCCCTGCGGCGACGGTAGACCTCGCACATCTCCCGCACGGACGCCTGGTCGGAGTCCAGCGCCGCGATGCTGGCCTCCTGCACAGCGTCGAACATGCCCGAGTCGAGGTTGGTCTTGAGCTGCCAATAGGCGGCAAGCACGTCGGGGTTGCCCACCACCGCGCCGCTGCGCCAGCCGGTCATGTTGTAGGTCTTCGACAGCGAGAAGACCTCGACGCCGACGTCCTTGGCGCCCGGGGTCGCAAGGAACGACGGGGCCACGTAGCCGTCGTAGGTGATCTCCGAGTAGGCGTTGTCGTGCACCACGATGATGTCGTGCGCGCGCGCCAGCGCGACGGCACGGTCGAACAGGTCGTTCTCCACCACGGCGCCGGTGGGGTTGTTCGGGTAGTTGAGGTAGATGATGCGCGCCTGATCCAGCACGTTCGCCGGGATGGCGTCGACGTCGGGCTGGAAGCCCAACTCGGAAACCAGGGGCATCGGCACCGGGTCGGCACCCACCAGCAGCGGGCCCATGGTGTACACCGGGTAGCCAGGGTCACTCGCCAGGGCGATATCGCCCGGGTCGAGCAGCGCCAGGTTGATGTTGGCGATGGCCTCCTTGGCCCCCAGCGCGGGGATGATCTCGGTGGCCGGGTCGAGCGACACCCCGAACCTGCGCGAATAGAAGCCCGCCACCGCGTCGCGGAAGCCCTCGCGGCCGCGGTTGGACGGGTACTGGTGCGTGCCGGGGTCGGCCACGGAGTCCTGCATCCGGCGCACGATGAGATCAGGTGTCGGCGTGTCGGGGTCGCCGATGCCAAGCGAGATCACGTCCACCCCCTCCCCCTTCTTCGCCGCGATCTTGCGCTCGATCTCGGCGAACAGGTACGGGGGCAAAAGCCCAAGGCGCTTCGCGCCGACGGGTCGGGTGGTCACATGACCTCCAGTCGTGACATCAGTGCGGCCGACATGCGGCCCGAGTAGATGGGGTCGGCGGGACCGGTCATGGTCACCCGAAGGTCGTCATCGACCTCGATGGTGAGGTCGCCACCGGCCAGGTGCACCGTAACCGGGCTCTCAAGGCCGTCGAGGCGCACGCCGGCCACCGCCGCCGCGCAGGCGCCGGTGCCGCACGCCGTGGTCACCCCCGCCCCGCGCTCCCACACGCGCATGGTGATCTCGGATGGTCCATCCCGGCGGATGAACTCCACGTTCGTGCGGTCGGGGAACCGGTCGGCGGTCTCGATGAGTGGCCCCAGCACCGCGACCACCGAGTCGGGGTCGTCGTGGCGGACCACCGCGTGCGGGTTGCCCATCGACACCTCGGCCAGTTCCACGTCGCCGGCACCGGTGCCGAGCGCCTCCTCGCGCTCGCCGGACGGAAACGACGCCAGGCCCATGTCCACCGATACCACCGAGCCGTCGACGGTCACGGTCACCTCGCCGGCTCCGGTGAGCACCCGGCCATCGGCGGGGAGCACGCCCGTGCCGTGCAGGTACCTCGCCACCATTCGGATTCCGTTGCCGCAGTTCTCGGCCATGCTGCCGTCCGGATTCCATACGCGCATCTCGGGAATGGCGCGTGTGGTGACCACCTCGAGGATGCCGTCCGACCCGACGCCGAAGTTGGCATCGCACACCAGGCACGCCCGATCGGGGGTGATCGGAAACGGCCACGCGGACGACTCGGTCACCACGTAGTGATTCCCGAGCCCCTGCCACTTCTCGAAGGAGATTCCGTCGGCCACGAGGCGGCAGGCTAGACGACGCCCTCGCGCCGCCGCCGCCAGAGCGCCGCGATCTCGGGCGTGGCATCCTCGGCCGGACCGTCTCCGAGGTCCACCACGTGGTCGGGCTGCATGCGACGCATCCACGTGCGCTGCATGCGCGCGAGACGCCTGGTGCGGTTGCACAGGGCATCCTCGAGGGCCTCAGGCGCCATCTCCCCCGCCACGATCGCCCGCACCTCTGCCATGCCGATCATCTGGCCCGGACCCCGTGCGAGGCCCTCGATGGCGAGTGCGGCCTCGAGTTCGGCGCGCAGGCCGTCGTGGATCTCCCGGCGCACCCGCTCGGCAATCAGGCGCGTCAGCACATCCCGGGGCCGAGCAACGAATACCAGCAGCGTCGGTCGGCGGTACGGCGCGGCCCAGATGTCCCCGCCGGGGCCCGGCTGGCCAGTGGCGGAACGCTCGAGGGCCCGGGCGAGGCGGCGCGGATTCGAGGCGTCGATGGCCGCCGCCACGGAGGGGTCATGGGCCTCAAGTTCCGCGAGCCCCGCGGCAGGATCCGCCGCGAGGGCCTCGGCCCACGCGCGCACCTCTGGCGGCGGCGCCGGGCGCATGCGCAGGTCGCAGAGCGCAGCGCGCAGGTAGAGACCGGTTCCGCCCGCCACGATCGGCACGGCGCCCCGTGCCGCCACGTCGTCGATCGCCTCGTGCGCCCTCGCGGCATACCCCCCGGCCGTGGAATCCTCGCCCAGCGCGAGGTCGCCCACCAAGTGGTAGGCCACCTCGGCACGTGCCTCCGCGCGCGGGGAGTCGGCGGCGATCTCGAGCCCCCGGTAGCGCTGGAACGGATCAGCCACGATCACCTCGCCACCGAGGACGACCGCGAGCGCGTGCGCCACGGCGCTCTTACCGCTCGCGGTCGGCCCGAACAGGGCCAGCACCTGCGGGGGCTCGGTCAGGTCGTCCCGGCGGGCTCTGGCACGCGTGCGAGGCTGCCCGCGAGGGTGGTGGAGGTGGAGGCCATGATGAGCACGGGCACGATGGCGCCCCCGAGTGCGTCCCCGGTGAAGTTGACGGTGACGTTGTGCGTGGTGCGCCCGGTGAGGCGCAAGGGGTTGGTGCGCGATGGGCCCTCCACAAGGACGTCCTGCACGGTGCCGACGTGCCGCGCCAGGCGCTCTCGCGCCGTGGCCTGCACGGCGTCGATGAGGACGCTGATGCGCTCGGACTTCACGTCGGCCGGCACGTCGTCGTCCATGTGCTCCCCGGCCTCCGTGCCCGGCCGGGGCGAATAGACGAATGTGTATGCCCCGTCGAAGCCCACCTCACGCACCAGCGACACGGTGTCGGCGAAGTCGGCATCGCCCTCGCCGGGGAACCCCACGATGAGATCCGTGGTGAGGGCGATGTCGGGCACGGCGGCGCGGATGCGCCCCACGAGGTCGAGGTACCGCTGCCGGTCGTAGGTGCGTCGCATGGCCTTGAGCACGCGCGTGGATCCCGATTGCGCGGGCAGGTGGATGTGGCGGCACACCTCCGGCATGTCGCGGTGCACTGCGATGACGTCATCACGAATGTCCTTGGGGTGCGGGCTGGTGTAGCGCACCCTCTCGATGCCGGGCACCTCGGCCACGGCGGTGAGCAGCTCGGCGAACGTGCGCCGGTCACCGGCGGGCAGGTCGCGGCCGTACGAGTTGACGTTCTGGCCGAGCAGGGTCACCTCCACCACGCCATCTGCGGCCTGCGCGCCGACCTCGTCCACCACGGCCCGCCAAGGGCGGCTGCTCTCGCGGCCGCGCACCGACGGCACGATGCAGTACGAGCACACGCAGTTGCAGCCCACCGAGATCTGCACCCAAGCCTGGTGGGGGCGCTCGCGCAGCGACGGCAGGTCGCCGCTGAAACGTCCGTCGAAGGTGAAGGCTCCCACGGTGTGGATGCGCTCGCGGGCGAGCAGCTCGCCCAGGCGATTCACCTCGCCGGGACCGAACGCGATGTCCACGAAGGGGAAGTCGCGGAAGACATCCTCCTTCTGGCTCTGCGCCCAGCACCCACCGACGGCCACCACCACGTCGGGGCGCTCGCGCTTGATGCGGCGGGCCTCCCCGAGGTTTCCCATGAACCTCTCGTCGGCCGAGCCCCTGATGGTGCAGGTGTTGAACACGATGAGGTCGGCCACGGCGCGACCCGGCGCCTCGTCGTACCCAAGCCCCGACAGCAACCCGCGCATACGCTCGGAGTCGTGGGCGTTCATCTGGCACCCGAAGGTGGTGAGGTGGTATAGCGGCATCGGCGGGATGCTAGCCCGAGCCCCGCCGATGCCCCCACTGGATTACGCGCCTGGTGCCGGACGGCGTCAGGCGGCCCTGGCTTCGGCCCCCTCGTCGCCGGTGCCACCTGCTGCGTCCGCTGCCTCGGGCACCGACACCACGGCCTCGAGCAGCTCGCCGGTCTCAGGGTCCACCGCGATCGCCGGGGCGGGGTTGATACCCGACGCCTCGCGGATGCGCCTCTCGATCTCGTCGGCGATGTCGGTGTGCTCGATGAGGAACGCCCGGGCGGCGCTGCGGCCCTGGCCCAGGCGGTCGTCACCGAACGAGAAGTACGCGCCGCTCTTGGTGACGATGTCGTGCTCGATGCCGAGGTCGAGCAGCGAGCCCTCACGCGACACGCCCTCGCCGTAGAGGATGTCGAACTCGGCCTGCCGGAACGGCGGGGCCACCTTGTTCTTCACCACCTTCACGCGGGCGCGGCTGCCGATGACCTCCGCGCCCTCCTTGAGGTTCTCGATGCGGCGCACGTCGAGGCGCACCGACGAGTAGAACTTGAGCGCGCGGCCACCCGGGGTGGTCTCGGGCGATCCGAACATGACCCCGATCTTCTCGCGCAACTGGTTGGTGAACACGCAGATGGTGCCGGCGCGATTGAGCGTGCCGGCCAGTTTGCGAAGCGCCTGCGACATGAGGCGGGCCTGCAGGCCCACGTGGGTGTCGCCCATCTCGCCCTCGATCTCGGCCCTGGGCACGAGGGCCGCCACGGAGTCGATGGCCACGATGTCGAGTGATCCGGAGCGCACGAGGAGGTCGGCGATCTCGAGTGCCTGCTCCCCGTGGTCGGGCTGCGACACCAGCAGCTCATCGGTGTTGACGCCGATGCGACGCGCGTAGGCTGGGTCGAGCGAGTGCTCGGCGTCGATGAACGCCGCCAGGCCGCCGCGCTTCTGCGCCTGCGCCATCACGTGGTAGAGCAGGGTGGTCTTGCCCGACGACTCCGGGCCGAAGATCTCCACGATGCGGCCCCGCGGAAGCCCGCCGATGCCGAGCGCGATGTCCAGCGGCAGCGCGCCGGTGGGCACGTAGTCGATATCAGCCAGGGGCATGTCCCCCATCCGCATGATCGCGCCCTTGCCGAACTGCTTCTCGATCTGCGCGACCGCCGATCCGAGCGCCTCGCTCTTGTCCACTGTCTCCCCCTCGTGTCCCTGTGCGTCCGGCTCGATTCTAGGTGCTCGTCCGGCGATACGGAACATATGTTCGCACTCGGTCCGGACGTTCCTCCCGGCGGGAACCTATTCACGGCATCCACGCACCGGGAGCACATCCGTCACGAATCGCTCGCGCGGACGTGACGGGCCATGGCGAAGGCCGCCAGGCCCGCCCCGGGGCCCCTTCAGGCCTGCAGGGCGGCCCTCAGCAGGTGGAGCGCGATCGTGGATGACCGCATGCGGATGCGCTCCCTGTCCCCGTCCAGGCGAAGTTCGCGCACGTCCACGCCGTCAGCCGAGCCCACGGCCACGTACACCAGGCCCACGGGCTTCTGGTCGGTGCCGCCACCCGGGCCCGCGACGCCGGTCACCGCGATGGCCCACTGGCACCCGAGGCGGTGCATCGCGCCCCGGGCCATGGCCTCGGCCACCTCGGCCGACACCGCGCCGTGGCGGTCGATCATCGCCCCGGGCACCCCAAGGGCATGCTCCTTCGCCGCGTTCGAGTACGACACCACGCCGCCCGCGTACCACCCGCTCGCGCCCGTCACCGCGGTGATGCGGGCGCCGATCATCCCGCCGGTGCACGACTCCGCGGTGCCGAGCATCTCCCCGCGGCCCTCCAGCAGCTCCCCGATCACCTGCTCCACCGTGGACCCATCGCGCGAGAAGATCGCGCCGGGGAACTCCTCGTCGAGGAATCCCACGAAGGCATCCGCCGCGGCGCCCGGCGGGCGCACGGTCACCTCGAGCTCCCCGGGCCTGGCGCATACGCCCACCACGAGCCCCGCGCCCTCGGGATCGCGCCGGTCGATGGCCTGGATGAACTCCGATTCCACCACCCTGGCGAGGCGCAGCTCCAAGGGCCCAGCGCCCGCCCGGCCGCCGATGATGGCGGCGACCTCGGGCACGGCCCGGGCGGAATCCCACGATGCCGCGCACTCCGAGGGCGGACCCGGCAGCACCACCACTACCGCACGGCCCACCGACATCACGGCACCGGGAGCGGTTCCCGGGGGCGGCAACGCCACGGCCCCCACGGGAAGCGTGGCCTGCTTACGGGCTCCGCGCTCGCGCACCTCCTCCGACGCCCGGGCCGGAACGGTGGCAATGGCCGCGCGCACCATCTCGAGCGCGGCCTCGTCGATGGACATGTCCGCTCCGGCCGCCAGCGCCACGGCCTCCATCGTGCGGTCGTCGTGCGTGGGGCCGAGCCCACCGGTGCTCACCACCAGGTCCACGCCCGAGGCCAGCGCCTCGGTCACGGCGCCGCGGATCTCGTCGAGGCCGTCCCCCACCACCGTGATGCGCTGCACCGCCACGCCCGCGGCGGCAAGCGACGCCGCCACCATGGCCCCGTTCTCATCCCTCACCCGCCCCTCCAGCACCTCGGTGCCGGTAACCACCAGCGCGGCGCGCATCGCCTAGCCCGCCGGGAGGCGCTCGGCCCCGGCCTGCGTGATGAGGAAGGTGCCGGTACCCCCGGTGATCTCCAGAGCCTCGCCATTCACCGTGACTGACATGGCATCAGGCTTGCCGATGCGCACCCATGCGGAGTCCCGGAACGAGAACGCCCGCGTGGCGCCGGGCACCAGCACGCCGCTGTAGAGGGTGGCGCCGGCGTCCGACTGGTTCCGCACCTCGAGGTAGCCGCCGCGGTTCCCACGCCCGGTGAACGACACGTCGATGCCCTCGGCGGGCGTGGTGCCGGCCGAGGTGGTGGGCACGCCGGCGACAGGCTCGGTGGGCGTGGACGAGGTGTTGCCACCTATGCCGAGCCATGCCAGAAGGGCGATGCCGGTGACCCCGCCGATGGCCAGCCACAGCAACTGCGCCTCACGGCGCCGGGGGCGGCCGTCGGCCTTGCGCCGGGCGCGACGGGCGTTCTCGGCCGACTGCTGGATGTTCCCGAAGCGGGAGTCGTACTCATCGAGCAACAGCTGGGGGTCGATATCCAGGTAGGTGGAATAGGCGCGCAGGAAACCGCGCACGTACGAGGGGTCGGGCAGCACGTCGAACTGCTCGTCCTCCATGGCCCTGAGGTAGCGCGTGCGGATGCGCGTGCCCGCCTCGGCGGTGGGGTAGTCGATGCCCTGCCGTACCCGGGCCTCGCGAAGGCTGTTTCCGATCTCGTACAGGCTGCGAAGGTATCACCGCGCTCCCTGCGGGGAGGGCGGAAGAGCGGAAGGACCGCGAATCAGCCGTTGCGGCTATTCGTCCCCTGAAACGTCGGCGTCCACGGCTGCGACGCCGAGCACCCGGGAGATGTCCCCCTCACCGATCAGCACGGTGCGGGGCTTGGAGCCCTCGTGGCCGGACACCACCCCGAGGCGCTCGAGGGAGTCCACGAGGCGGCCGGCCCGTGCGTAGCCCACGCCCAGCCGCCTCTGCAGGAGCGACACCGACGCCGTGCCCTGCTGCACCACGGTCACCACGGCCTTCTGCAGCATCTCGTCGCCACCGGCATCCACCTCGGGCTCGTCCACCTCGCGACGCTCCATGAGGTCTTCCCTGATCTCCGGGGCGCCCTGCCTGCGCCAATGGTCATTGATCGCGAGGATCTCCTCCTCCGATACGTACGCGCCCTGAAGGCGCTGCAGGCGGGATGACCCCACGGCGCGGAACAGCATGTCGCCGTTACCAAGCAGGCTCTCGGCGCCGCCGGCGTCGAGCACCACGCGGGAGTCCACCTGCGAGGAAACCGCGAACGCGATGCGCGACGGCACGTTGGCCTTTATCATGCCGGTGATCACGTCCACGGACGGGCGCTGCGTGGCAAGCAGCAGGTGGATGCCCACCCCGCGCGCCTTCTGCGCGATGCGGATGATGGCGTCCTCGACCTCGCCCGGCGCCACTATCATCAGGTCGGCGAGCTCGTCGATGACCACGAGGATCAACGGCACCTCGCCGAGCCCCTGCTCGCGGCGAATGGCGTTCCAGTCCGCGAGGTTGCGCGCGCGCGCCGCGCCCATGACCTCGTACCGCGACTCCACCTCGCGCACGATGTTGGCGAGCACCGCCGTGGCGTTCTTCATGTTCGTCACGACGGGCGTGAGCAGGTGCGGGATGCCCTCGTAGT
>Ga0194121_10005166_pt1 | contig 18316 bp, 13 predicted proteins | sample TA2MahCa50mmetaG_FD_148609 | JGI IMG/M metagenome (GOLD analysis project Ga0194121, IMG submission 148609) | Freshwater microbial communities from Lake Tanganyika, Tanzania - TA2015020 Mahale Deep Cast 50m | ecosystem: Environmental > Aquatic > Freshwater > Lake | place: Tanzania: Lake...
GTCCGGCTCGGGAGTAACCCTGTCCAGGTCCGTAACCCTGGCGGGGCAGACTTCAGGATCGCTCTGGTACAACGCGGCCAGCGAGGATATCCGTAATTCCCTGTTGGCCGGGAAAAAGATGCACGAGTTGATGTCGGCCACGCCCAGCTTATTTCCTCCCAACCTCAGGGCCATGGTTGCGACAGGTGAACTGACCGGGGACCTGGTCACCATGTTCGGCAACGTGGCCGGTTCGGTGGAGAACGAAATCGATGAGAAAATAGCCGGTCTTTCCGCCAAGGTGGAGGTCGCCCTGCTGTTGGTGATGGGCGTGGTGGTGGGGGGTATATTGGTTGCCCTGTACCTCCCGGTGGTCAACATGGCAGCGGTACAAAGCGAGCAAGGCGGCTTCAAGTTCAAGAAAAAGTACACAAGACCACTCAAGGAGAAGGGCTGATCGCATAAGCAACACATAAACACCATTTAGTGCAAATTTCGACCAAAGCACGGACAGTCGAGGTCATGCTTACGAGGTTATCATGCCCAAACAGCCGCAGGCGCGCTCCATGCTAGAGCATAAAATCAACCCGGAAAGCATGCTGACCGCGTTGCGTAACGGCGGTTTCTATGACGACGCCTCCTTGATCCTCCTGCTCGGCGAGGACAGGCATCACCTCACGCTTTCCGATCTGGAGAAAGCCCTCGTGCGTGACGGCAGCGTATCGGAGCCCACCCTAGTGGAAACCAAGAGATCCATATCGGGTCACAAGGGTCTTCCGTTCACCGGTGTTTCGGCCCTACCAAAAATCCCCCTGAAAATAGCGGAGAGCACCGGAATAATCGCACTCGAAATGGACAGACCCAGTGTGGCCATGGTGGAGGACTCCCCCGAGGCGTACGCCAGCGTAGTTAGCCATGTAGGGGAGGATTGCGATATCTACGTCTGCTCACTGTCGCAATTCGCGGCACTCGTCCGTACATGCTACGGACGTGAAGAGCACCGGGACAAAAAGGCGCTAGGAGACGTGTACGAGGTCCTTGACGATGCGGTCCGCAGAGGGGCTTCGGACATACATTTGTCCGTAGGTTACCCGCCCTCGTTACGGGTTAACGGGAGACTTTCGCAGATGGCGGCCCAACCCCTGGATGTGGCGTGGATGCGCAGCGAAGTAGCCAGACTCGGGGGCGTCGAAACTCTGGCAAAACTGGACAGGAATTTCAACGTGGATATGGCTCTCCCCTACGGTGCAGCCCGGTTTCGTCTAAACTTCGGCGCCGACCGCAGGGGTCCTACCGTTTCCGCCCGCAAGATACCTACACGCATACCGTCTTCCGAGGAAATCGGTCTTCCTCCCGCTGCCAGGACCCTGGTAAGCCTAGACAGGGGCCTTGTCCTGGTGACGGGCCCTACGGGTTCAGGGAAGTCCACAACCTTGGCCGCCCTGCTAAACGATATAGCCAAGCATCACGCCAAGCACATAATAACACTAGAAGACCCCGTCGAATTCCACATACATTCGGGCAGATCCGTGGTGAACCAGCGAGAACTGGGTTCGAGTTTCAACAGTTTCCCCGATGGACTACGTCAGGCGTTACGCCAGGATCCGGACGTAATACTGTTGGGGGAAATGCGAGACATGGAGACGATAAAAACCGCCCTCACGGCCGCCGAGACCGGGCACTTGGTACTCGGGACCCTGCATACCATGGACGCTAGCAGCACCGTGGCCCGCATAGTTTCGGCGTTCCCCGCCGACGAGCAGACTCAAGTACGCTCAGTGCTGGGATACGTATTGAAGGCAACCATTTCCCAGACCCTGCTACCATTGGCCAGCGGGAATGGTCGCGTCGCCGCTTTCGAGATAATGCTCTCCACCGCGGCCGTTGCTAACAACCTGAGAAAACCCGACTCAAACAACCAGATACGCCAAATACTGGAAACCTCCTCCCAGCAGGGAATGCAGACCATGGACATGGCCCTGGTAGCCCTCGTGCAGAAGAGACTGGTCAGCCGTGCAGACGCTTTGGAAAAGGTCACCGACGCGGAGGATTTCGAAAAAAGACTGCACATGTAAATCTCCCGTCGTCTACCTATACTTGCGCCCCGGGCCCCGGTAGGCACAGTGCAAAGCATGTCCTACACCATGGAAAACAGGCCGGGAGCAGAGCATTCCTTCGGGGTAAACAAGCCGGCCCCGGAAACAGCCGACGAGACAGCGACGGACGATGACATGGATTTGCTAAACAGCCTGCTGCCGCCCACCGAGGACAAGACCCTGCGAAAGCGCGCCTTCACTACCCTACTGCGAGCCATAGGCTCGGGGAGGGGGGTATGAAATGCGCGGAACAGTAGGGGTAGACATCGGCGCCACTGCCGTACGAGTAGTGGAAGTGACAGGAGTGGACCAGAACGGGTATGCCCTCGTTTCCGCCATAGGTCTCGCTCCGTTGCCCTTGAACGCGGTGGTGGCCGGAAAGATACGTTCCCCGCGAGACGCATCCATAGCACTGGCCAGAGCCATACGCATGGCGGGTGTTTCGAAAAGAGGTTTCATCATAGGAGTATCCACGCCTACCACCTCGTTCGAGAACAGGGTTCTACCAACCAGCTTGAGATCGTCTGAGAGAGAAACCCACCTGCGCACACTGGGTAAGCCACTGGGCAGCAACTACGGTCTAGACGAGTCCGTTATAGCCACCTACCTGGCCAGAACCGATCAGGGCGACACCACGCTCTCCACCATAGGCGTGTCGTCGGCCTTGAGCGACGATGTTGCGGCAGTTCAAGCAGTTTGCGACCTAGCTAAGTGTAGCCCCAGAGCCATAGACCTTTCCGCTGCGGCAACGATGCGGGCCATGACCAGAGTTAACAGCTCGTCCATGGAGATAGGAAGTATAGTGGATGTCGGTGCGTCCAAGGTTACCGTAACCACCCGCCAGGGAATGCACCTTCGCACCGTACGCACTACCGCCGGCGGCGGCGACGACATAACAAAAGCCATAGCGGCCTCTCTGAACATATCGTTCAAAGAGGCCGAGGACCTGAAATACACCCAGAAACTCTCCGCGAACTTCTCAAGAATAGCACAGAGAGGGGCCTATGCGACGCAGGAGGAAACCATAAACACCGAGGAGGCCCTGCTGGCCGATGCCTTGAACTCTTCGGCGGACCTCCTCATAGACTCGGTCGCCCAGTCCATAGAATCCTCGTCCAGCGCGGGACCATTACCACAAGGCGTAACCCTGTGCGGTCTGGGGGCATGTCTGCTCAGGGGCTTCAAGGACAGACTCCAACGCCGGACAGGCATACCGGTGACCATAGTCAAGCCTTGGGCGGAGATAGAAAAATCAAAAAGAAATGCGGAGTACTTCAGGCAAGGCAAGCCCGACCCGGCCGTCCTGATAAGCCTGGCAACTGCGACTGGTCTGGCCCTGTGGAAGGAACCCCTGTGAGCACAACCGCAACCGAACTAGACAAGTCCGCCCGGGAGACCAACAAAAAAACTCCAAAAGTGGTGGTCTCCAATAGGCGCGACATCCCGACGGCCTGTTTCGACTTCACTGGCGGGGCATACTCTAAGAGTCGTAGAGCGCGCCTGGTATCCTTCATGCTGCTATGCGTCGCCGTACTGGTCTTGGCATTCGTCGCGTATCTCGCCGTAAGCAAGTTCGCAAAGATTTCGTCCAATAACTCTCGCAGCGCACAACTCAAAAACACAAGTGATACGATGATCGCGGAGTACGCCACTTTCTCCAGTGAAGGAACCGACGCCATGGGCCTTGTTAACAAATACAATTCCGCGACGACGTCGTTGTCCGCGGTCGCCTACGAGCAAACAGATATACATAAATTTTTAGTCGACACCCTGGCTTTTTCGGGACCGGAACTCAAGGTAACTAGCCTTGAGTACAATCCGCTCAAACCCTACACAGGAGATAAGGTCGAGAAAAAACCCTCGGTAGAGGTAAAAATAACCGTGACAGGGACCTCTATAGGAGCCATACTTGAGTTCATGACCCGGGTAAACTCGCTGGGCACACTGACCAATATAACCAGCACCCGCTCAGGCCTGACATCCATAGTGAGCGGAGAACTCCTCATGAACAACCCGCCTACATCACTGGTAGAGAAACTATCCGACATGGGAATACGCTACGACAAGTCGGCACAAGCGCAAAGCCCGGTCGTGATAGACGACCCTGATGCCGAGGGGACGGCACCGTAGCATGTTTCGTAAACTCTTGAAAGCGTTCGATCCCCAGCTGGGGTTGGGGGTGCTCGTGGTCATAGTGACGACCCTCGTTTTTCAATTCGTGGTCGGCAGCATGGCATCAGATAGGCTCGCCGAGTCCGAGATAAAACTCAAACAAGCCGGATCAGCCGTACAGTCCCTAGAAAAATCGCTCACGGTTTTAAGGGACAGCGGCGCGACCAACGCAGACCAACTGAGGGGTAGGCTGAACCAGATAGGCGGGATTTTGCCGAAAAAACTCGACGACGTGTACGTCACGAGCATTTTCGTAACCTTGGCCGAGGAATCCGTGGTAAACTTGACCCAGTTTGAACCAACGCCCCTGGAGAACCGGGCGCCCGGAAGCAGCGAGGTGGTGAAAATCCTCGACGTTACCGGTCTGGAGGGTACGCAGTACTCTTTCACGGTAACGGGCACCATCGAGGCCGTCGCCGATTTTATTGACAGATCCTTCCGCACGGATCGAGTATTCGCGACCATCACCAAGGCGACTTTGACTGTCTCGGGGGACGGAGCAGTGGCCAGCATACAGGGAAACATGGTGCTGTGGACGGATTCGACACCAGAGACCGTGGATATCGCGGAAGAAGTCGACGCGGGATCGGACACCCCGACAAGCAGCACCCAGGTCGCAAACAGCATCCCGAGTGGGTCCGTTCCGGTCGCCCCGACAACACCGGCGCAGAAAGTTCCCGTCACCACGCTTCCCGCTCCTTCCACCACAGTACCGTAGACATGGTCGGAGTCGGGGGGTTACGTCCCTCGTGTACCCCATCGAGCGTTCGTGACCGTCCCCCGGGATACAGATAGGCAAGCGCGGGCCCCTGCGCGGGTCGAACTTTTCAACCCATTAGGAGCCCAACCCGGACAAGGCGTGGGCGTACATAGGCCCACTTTACATGGGTATTCGTGCGTTAACAGTATTGCGCATCACATTTAAAAAAAGGAGAGATCATGTCTCACCCAGATTACTGGGGATACAATCCCCCAGTTTCTCAGGATTTAGCGCCCTCCGGCCCTGATCCAGTAGACCCAGACGTCCTTTACGAGGACGAGCACGCCGACCAGTCGGCCGAAACCCCCGTTAAGTCCAAGGGTAGCCTGCTGCAGTCGCGCATTAAAGCCGGGATTCGTAGCACGCTAAGCAGCGTACATCAACGAGACGCCGAGCACGCCATGCACTTAGTGAAGCGCATAGAGTCCTCGACTAAGGTAATGAGCGCCCTCCCGAAAGACTACCGGTCGACAATCACGACCGTCATGGAGGTCATACTCCACGAGGCGTCAGTACTTTCCGTAGGAACCTTGGATCTCACCGATCTGCCGGTTCTCAGCGAGTACGACGACGAAGTCACGGAGGAAATAAAGGCAATCCACAGAGAGTGCGGGGTGTCCACACCACGCGACCCCCATGCCTTCTGGCAGGACATCGTAGAGAGCGTCCAGCGTGCCCACACAAGGTACGCGGCCCTCGACCTGGCCGGCGGCATCGATGCGAAAAATTCCGTCAAAACCCTGATGGAGAAATTCCGCAAAATCGAACCACCCACCTCCGTGAAGGCCCTTAGTCGCGTACGTGCGGCCAAGACCGCCAGAGAGGTGTCCGAGACCCAGCGCGCAGTGCGCTCCGGAAAAACTCAGTACAGGTTCTCCTCGGGAATGCCGACCCTGGATCTCGGTTACACCGGGAGCGACGAGGAAAAAGGCTTCATATCCCCCGGCAACTTCATCGTAGTGATGGGACCGACGGGTACGGGCAAGTCTTCGTTCGCCAACTCGATCGTTCCGGCGATCCAGATGGACCTAAAGAACTGGGGCCTGACCGACGCTATGCAGGTGCTCTTCCACACCGAAGAAGAGAGCATAGATAAGTTGAAAGGTTTCCGCATGGACATCGGTCAAAAGTACCACGATCTGGCCGACAATCTCGTCGTCGACGCTTGTGGTACTTCCCGTCGACGCCTCGCGGAGACACTCTACGACCTGGTCATACGGGCCGACGAACTGTCCCGGGCCGCCAAGCGTCCCATAGCGGAGTACCTGCCCTACGTCGTGCAGCTAGATTATATCCAGTCTATCCAGGAACTTGGTGACAAGGACCCGGCGACGGCCTCGGCCATAACCGCCGAGTTCTTCCTCCGCGGAGTATGCGCCTGGAATCCGGACGAAATGTTCAAGTTCTCGGGCGTAGACTTCAGGGAATACGCCGGAATGGCTTGGCCCAAGGGCATGGAGCATCACCGCGTCGCCGTCGTGGCGTACGCGCAGCTGGTGAAGGTAGACGACGCTACGTTGTACTACCAGAAAAACCGTCGCGGAGTTCAACTCAGCGACTATGCCCTGCTCGGAGACTCCGACGAACCTTTGTGGGACGTGCAAGAAGGCGACCTGCGCCTATTTGGCAAAAACCAGATGCGCGGCTCAGGTATCATCGCCCAAAACGCGCACGCCATCATCATCCTTCACCGCTCGGTTCCATACAACAACCAGGCAGTGACGGGGGCGAACGGCGAAACCCATCTGGCGGACACCCGGGCAAGGATACTTTTCGACAAGTCGAGAAGTGGTTCACGCCTAGTGTACGCCCCGATGCGGTTTGACGTCCAAGTCAACGGCAACAGGGCTCAATACTTCGACGAGATTGCCGAGAAAGCCCTAGCGGCCGGCAAACTCAAGGACATCGAGCCTTGCCAGGATCCGGGGGATCCAATGCTTCCCAAGCGTCCCCATCGGGACAATCTCGGGGAGGCATCCTACTAGTTCACAACGGGGTCACCGCGCTTGCGCGGTGGCCTCGTCGGCTTAACGGGTCTATTTGGCGATTTCTAAGGGCGTGGCGGATAGTTTGAACATACGCAAGTCGGCCCCGAATTTTATGGTGACGCTGGCATCCTCGGTATCCCCGTCAATCTTGGTGATTACGCCGTCACCGAATTTGGTGTGCCGCACCAGGCATCCGACGAAAACGGTATTCCGTGGCAATCTCGGCTGGTGCGCCGCGTAGGATCCGACACGACCCGCCGAGTCGTCATCCCGCCGCCGCGATCCCGCGGAAGCGGAAGGACCGCCGCCCCATCGAGCAACCCTGTCCTTGTAACCGGCCGCCCTTCCGCCCTGGTAGGGACGGGTGTCTAGGGCGTACTCCTTGGTCAACAGCGAGGACGACACGCCCGACAGATAGGGCGAGACCGCGATGTTTTCCCGCAAGGTATCGCCGACAAGTCTCTTTTGGGCATAGGTGAGGTAGAGCTTGTGGCGCGCCCGCGTCGCGGCGACGAACAGCAGCCGCCGCTCCTCCGCCTCGTACTCGCTGTTGAGCCTCCCCGTCACGCCCGCTCGTCCACCGCCCTTGACGTGGGGGAACATGCCTTCTTCGCAGCCCACCACGAAAACTACGTCAAACTCTTTGCCTTTTGCGGCGTGTACGCTCATCAGGTGCGTGCGGGCTTTACCAGTCTCCCCGATCGAGTCCTCCCCCGAGGAAAGGGAGCACGTGGTGAGGAACTCTTCGCACACCTCTATATTCGATTTGTAGGTGCCGTCTTCGTTAACCGGTTTTTTCTGTACAAATTCTTCCGCGGCGGTCACCAGTTCCGTGAGGTTCTCGGCTTTGCCTGTCTGTTCGGTGTCGCTCTCCATGGTGTGTTTTTCCAGCCCTTGTTCCAGTACCAGTTTTATGGCCCTCACCAGTCCGTAGGAACGGGCGCACTCTTGAAGGTCGCGCATGTCTCGTACGAAAGCACTCCACTTTGCCGCTTTTTGCCCCGAGAGCAGGCCGCCGTTGAGCATCCCCTCCAGGGTGCAGAGGACGTCCGTGTCGCGCACTTCCGACACCACCTCCTCTATCGCTTTCGGCCCCAGGCCCCTTCGCGGAACCCCCACGGCCCTGGAGAAAGCCAGGGCGTCTTTGGGGTTGAGTGCCAGCCTCAGGTAGCTGAACACGTCCTTGATCTCGGCTCGATCATAGAACCTCAGGGTTCCCACCGTTTGAACCGCTATGCCGTCGGCAGGAAGGATCGTCTCGAGTTTCCGGCTCTGGGCGTTTGTGCGCATAAGAATCCCCACGGTCGTGGAGGCCGGCAGTCTGCTTATTTTTTCCGACACGAATCTGGCTTCCGCGTCCGGGTCTCCGCAAGCCACCAGACCAACTTTCTCGCCCGGATCGTTGTTGGTGGAGAGTATCGCCCGGTTGTCGGACTCGTTGCCTTCGATTATGCCGTAGGCGACGTCGAGGATGTTGGGGGTTGAGCGGTAGTTGATGGTCAAGTTTACGGTTTTGGTCTCCTTGAAGTCCTCCAGGAAGGTCTGCATTATCTCCGGTGTGGCCATACGAAAGCCGTATATCGACTGGTCCATGTCCCCTACCACGCACACGTTCCTGTTGCGGCTGGTGAGTATGCGCAGCAGCTTGTATTGAACCGGGTTCGTGTCCTGGTACTCGTCCACAAGGACGTGGGTGAATCTGCGCACGTACTTATCCAGCACAACGGGGTCGGATTCGAACAGTTCGTAGGTTCGCCCGATGAGATCGTCGAAGTCCAGGGCGCCCATGCGTTTGAGCCGGAGGGAATACTCGGAGTATATTTTAGTGAAATCGTCGGAATTTCGCACGAACCCCCCGTTTTTCAGACGCGATATGGAGCTTACCAGTTCTTTCATTTTCCGAGGGGTGCCGTAGAAACTCTCCTTTCGTAGGTCCCGTACCACGGCCTGTACCACGGTCTTGGAGTCGGACGAGTCCAGTATGGTGTACGCGCTGGGTATGCCCGCGGCCGCGTGCTCTATCCGGAGTATCTTTGCGCAGAATCCGTGAAAGGTGTGTATCCATACCCTATTCGCGTCCCCCGCGTCCACGGGCAGAAGGCGCGCAACCCTCTCCTTCATTTCGCCCGCCGCCTTATTGGTGAAGGTCATGGCCAGGATGTTTCGCGCCTCCACCCCGCCGGCGGCTACCATGTGGGCTATTCTGCGGGTCAATACCGCGGTTTTGCCGGATCCCGGTCCGGCCACCACCAGGAGGGGGCCGTTTATGGCCGTAACCGCCTCTATCTGGGCGTCGTTTAACCCGTCCAGTACGGGGCTTTGGACGGGTTCACTCACCCTGTATACTGTACCTGCGCCGGGGGGAAGCACACGGTGTTGCCTTGTTCACGGGGGCGACCATAGTATCTACTGGTCGCATCAGCGACACATAAACCACCTTGGCGTGCACGTGTGCACGCCCAGAGAAGGAGAAAACTATGCCGACGAAAAAAGGCAGAACTAGCAAGAAAGCGAAAGTGAAAGCGGATAGTTTCTATCTCGGTGGTTATGACGCAAAGTCGTGCACCGAGCTTGTTCGAAAGAACTTCGACAAGACCTTGTCGCCGGAAGACAAGGATCCGCTCCCCCCGGGGGATCTGGCCAGAATGCAGGCCGGTGTAGAGTTCGAACCGATCATCGGGGAGAAACTCAAAGCAGCCCTGGGATCCAAATTTTTTGCGGTTCCAGCATGCACCCGGAGCGAGGCATCCAAAAAAGCCCGGGAAAGAAAAACCGTAACCGTGATGAAGAATCCGGGCACGGTCCGCCTTATCTGGAACGCCCGTCTTCCCAAGTTGAAGAAGACGCACCAGACCGGAGAGCCTGACGCTCTATGCCACTTCGGGGTCAGCCCCGAGGGCGTGCACCTGTGGGTGCCGATAGACGTCAAGAAGCACGGAAGCCTGGAAGGCACCCGGAACAACACCGGGACGCTGGTATCCACGTTCGCCTCCCCGGCGTACGCGAAGGCGACCCTCGTGGACATGGGCAAAGGCGTCGGCAAGAAGTCAGACGCCCTGCAACTTGCCCACTACTTCCGCATGCTCGAGAACCTCGGACACGCCCCCGACACCAAAGTCGGAGGAATCATAGGGGACGATGAGATAGAAGGCGTCGTCTGGCACAACCTGGATGCCCCGTTATACAGGCATTCCGAGTTGGGCACCGTGTCGGCTCTGGTATACTACGATGAGGAGTTCCAGAAACGTGTCAAAATCGTCGAAGGAGCCCTCAAAGGGGTTGCCCTAACCGGTCCTGAGTGGAAGAGTGAATGCCACTCGTGCGTCTGGCGCACTTTGTGCCACGACCAGTTAAAAATGGAACTGGACCACATCACCCTCTTGGCCGGAGTCACTCCCGCCAGGGCGAAGGTCCACTACGCCATGGGCATCGAGCGCATCAGCGATCTCGCGCGCCTGGACTGGAAAACGGCCAAACTCGTAGACGCGGGCGTCGACGTGTCTTCGCTGATGCAGTGGGCGTCGGAAGTGGAAGAGGGTACCAAGGTATCCGAGTTCTTCCCCGATACCCCCGAATTCAACGAGCTTTTCACCCAACTCGGGGTCAGCAATGCCGCAGATGTCCTGCTTTTGGATCCGTATACTGCAAAGTATTCGAAATCCAAGGCGTGGAACCTCTCAGGCACCATCGACCAAGCGAGAGTCTACAAAGTCGGCAAGGTCTTCAAGGCCCGCGGAGTTGCATCGGTGACCATCAATCGCTCGGTTTACGAGCAGGATGTCGACATCGAAGACAACAACGGTTACGTCTACATGATAGGCGTGAGAACCAGCGGACACAAGAAGATCAACAGCCAGGACCGCGAGACTCGAGCCGAGTACCAGGCGTTCACCAACTGGGACGGTTCAGCCGAGGGGGAAGCCAGAGTGTTCGCCGATTTTTGGCGACACATCCAATTCTCCAGAGCGTACGCCGAAAGGCGCGGCTACGGGTATAGGTTATTCTACTACACCCACCATGAGCCGACGGCCTTCCGTAACCTAGCCATCAAGCACTCCGGCCAGCCCGGGGTGCCCACCTTGGCCGAGGTCGAAAGCCTGTTCAACGCCACGATGGCGGTGCCGGTTCTCGTCAACGGAAATTTCGTCTACGAGGACAACTGCACCCCGTTCGGGGAAGCGGTGGACATGTACCCTATCATAGCCACCCAGTTGATCTGGCCCACGGAGTCCGTAACCCTCAAGGAGACGGCCAAATGGGTGAGGTTCACCTGGCGAGATTCCGACCCAGGTGGAGCCAACTCCATGGCCTGGTACGGCAAAGCCACCCAAGGGGAGACGGAGGAAGTACGAGAGGATAACCGTAACAGGATCCTCGAGTACAACGCCGACGACGTGCACGCGCAAGTCGCAATACGCGACTGGCTGACGGCGCTCGGTGAATCTCGACACCCAGGCAAGAAATTGCCGGACATCGAGTCTCTGGACAGACGCTTCAAAAGCCGTCTGCCCATATCCCCCAGGCGACATCCGTCCCTAGGAAATCTGTGAACAACCCCCCCTGCGCACCTAGTGCGCAGGGGGGTTTCACTATGTACGGGACTTTTATGCGGGCAGCGGGCATCGGGGCATAATTCAGGTATGCCGGCTCCGACCCATACCATGCGACGCACGAGGTTAAAGAGCGTACCATCCCTGGCGGCAGAACTATACCTTGACCCCAGCGAGTACACGACCCTCCCCGGAATCCTTCTCGGGAACGTGCCGGAAGTGGACCTAGAGTCGCTGCGCACATCCGACCCGGGTCTGGCCGACGAACTGGAAAAATACTACCTGTCCGCGGTGGATCTGTGGTACAGGGACGCATACGAAGGCGACACTATAACCGTAAAGTACCCCCTGGTGCAGGCCCTGCAGAAGGACACCAAGGACGGCAAGGTTCTGCTACGCCAAGAACTCCTGGACCTCGTAGAGTGCCAGGCGACCAAGGCGGTTTCCGATCTCCTGACGAAGGAACCCAAAGACCTCAGGGCCCCCAGGCACAGCGGGTACGATCTCAGGAAAGAGGGCGGCGTGTACACCGCCACATTCGTTGACACCCGTCAGACCTGGCCCGAAACCATGGGCGGACCGAAACACCCCGGAGAGAAGGAACGGCACGTCAAAGTATCCTTCATCTACGCCAAGTGGCGCGACTCGAAAGTCAAGAAATTGACCGGGCTGACCGTAGAAGTGGTCGAAGTTTGGCCCCGACCTCCCCGCGTTCCCGCCAAGGCTGGACTGTAAAGCTTTTTAGCGCACTGTAGTGTACATGTCACGCAGCGGAACAAAACCCCGCGTCCTCGACCTGCTACGCTCCACCCGGCCAGGACAGTGGATCAAGAACGCACTGGTTATCACCGTACCCGTGGCCGCGGGTTCGCCAGAGGTTCTGTCGCCCGAAGTCCTGAGCGTAGTGGCGGCTTTTGTACTGGTCTCCGGAGGAATGTACACCTTCAACGACATTCTCGACAAGGAAGCCGACCGGTCAAACCCCCACAAAAAAGACCGCCCTGTGGCCAGCGGGAGGATCTCCGCTAAGACAGCCGCGACCCTAACCTCGGTTTGTCTATTGTCCGGTTTTGTCCTTGCCTTAGTCGCAGGAACCTCCGTTTTCGCCGTGCTCCTGACCTACGCCCTGCTTGTAGCAGCGTACAGCATCGAGTTAAAAAAACTCCCCTGGCTGGAAGTCGCCGTAATAGCCGCAGGTTTCGTCCTACGCGTGCTAGCCGGAGGCATCGTGGCTGACGCGCCCGTGACCCCGGAGTTCCTGGCCACCATGACAGCCGGAGCCGTCCTGGTCGTCTTGGGCAAAAGATACAGCGAACTAGTTAACTCCTACGGGCACCAAACTACGACCCGGGCGTCCCTGAAAAGATACTCGACGAGATCTCTGCGCCTAGGCATGTCGGCCAGCCTCCTGGCGACCACCATCGCCTACGGCTACACCGCCGTGACCAGATACGACCCCGAACACGCCTGGTCGCTACTCTACCTATTTTCCTGCGTCCCAGTCCTACCAGCCGGGGCGATATTCTTCAAGCAGGCCAGCGAAGGGAAAGCCGAATCCCCGGAAAAACTACTTGTTTCAAACCGCCCCCTTGCCCTTCTGGCTGCCCTCTGGACGGGCCTGTTTGCGCTCGCCTCCTATCTGGTGGTGGCGTGATGAAAAGTTGCCTACCCAGACGAGCAACACTGACCGGATGGAGCCTCACCCTGCCATCCTCCACGGAAAAAGTCGTAATCCACACAGAGGACGCGCCTACCGCCATAGAAAACCGCCGGGGCTTCATAGTAAGGGGAGCAGGCAGATCGTACGGGGACTGCGCATCTCTCCGGGACGGACAGACCCTAGAACTGGTAGACACGTCCATAGCCGTAGACCCCCAAGGTGTCTTATCGGTAACCGCCAACGCCACGGTCGGAGATGTTCTAGAATACAGCGTGCCGCGGGGATGGTTCCTGCCCGTGACCCCGGGAACCTCTCACGCCACCATGGGCGGCCTCGTCGCGTCGGACGCCCACGGAAAAAACCACCACCACAACGGGTCTCTGGGCAGGCACATAATGGAACTAAAAATAGTGGACGCCTCCGGCACAGTCGTGACCGCGTCAAGATCGGAGAACACCGACCTCTTTCTCGCGACCATAGGCGGAATGGGACTCACCGGAGTCATACTCCAAATAGCCGTACAAATGACCAAAATAGAAACGTCGCTCATGGAAGTCACCCATTCCAAGCATTCCGACATGGACTCCCTGATGGCCGCCATGCTGGAAAACGACGACGCGTTCGAGTACTCCGTGGCCTGGGTGGACATGTCGACATACGGGAACAAAGCCGGACGAGGACTGCTCTCCCGTGGCAAACATCTCAAGCTCGCGGACCTGCCTGCGGAGGAGAGGGGAAACCCCCTAAAGTACTCCAGGCCCCCCGTACGAAACCTGCCCGTCCGTCCACCTTGCAAAATCATCAACAGGGCAACGACCTGGGCTTTCAACAAACTATGGTACCACAAGTTCCACGGAAAAAACAAAACAGGCCCAGAGGACCTGAACAGTTTCTTTTACCCGCTGGACAAAGTCACCAACTGGAACAAGGCCTACCGCAGGGGGGTGCTCCAGTACCAGTTCGTAGTGCCCCACAGAGCAACGGAAGTACTCCGCGAGGTAGCCCGGTTGTTCATGCGCGACAAGTGCCCGATATTTTTGGTGGTACTCAAACAGATGGGAGACGAGGGGGAAGGCCTATTGTCGTTCCCCCTCAAGGGCTGGACTCTTGCGGTGGACGTACCCGCAGACCACAAAGGCATACTGGACCTGCTCGACAAAGCCGACCAACTAGTGGCCGCCGCGGGCGGACGCGTATACCTCGCGAAAGACTCGCGCATAAACTACCGTCACATACCCACGATGTACCCTAGGCTTCCCGAATTCAAGGAAATACAACGCGCCCACGACCCGGAGGGAAGAATACGGTCAGACATGGCCAGAAGGCTCAGGCTATGCTGAAAAAAACAGGCACCTACAGGTCGCTAATGCTGATAGGAGGGACTTCCGAGATAGGATTGGCCACGGTACGAGAATTGGCCAGCCGTTCCAAACCAGAGAAGATAGTCCTCGCCGGTCGACCTTCCCGGGCGCTCACGGAAACGATCACGGCCCTCAAGGAGGAATACCCGGGCACAAACTTGGGATTCGTAAAAATGGACCTCACCTCCACCGGTGACCTCTCCGACAAGACCGATCGCGCACTAAGAGAAAACCAAACCGACCTCGTAATACTGGCCGCCGGAATACTCCCCCGGGAACCCGCGCGCAAGGAGGACACGGTGAGCACGGTACAAATCAACTACCTGGGCCCCGTAGAGGTGTGCTCCCAAGTGATAGAAAACTTCAAAAACAACGGACTAGGAACCCTCGTAATCCTCTCCTCCGCCGCCGCCGTACGCCCGCGCAGCGACAACTATCTATACGGATCGACCAAATCCGGACTGGACTTCTGGGCCCGCGGCGCGGCCGAAACCCTGCGAGGCACAAACATACGCCTACTGGTGGTCCGCCCCGGCATGGTTGAAACCAAGATGACCTACGGACTGGGCAGGGCCCCCCTAACCTGCAAGCCCGGGGACGTAGCCAAGGCGATACTCAGAGGACTAGAGAAAAAGTCCACCACGGTATGGGTTCCCGCGAGAATAAAGGTTTTGATGACCGTACTGAGCATCCTGCCCGGATTCGTCTACAGGCGTCTAAAGGTACGAAAAAAGCCAACCCACACCCAGTAAACCACCCAGAACACATATCCGCACCACGCAAACGCGCCGCCCACAAAATACCATAATCTACGGCTATCTACTCCACGCCCCAAACCCCATAAATACGGGACTTTGCCAGCAAAGTCGGCACCAGGAATATGGGCAAGCGACTATTTTAGCAGGCCTGAACAAAGGAGAATATATATTACAATTTCGTATCTCGCTTCGGTCCGTGGTGTTGCATGAGGGCAGGCGGTTTCCGGCCCATTGTTTCTAGTTCTTTTCGATGAGTGTGGGTGAGGTTCTACGATAACCGACCATTTGAACCCAACCAGATTTTATCTGGTTGGGTTCAAATCTTGTGGGGTGGCCGGGTTGCCCTGCTTGCCGCTTCTCCGGGAACCGGTACCATAGGGCGGGTGAGCAAATCATTCTCCGGCCATAAAGGCATGGTCGGCTTCCTTGTCCTCGGGGTGCTCGTGCTGGCCGCCTGTGGTGGCGCCTCGGACACTCCGGGTGGTACAGGGTCTGTGACGGACAGTGGGTCCGCGGTGGGGGGCGGGTCCTTAACGGACAGCGATCTCGTTAAGGAGGCGCTACGCACCGCGCTGGACGGTCCGGTCCGTGCGGATGTGGTGGGTTTCGATCGTAGTTTGATTATCGTGGATGCGGACGGGAACTGGTCGGCTGGTGCCGCCAACGGGCCGGAAGGCGAAGTGGAGATGCGCTTTGTTGACGGGGCGTTATTCAACCGGGTCGCTGCCTACGGCACGGGGGTGGATGGGTCCTTTGTGTGGGCACGTCTTGACGGGGCATCGAGTTACCTTGCTCCTGAATTGCTTCAGGTTCAGGTTCTTGCCCAGATGACTTCCGGTACGGGGGTCCTTGAGGGTGATATTCTGGAGAGGACGCCGGAGGAATGGTTGTCTGCGCGTGACTCTATGTTGGCTTCGGCGGAGATTGTCTCCACTTCGGCCCAGACGGGCGCCCGCACGTGGTCGGTCGTTCTAAAGCCCATGTATGTGCGCAGCGAGGACGTTTACGAAGAGGCCGGTGTCGAGGATTCGCCCGGCTTCGAGGGTGACGCGGGCAACGAGGGCGAGGATCTAGATTACGTGGATGAGTTTGGTGTCACGTCCCCCGTTACTGGTGACGACCCGGACATTTACGACCCGAATGTGTCGTTGATCGTGACGCTCGACGATGCCGGGAGTCTCGTCGGCCTGCGCAATGACGCGGACGCTAGCGAGGTTACCTACGAGCGGGGCGTGGAGGTCGCTGCGATAAAAGCACCAAAGGAGTACCTGGAAGGGGAGGATGCGAGCCGTGCCGTTGCCAGGGATACCGCCGCCGTGGTTCTTCAGTCGTCCGCCGACGCGTTGATCAGGGCCGGGACCGGCAACGCACGATCCGACTCCGCAAACCCGGGTCGTGGGGTGAGGATTGCGGATATCGACATCAGTGGGTCCAACTACGCCATTCTTTCAGGCGGGGTAATCACGGTGTACGGGGGACTGGGTCTTTGTATCCAGATCGCCGTCTCGGGCAGCGACAGCGACGCCAAGTTCGTCAAGTCCGCCGTCAAGACAGCCAGCGCCATCGTTGTAGATCCATCGGGCCGGGTAACGTCCGGTACTTGCGCCTGATTTTTTGTCTGATCGGAGGGCGGCCCGGTCTGCCTAGATTGGCGTACGTACCGACCATGTACTTGTGCTCTTCTCTCGTCCGCCTATCCGCGTAGCGGTTCCCGCCGCTATAGCGACCGGTGCGGCTTCTGCCGTGTGGACCGCCACGATACTTACGTTGACGCTTGCCGGCCGGTTCAATGCGGTCGGGGTGGTTTTGGCCGGGGAACTTGGCGGGTCGCTGTTGAGCAGGTGGTTCGCGCGCTTGTCGCCGCATCTCCGCTACATCGCGGCGGTCATCTTGTATGCCGGGACTCGCGCAGTCCTCGTACCGTTGGCTGTCACGGGTGCGCCGTTGGTCGCTGTCGTTTTCGTGTGCCTGTGTAGTGGCGCGTGTTGGCGGGTTCTGGTCTCGCAGTTTTCTACTTCGTCCTTGGTGGCGCCCTGGCGTTCGCATTCCCCTCAGATTGCTTGGGTTTCCGCGTTCTCTACCACCGGGGCGCTGGTCGGTACCATGGTCGCCGGGTGGTTTTACACCGCCCCCGCCCCGGTGTGGGCGGCGGCGTCTCTTCTTATCCTTGTCGCTCTCGCGGTGCCCGTAGTGGCCGCTGGGGGTTTGTCCGGGAATGTTTCCCAGATTGTTACGCTTGTGTACGCTCAGCTCGCCGATCGTGCCCGGGAAGGGGCGCATGCGCCCGTATCGAGGCTTCCTGTTGCTTTGTTGGCCGCCTCCTTCGTTGCGACGGTTGCCTCAACCGCTCTGCCTAGGCTGGGGGTGGTTGTCGTGGCTCTTGTCGCGTCGCCCGCCTGGGTCGGTCCGGCGTCGCTTTTCGCTGCGCTTGCTGCTTTCGCCGTACCGCTGGTGGTTGCTCGTGCGGATGGCTGGTCGTTGCGGGCTGTTAGTGCTTTCTCGGTTTTGTCGGCTGCCGTGTGGGTGGTCGCCCCTGTCGGGGTGGTGGCGGTGGTTGCTTGTTGGGCGGTGTCGTCGTTTGTTGGTGGTGTGGTGGATGGTCAGGTTGATTCGCGTGCCGCGGCGGGGTCTGATCCGTCTGCTTCGTTGGCCAGGCTGCAGACTGCGCAGGCGTTCGTTGCGGCCGGGACTGGTTTGGTTGCCGCGCCTATGCTTGAGGTGTTGTCTCCCGCTTCGTTGGCTGCGGCGGTTAGTGGGTTCGTCTTGCTGGGTACGTGTGTTGTCTCGTACATGGAGTCCCGTTTTCCGGTTGTGTGAAACTTTGGTGTCTCTTGTTGCCGCGGTCGGGTTGTCGACTTGGCCTTTAACTTTGCGGCCCGGCAGGTTTCGTGCGGCACAGTGCTATCTGTGACTGGTATGGATAATAGCCTAAAAGCGCAAACCGGGTACGCTGAATACTATGGCCACATCGAGTAGTTGCGCTTTTCTCGCC
>Ga0194121_10005169_pt1 | contig 18306 bp, 17 predicted proteins | sample TA2MahCa50mmetaG_FD_148609 | JGI IMG/M metagenome (GOLD analysis project Ga0194121, IMG submission 148609) | Freshwater microbial communities from Lake Tanganyika, Tanzania - TA2015020 Mahale Deep Cast 50m | ecosystem: Environmental > Aquatic > Freshwater > Lake | place: Tanzania: Lake...
TTCGGCTATCGTATTGCAAGTCATGGGTTCATTGGTCAAGCGCCGTCGCAAGCGAATGCGCAAAAAGAAGCACAAGAAGATGCTTCGCCGCACGCGTCATCAACGCAACAAGTAGCCGACCCGCAGTTGGTTTTGCGTCATCAACGCAACAAATAGCTCGGCTGTGCCTCGCGCCGCTTCTACGCGTCATCAACGCAACAAATAGCCGCTCGGCGCTACCTCTCGCGTTCGATCAGCGACTTCAATTTCGCAACGATCCCGTCGACCATCAGCAGGCTACCTTTCACGGTTAAGTGACGCCCGTCGTAATAAAGCGCACCACCATTCAGGGTCTGTCTGCAGTTTTGCCCGTCGCATAAAACTGTGGCTGGATCGAATACGGCGACATTTGCATACTTTTTGAACAAGTCCGCCTCAGCGGCGACGATCATGTTCCGAGTGTCCGAGTTGTCTAACGAGATTTCCTCGTCAAACAACCTTTGAAGAAGAACAGGTTCGCTCATCGCCGATAGCGGCGGTTGCTGGATCAGAAGAACATCGCGGTTTTTGGACTCACTTTCAATGCGTGCAGAGAGCCCCGCTAGCCAGAATCGAATTGCTTCTTTGATGTCACGTGCGGGATTTCCATCAAAATCGACAATTGTCTTTCCGAGCCCGGCCTCGCTCACAAATAGATCGCTCATGTTTGCAATCACTAAAACATCAGGATCAATAGTTCTAATTTGTTCCTGGATTTGAAGAAAGTTCTCAGCACAGTTCTCGCGATACTCGTAAGGTTTTCTGGTGAAAGGGCAACTATTGGCATAGAACACCGAAAAGTTAAGTTCCAACCGAGTCGTAGCAGCCGCTAGCCCATCGCTTAGAGAGCCGGCTGCTGAATCACCAACCAACAGAACCCTCTTCGCATTTGGTCCGAAAAAGTTTTGGATGCAATCAGTTTCGGGTTCATTTGCCGCGAGATCGATGCGGCATTGTCGCTTGTCGGCGTAGGAGGTTCGAATTGAGTTGTCGTTGCGAAGTTCCGTCAGACCGAGTCCTGTTTCGGCAAGACGCTGAACCCCAAACGAAAAAATAATTGGAGCAACAGCACAGAGCACACCTAGTTTTACAACCCGGTCTCCCTGGATTGATTCGTTGTATCTGATCGGATTTTCTATAACGCGCAAAGAAAAGACGGCAAACGGAAGAGCCAAAAGAGCGGCAATAATGGGCGCAAGTGTTTCAGACGCAGGAAACACTCGATGGGCGAACACGATCAGTGGCCAATGCCAGAGATACCACGAGTATGAAACATCCCCGGCCGCAACAAGTGGTCTCATACTGATTGCCTGTGCCACGAAATTCTGGGTGTTTCCGAAGTAGATAAGAACTGATGTTCCGACGACCGGCACGAGGGCGGCGGAGCCCGGAAACGGCGTATACGAGTCGAATGTCATCGCCCCCAAAATGATCGCAAGAACAGATAATGCACAGATCGCGACCGATTTCCCCCGCAAAGACTCTTTTGGTGGAGGCGCGATTGCGACAAATGTTCCCGCCAAGAATTGCCACATCCGCCACGGAGTGCCAAAAAACGCGAACAACTCTGGTTTTGGAGTCCATTGGTTGCCGTGTGACAAGAAATATGCGGTGAAGAAAGAGCCGATTGCAACCACGGCGAGCACCAAAACGACCGCAAGGGATCTCAGCCCGAGCTTCAACCTGAGAAAAATTAGAATCATCGCCGGAAAGACAAGGTAGAACTGCTCCTCAACTGCGAGGCTCCACAGATGTCTAAGTGGATTCTCGGCCAGCGCCCAATAACTGTTCTGAAGAAAAAAGTAAAAATTTGCCGCGAACAATGTCGACGCCCTTGCCGTCTCTGCGACCTGTCGTTGTTCACCAAATGGTGACAAAGCAAACACTGAAATGAGCAGAGTGCCGACAATCGCAAACGAGACCGCAGGCAAGATCCGTTTGATTCGACGAGAGTAAAACGACACAAGACTTATCCGCCCGGTTGCTTCAACTTCGCGAAGCAACAATTGAGTTATCACAAACCCCGAAATCACAAAGAAGATGTCGACACCGATGTATCCGCCGGGTAGGGCCAGCCCTGTGTGATAGATGACCACGAGTAAAACCGCGATGCCCCGCAGACCTTGGATATCAGAGCGAAAGTTTTGCGACCAGCCGACGGGTTTTGGCACCAAAAAACTCTAATTCGTCTGGGTGAGGATCACGGTGGCATCGGGAAGTTGCGACTTCAGGTCGGCAAACTCGCCGTCGAGCCACCAAGTCGAACCGCTTCCGGCCAGCGTCGGTTCTGTGCCGGCGTGATGCGAAATTTTCTTCTTCCATTCGGCGAGTCGTGGTTCGACTTTGGTCGCCGCGGGCTCGAGGTCGTTGACACCTGAAACACGAAGCGGTTTTCGACAAAAATCGGTCAGTTCGTCGTAAGCGCGGTACACAACCGGCGTCGACACTCGAAACGGTGGCACGACAAGAGTGATTTTTCTCGGGATTTTTTTCAATGGATTCACCACTTCGCCGATGCCCGTCACCCGCGCCCGACCACCGATCATGCAAAATGCGACATCGGCGCCGAGTTTTGCCGCCCCCGTCAAGTCGTTGAAACCGGCCCATCGCAAGATCGCCGCGGCGTCGGCGGAACCACCGCCCAACCCACCACCGGACGGAATGTTCTTCGTGATCACCAAGTGGGCTTGACGGTTCACGAGTTTCAACGCTCGGGCCGCCAAATTGTCCTCCGATGACTCGGATCCATTTGCGAGATCAGCGGCGAATTCGCCGACAATTTCGAGGCCAGTTCGCGATGTATCCACGGCGAGCGAGTCGGCCAAGTCGAGCGTCACCATTTCGGCGTCGATCAGGTGAAAGCCGTCTGGCCGAAGCCCCGTGATGCGCAGCGACAAAGTCAACTTTGCGGGCGCCGCAAGCACGAATTTCGTGTCGTTCATTTTTGACCGGCCTCGCGCACGAGCCGCGCATCGATCGTGGTTCGCAACCGACCCCAGGCACTCAGGTCAAGTTCCTCGGCGCGCGACTCGGGGTTCACATCGGCGTCGACGAAATCTTGCGCCACGACCGAATCGGCGAGGGCACGGCGCAGCATCTTGCGCCGTCTTGCAAAACCCGCACGAACGAGTGCGAACAGTTCGGCGGCGACGACATTGTCGATCGCCGGGCGTGATCTTCGGCGTATTTCGACCAGTGCCGACTCGACCTTGGGTTGTGGGAAAAACACCGATGACGGCACGTGTCCGACAATTTTAGAAGTCGCCCAATAGTCGATTTTCACGCTGACCGCCCCGTAGGCCTCGCTTCCGCTGCGGGCGACCAGACGATCGGCAACCTCGCTTTGCACCATCACGAGCATCCGCTTGACCTCGGGCACCAAGTCGAGCAGGTCGGCCACGATGCTCGTCGCCACGTTGTAAGGCAGGTTGGCAACGACATGCCAGCATCTCGATTTATCGGTGAGCCCCGACCAGTCGAGTTGCATCGCATCGGCGTGAATCACCTCGACATTCGACAAGCCGGCGATGTTCTCGCGCAGAACATCCACGACACCGTTGTCGATTTCGACGGCGACGATCGTCGCCCCCGTCTCGGCGAGCGCGAGCGTGAGTGAACCCAGGCCCGCGCCAATTTCGAGCACGAAGTCCTGTGGCCCCACTTCGGCGAGCCGCGCAATTCTGCGCACCGTGTTGGCGTCGACGACGAAGTTCTGTCCGAAAGCGCGCCGCGGGGCGAGCCCATGCTTTTCGAGCATGGCGCCGACTTCGGTTCGCGAAAAAGTCACCGTTGATCGATCACCATGAAACGGTGACGGGGATCGGTGCATCGACCAGATTCGCCAGCGACTCAAAAACCTTGGTGTGCAGAATCATCGTCGCACCCGAGGGCATCGTGGCGCGAAAGACATTCGTGCAACTGGTGATGCGACCGTTGTTCAAATTCTGAACCGTGACTTTCAGACCGAGCGGCGCCTGGGGCATGTAGCAAACGATCTCGGGCGCACCGTCGAAGTTGCTGAATGTCGCCGTGGCTTGGACGCCTGTCAGGGCACTGGATGGATACGCGATTTGCGCCGAACCGTCTTGCACGATCGGCGATGGTCCTCCCAAAATGATCGGCTCGGGCACTTCGTCTTCGGTCATACCTGTCGATGAACTCGCCTGAGTCGTCGTCGTGGCCCCCGCAGCATCCGTGGCATCGTCGGCGTTGTCGCTACCACGATTGATCATCAGCAGAGGCAGCGCCAAGATGGTCAAGATCGCCGCCACGGCCATTCTTCGTCGTTCAAAAGTTGAAAGGAACAAAAAGTTTTACCTCGCGGTGTCGATGTCAGGTTACGCAGCGATGCCCGGGAACGCAATCGTCGCATTGCGTGTCGTTTGTCGCGCAATTTCTTCGATGGCGACGCCGCGCACATCGGCCAGGCACGCGCCGACCTCGACCAAAAACGCAGGTTGATTTGATTTGCCGCGATGCGGCACCGGTGCGAGAAACGGGCTGTCGGTTTCGACCAGCACCTTTTCGGCGCTACAGATTTTTGCCGCCGCACGAATCTCGTCGGCGCCCTTAAATGTCAAGATGCCTGAAAAAGACAGATACGCGCCGATGTCCAAGCACTTTCTTGCCTCGACCGGCGAGCCCGTGAAGCAGTGAAAAATTGTTCGCTCGGGCACGCCGCATGCGCTCAACACATCGAAAGTTTCGCTCCATGCTTCGCGGGTGTGAACCACCAACGGAAGTGACAGCCGGTTGGCAAGGGCGATCTGCTCGGCAAACATCTCGCGTTGAACGGCGCGATCAGAGTGGTTGTAGTAATAGTCGAGTCCACATTCACCGACGGCGACGACGCGGGGTTTTGAGAACAATTCGTGCAGACCATCGAGACCATTTTTGGCGTCGTGGGGGTGCAGACCGACCGTCGCCCAGACGTCGTCGTGCGCGGTCGCGAGTTCGATCGCCGCGGTCGAAGTTTTCAGGTCTGTGCCGATCGTGATCATCCGCTTCACACCGGCTTGGCGCGCCGCCACGAGCGCCGACTCGGCCCCGCCCGGAATGTCTTCATAGGTCACATGACAATGGGTGTCGACCCACTCGGTTGTCGCGTCATCCGAGACTGCCACGGTCAGACCTTTTTGCGCGGGAAGAGCGGCTCGCCCTTGTGCACTTTTGTCGAGCCGGGATAACGGCCCCATTGCGTGTCGGTACCGATGCGCTGATCGGCGACCTGACCCGACATGCCGAGGCGCTGCCAAACTTCTTGACAAGTTCTGGGCATCGCCGGGCTGGCCAAAATCGTCACGATTCGCAGCGCCTCGAGCGCGTCACCCATCACCGTGTCGAGTTCTTTGCCCGGTTCCATCTTCCATGGTTCGTGCGCCTCCAAAAAAGCGTTCGTCGCACGGATCAGCGACCATGTGGCGTCGAGCGCACGGCTGGTTTGCACATTTTGCCACTCTTTGATCGTGTCGGCGACGCTAGTGGTCGCGATCGCCGCGAGTTCGCCCTTCGACGAGGGCTTCGGCCCCACGCCGCCGCATTTTTTTTCGACGACGGTGGCGACACGCGCGGCCAAGTTGCCGAAGTTGTTCGCCAAATCAGAGTTGAACCTCGACAGCAGTCCTTCATACGAGAAGTCGCCGTCGTTGCCGTAATTCGTGTCGGCCAAGACGTAGTAGCGAAAACCATCGACACCGATTTCGTCGATCAGATCCAACGGGTTCACGACATTGCCCGTCGTCTTCGACATTTTTTCGCCGCCGACCAACAGCCACCCGCCGACAGCCCAACCTTTTGGCGGCTCCAAACCCGCCGACATCAGCATCGCCGGCCAGTAGACGCAGTGAAATCGAATGATGTCCTTGCCGATGAAGTGATAGTCGACCGGCCATGTCGCGGCGAATCGTTTCTCGTCGGTGCCGTATCCGTGGGCGGTGATGTAGTTCGCGAGCGCGTCGAACCAGACGTAGGCGACATGTGATTTGTCCCAGGGAAGTTCGATGCCCCAGGTCAGCGATTTTCTGCTGACCGAGAAATCGCGCAGGCCTTGCTTGATGAACCCGGTCACTTCATTGACGCGATGGTCGGGTTTGATCGCGTCGGGGTGGGCTGCATACCAATCGAGCAACTTCTTTTCGTAGCGCGACAGGCGAAAAAAATAGTTCTCCTCCTCGACATACTGGGCTTTCGTCGAGTGAATCTTGCACTTCCCGTCGTCCAACTCTTCGGGCATGTAATACGCCTCGCAGGCCACGCAGTAATGACCTCGGTAGACATCGACTTCGATGTCGCCCGCGTCGTAGCAGGCCTGCAGAAGTTTCTGCACGCCGACCTTGTGTCGTTGTTCGGTGGTGCGAATGAAGTCGCTGACGTCGATGTTCAGTCGTCGCCATGCGTCGGCGAACATCGGCGCGATTCGGTCGACGAATTGCTTCGGCGAAACGCCCTCGGCGTCGGCAAATTGCTGAATCTTCAGGCCGTGTTCGTCGGTGCCGGTAAGCAGATGCACCTCTTCGCCGCAAAGTTTGTGCCATCGGCAAACGGCATCGGTGACGATCGTCGTGTACGCATGCCCCAGATGCGGTTTGGCGTTGACGTAATAAATAGGTGTCGTCGCCGAAAATTTTTTCACCAAGAAATTTTAACCGTTCCGCCGCCTACGAAGAGCGACAATTAATCGCTCTCGCGAATCTGCAGGGCAAGTTCATAGACGGTGCGCTTGGCGACGCCGAATCGGGCCGCGACTCGGGCTGCAGAATCCTTGCGACTCACACCTTTGGCGATCTCGGCCCGAATCGCCGCGATCAATTCTTCGCTCGTCGGCGGCGCGGGTGGCTTGGCCGGCTCGAGAATGATCACGTATTCGCCGCGCGGTTCGTTGGCGCCCGCCATCATGTTCGCGTCCTGCAGCGTGCCGCGCCAGATTTCTTCGTGCAGTTTCGTCAGTTCGCGCGCCACCACGACGCGACGATTCGCCCCGCAAACCAGCGTCAAGTCACTGAGCGTTTTCACCAGTCGGTGCGGCGCCTCATAGAACACGATCGTGCGTGGTTCGGTTGTCGCTGCCGTCAACCTCTCGGTTCGCTCGGCGCCGCTGTGCGGCAGAAAGCCCTCGAAGACGAACCTCGAAGCGGGCAGACCGCTCGTCACTAGCGCCATCGTGAGCGCCGACGGTCCTGGTATTGCCGACACACGCAAACCCGCGTCAATCACCGCAGCGACGAGGCGTTCACCCGGGTCGCTGATGCCCGGCATGCCCGCGTCGGTCACCAGGGCGACGGTCTTCGAATCGGCGACGAGCGCGACGACTTGTGCGCGGGCGTCAAATTCGGTGTGCTCGTTGATCACGATCAACTTCTTGCCGCTAATGCCGAAATGGTTGAAAAGTTTTCCCGAGTGTCGCGTATCTTCGCAGCAAATCACGTCGGCTGATTTGAGAATGTCGATCGCGCGCTGCGACATGTCGCCGAGATTGCCGATCGGTGTCGCGACCAACACCAGAACTCCTTTGTCCGAACGGGGTGTTGCGGTTCGTGATTCTTCGCTCATGTCAGTCGCGCCTCGAGTTTGTGACCGACAACCAGACCCCAATTGTCGAAAGTTCCAGCCTCTGCTTCGAGCACGTGCGCGGCTTTGGGCACGGGCAAACCGATTCGTGAGGGTTTCATTCGCAAGGTTTTGATCACCTGCAATTGTTCGTCGAGAAAGGCGACATCCAATTCGCACTTGACCCCGAATGTGTGAATCCAACGACACGAGTCGATCAGCAGCGGGGTGGTGACTTCGGTCTGGCCGACCAGACCGCGACGGCGCGTGGCGCGAGTATCGGCGATGTTCAAGCTCGAAAGAACTTGTGCCTGACAAACCAGCCAACCGGTTTTCAGTCGCTGTTCGCTATTCATGTCTATTAAGTATTGTGCCGTATTTCCATCGTGTCGCCGTCGACCACTTCGTAGTCCTTGCCCTCGACTCGTATTCTGCCCAAATCTTTGGCCTTGTTCCACGACCCGATGCGGAGAAGTTCGTCCCATGCGATCACATCGGCGCGAATAAAGCCGCGCTGCAGGTCGCTGTGTATTTTTCCGGCGCACTCGGGCGCCTTCGATCCCGCGTGAAAAGTCCAGGCGCGAGTCTCTTTCTCACCCGTCGTAAAGAATGTCCGCAAACCCAGCAGGTGATACGCCGATCGCACCATCCGCGGCAACGCACCCTCGCCAAGCCCGAGAGCCTCGAGCATTTCGACCCTGTCTTTGGTCTCGAGCTGCGCCGCCTCGGCTTCGAGCTGCACGCTCATGCCGAGCACCTCGACTTGGCTGGCACTCGCCGAACCGGGCGGGGCAAGTTCTTTGCGCACGATCTCTTCGAACTCGGGAATTCGCGGCAGGTCGTCTTCGGCGACATTGACGACCGCCAAGACGCGGCGTGTCGTCAGCAAAAAGTGCGGCGCCAAAAGCGCGAGTTCGTCTTTGTCCAGCGTCGCCCTGTATAGAGGTCTGCCCTCGGCGAGGTTTTCCTCGGCCCGGCTCAGCGCAGCGAGTTCGTCCTCGAGCGATTTGTCCGTGCGAGCGGCTTTTTGCATTCGATTGATTTTTGTTTCGACCGATTCGAGGTCTGCCAGCGCCAGTTCGATTTCGAGCACGCGCAAATGTTCGAGCGGGTCGCTCGGGCCCGGAATGTCGACGTCGACGAAAGCGCGAAGCACGAACACGATCGCATCCACCTCGCGAATGTTGGCCAGAAACTTGTTGCCGAGGCCTTCACCTTTGCTCGCACCTTCGACCAGTCCGCCGATATCCACGACTTCGACGGCGGCGTGAACGACCTTTCGGGTTTTCGACATTGCGGCGAGCGCATCAAGGCGAGGGTCCAAAACCGTGGCTATGCCGATGTTCGGATCCTTGGTCGCAAACGGATACGGCGCCGCCAGGGCGTTCGAACCGGTCAGCGCGTTGTATAAAGACGACTTTCCCGCGTTGGGCAAACCGACAAGACCAAAGCGCTCCATGAAGACCGTCACGCTATCTGTGTCGAACAACCAGTCTGAAAAGAGCAATACAGCCGTTGAATTGTTACTATGCAGATAGTGCTAATTATCCGCCCCGAGGAGCAGTAAAAGTGACGTCCTTTGATCTCGATCTTTCCAAGTATCAACTGGGCTGGAGCGACGAAGTCGAATACGCATTCGAGCCGACCAAGGGCCTCAACACCGGCGTGGTCGAGCAGATTTCTTGGTGGAAAGGCGAGCCCGAATGGATGCGCAAGATACGTCTGCGCTCGTTGCGAACCTTCGAACGCAAACCGATGCTCGACTGGTTCGCGGTCAACATGCCGGCCATCGACTTTCAAGACATCTATTACTACTTGAAGCCGGCCACCGCACAGGTCGACGAATGGGAAGATCTGCCCGCCGAAATGCGCAACACCTACGAGAAGTTGGGCATTCCCGAAGCCGAGCGCAAATATTTGGCAGGCGTCACCGCGCAATACGAGAGCGAGGTCGTGTTCCATCGCAATCGCGAAGATCTCGAAAAGCAGGGGATCTTGTTCTGCGACATGGACACCGCGCTTCGTGAATACCCAGATCTCGTCAAGCAATATTTCGGTTCTGTCATTCCGCCGGGCGACAACAAGTTCGCCGCTCTCAACACATCGGTGTGGTCGGGTGGATCATTCATCTACGTTCCGCCAGGTGTCGAGTGCGAAATGCCGCTGCAGGCATATTTCAGAATCAACTCCGAAAACGCGGGCCAGTTCGAGCGCACGCTGATCATCGCCGATGAGGGCTCGAAGGTTCACTACATCGAAGGTTGCTCGGCACCCATCTACACCCGAGACTCCCTGCATTCGGCGGTCGTCGAAATCGTGGTCAAGCCGAGCGCTCACGTCACTTATACGACGATTCAAAACTGGTCGCCGAACGTCTACAACCTCGTCACGAAACGCGCCCGTGTAGAAGCCGAGGGCCACATGGAGTGGATCGATGGCAACATCGGCTCGAAACTCACCATGAAATACCCGAGCGTCTATTTGATGGGAGCAAAAGCCACGGGCGAAGTCTTGTCGGTGGCCTATGCCGGGGCCGGGCAGCACCAGGACGCCGGCGCGAAAATGATCCATGCCGCATCGGAGACTTCCTCGAAGATCGTCTCGAAATCGATATCCAAAGACGGTGGCATCACGGCATATCGCGGTCTCGTGCGAGTCGAAGAGGGTGCGAGCAACTGCAAGAGCCATGTGCAGTGCGACGCGCTTATTCTCGACGAACAGAGTGAAAGCCGCACGTTCCCTTATATGGAGGTCGGCGCCCGCGATGCGCAAATCGGTCATGAGGCGACGGTTTCGAAAATCGCCGACGAGCAACTTTTCTATCTTCAGAGCCGCGGTCTGTCGCAGGAGCAGGCGATGAGCATGATCGTCAACGGCTTCATCGAGCCCGTCACGCGCACTCTGCCGATGGAATACGCGGTCGAATGGAGCCGTCTGATCGAGTTGCAAATGGAAGGTTCTGTCGGCTGATAACAAGCCGCTGAATTGAAATCTTGTTATGACGATGCGCACCGAGTGCAGACACTTTGAAAGTCGCACATACGCCAGCGGCGAAGCGATGCGTCGCTGTCGACTCGGCTTGGCGCCCGACGCCCCGTGGCGGTGCCCCGACGAGTGCCCGAAATTTGAGCATCGTTCCGTCGACATCGGTTGGGCGCACGGTTCGGTCGTGCCGACCGCGACATCCACTGAACCCGAAAGCGTGCAAGACGGCACCGCCGCCTCGGTTTTGGGTGAAGCGGAGGCGATCATCAACGCCATCGCCGACGACATCGCCGCCGAACTAAAAGAAAAAAAGAACAAGAAGAAAAAGCGCAGGCGCAAATGAGCACGCTCACGCTGCCGACCGTCGACGAAGAAATCTGGCGCTACAGCCGAATCGGCGAACTCGATCTCGACGGTTTCAGGCCTGGCAAGGTCGGGTCGAAAGTCGAATGCTCGGACGAGGCGAAAAAAATCGTCGCTTCGACCACTGTCGTCGCACCGCGCTCGGCAACCGACATTTTCGAAGACCTGAACCTGCGCCACGCCCAGTTGACCGCGCTCTGCACGGCGCGAAATCAAATCGTTTCCGAGCCGGTTGTCATCACCCATGAGTTGATCGAGTCCGGCGTCGTCGCGTATCCGCGTTTGGTGATCGATGCCGCCGAAAACTCCGAGATCACGGTCGTCGAAAGATTCGTCTCGCGAGCCGAGGTCAAATCGCTCGTCGTGCCGGTCGTCGATGTGCGCGCCGCGCAGTCGGCGCGCGTGACCTATGTGGCGATCAACGAACTAGGGGCGGACACATGGCAGATCGGCTATCAGCGGGCCGTCGGCGGTCGCGATTCGTCGATGAAACTGTTCACCGTGGCTCTGGGCGGCGACTACGCGCGGATGCGCGCCGAAGTTCGACTCGAGGGCCAGGGCGCCAACGCCCAGCAGGTCGCCCTATATTTCGCCGACGACGAGCAGATGCACGACTTTCGCACTTTGCAAGACCATGCCGCTCCGCGCACCCACAGCGACTTGTTGTTCAAAGGCGCCGTCAAAGACACGGCCAAGAGCGTCTACACGGGCTTGATTCGCATTCGGGAAAATGCGACGAAGTCCGAGGCTTTTCAGACCAACCGCAACCTGACCTTGTCCGATGGGGCATGGGCCGAGAGCGTGCCGAATCTCGAAATCGAGACGAACGACGTCAAGTGCAGCCACGCCAGCACGGTCGGGCCGATCGACGAAGAACAGCGTTTTTATCTCGAAAGTCGCGGCATTCGCCCCGAAATCGCCGAGCGTCTGGTCGTGCTCGGCTTTTTCGGCGAGGTGATCGACCGCCTGCCCACATTTCCGGCGGTGGCCGAGTTGCGCGATCAGGTCAGCCGCAAACTTTTGGGCGCAAGATCATGAAACAAAGAGTCTGCAAGCTTCAAGATCTCGTCGCGGGCAAGGCGCGACGATTCGAAGTCGGTGGTCGGGCGATCGCCGTGGTTCGCATCGACGACGATGTCTACGCGATCGGCGACCGTTGCAGTCACGCCGATGTCCCGTTGTCAGAGGGCGAGGTGCTCTGCGACACCAAGGAGATCGAATGTGCTCGTCACGCAAGTTCGTTCAGTCTCGAGACGGGCAAGCCGAACACGCTGCCGGCGACCCAGCCCGTGCCCGTATACGTGGCTCGCGTTGAAAACGGCGAAGTCTTCGTTGAGTTGAGTTGAGATCACGACGATGACGACTCTCGAGATAAGGAACCTCGCCGTAAAGGTTGGCGACAAGCAAATCTTGGACGATGTCTCGCTGAAAATCAGTTCTGGCGAAGTGCACGCCGTGATGGGCCCGAATGGTGCAGGCAAATCGACTCTCTCGGCGGCCCTGATGGGCAAGCCGGGCTACACGATCACAAGCGGTTCGGTGTTGCTCGACGGCGTCGATGTGTTGTCGATGCCGACCTGGCAACGCGCCGTCGCCGGGCTGCACTTGGTGATGCAGTATCCGACCGAGGTGCACGGCGTGCGTCTGCACGAGGCGATGAGCGCCGCCCTTGACTCACGCAAACAAGACACCGACGACCTCGGTGGGCAGATCTTGTCTGAGGCCAGGCGCATCAACTTCCCCGCAGACCTGGTGGATCGCGCTTTGAATGTCGACTTCTCGGGCGGCGAAAAGAAGCGCAACGAAACAGTGCAACTTGCGGTATTGCGACCAAAAATCGCGATTCTCGACGAACTCGACTCGGGTCTCGATATCGACGCACTGCGCGACTGTGCCCAACGCATTGAAGATGCGACCCGTGAGATGAATCTCGGTGTCTTGGTGATCACGCACTACAGCCGATTGTTCGAGCAACTCAAGCCAGACTCCGTGCACATCTTGACCAACGGCCGCATCGTCAAGAGCGCGGGCCCCGAACTAGCCGCTCAACTTGAAGTCACCGGCTACGCCGCGTTCAACGGCTAATCGGCCTGCAATCAAACCATGTGTCTCCACAAAGATCAAGGGGCGATCCTTTGCGGACCGCCCCTTGATTTGACGATTCGTCAACGAAGCGATTACTTCATGAACCCAATCTTGGTGTAGTCCCCAGACGAGAAGCCAAACGCTCCGAAGTTTGCCAGGTTCTTGTCAACCTGCCAGACATCGGGACGCTGGTAGGTGATCATCGAGTGACCGACCTCCCAGATCTTCTTGTCGATCTGGGTTGCGAGAGTGCAACGCTTTGCGGGATCAAGTTCCTTGTTCGCACGCACGTAGAGCGCGTCGATCGCGGCTGTACCGATCTTGCCAAAGTTCTGGCCGCCATCGGTGATCATGATCGACTTTGAGGAGGAAACCGGCAACGCAGTTCCGAGCCAAGTGAACACTGTCATCTCGAAGTTGCCAGGGATGATGTGCTTCGAGAAGAAGTCGGCCGATGGCACGGTCTTGATCTGCAGTTGCACGCCTAGCGGTGCAAGCATCGCCTGCATCAACTGGGATTCCTGTGCGCTCGTCGGAACTCCGGCCGGGATGGTGATCTCCGGCTTCAGTTCGACGCCGCCCCTGGTGCGCTTCGTTCCCGACTTGATCCAGCCGGCAGCATCGAGGAGTGCATCCGCCTTCTGCAGGTTGTACTTGCCGTAGATGCCGGAGTTGTCCTTGTAACAGCTCAAGCCTTTGACGAAGATGTGGTTGCCCATCGAGGTTGCCTTCGGATCGATTGGTCCGATGAGAGCCTTCGTGATGATGTCACGGTCCACGCCCATCATGATCGCTTGACGCACGCGCGTGTCGGTCATGAATCCGGTGTTGCCGAACGTCATGTGTCGGTAGTTGGGTGCCACGCTCACTCGCACGTCGACGCCCGAGAGCGTCAGACCGCGCTTGTACTGGTTGGCATCAGGACCGGTGTTCGCCGCGTCAACCTCGCCGTTGGCGAGCGCGTCGAGCTGCGCGGCAGCCGTCACGACTTTCCACAGCATCTTGTCAAGCACTGGCTTGTCACCCCACCATGCGCTGCTCGGAACGATCCAAGCGGTCCCGGCGGTCTTGTCGATGCCGCCCCACTTGAACGGTCCGGCCGTTACGTTTGGCGCGTCTTTCCAGGCGGTGTTGAATGCATTCGGAGACGCAGTGACTGCGGCGGGAAGAAGTCCACCGAAGAGTCCCTGCCAGTCGGCATAAACGGTCTTGAACTTGACAACGACTTGATTCGCGTTGGCACCCTTGGCGATGCTTGCGATGTCCTCGTAACCAGTTGTCGAGACCACTTCGTATGCCTCGTTGGAGCCGTTCAGGGCCTTCCAGTAGCCGACAAAGTCAGCGAGAGAGATCGGCTTTCCGTCGCTCCACTTGGCTTTCGGGTTCAACGTGTACACCAAGGTCTGCGGCTTTTTGCTCGTGAGCTTGATGTCGCTGAAGTAGTTCTTGTCTATCTGGAACGCACCCTTTTCGTCGGTGTAGAAAGTGCTCGGTAGTAGGCCGTTCATCAGGTACGAGCAACCGGCGAAGTTGCCGTCATTATGGCTGGTGTTGTAGTTGTCGCAAAGCTGGGTGGTGGCCCAGATGAAGGTTCCACCTTGCTTGAGCTTGGAAACCGGCTGCGGGTTGATGTCCGGAGCGCCGGCGGCATCGCTGTTCTTGGCTGCGCTTGCGTTGCTCGGCACGAATGCCAGCGAGGCGAGCAGCGCGACGGCGACCAAACGCACAACGCGCTTCGTCCCGTCTTTGCCATGGATTCGGTTGGTCATTTTTGTTATCCCCCTTCGGACCCGAGGGTCCCAAATATGAGTGAACCGCACCCGACGGTACACGTTTGACATACGCGCGGGATGCTAGCAGGGTACTGACGGGGCGTCCAAGGGCCAGCATTCGCCGGCTCTAGGCTCTGAGGCTCATGGTCAATTACCTGGTAAAGCGCATCTTCAACTTTTTGATAATGGTGGTGCTCGCTTCGACTCTCGGCTACGTACTCGCGTCACTTGCGTTTGACCCTAGTTCGAATTATTTGGGAGCAAACCCACCAATTCCACAGTCCACAATCGACGCAAAGCTCAACAATCTCGGGGTCAACCCTGCAGATCCATTGATCGGTCGCTACTTCATATGGGCAAGAAATGTCGTCTCGGGAGACTTCGGGCTAACAATTGGCGAGCAACGCGTGAATGAGGAACTCTCGCGACGAATTTGGGTGAGCCTTCGGCTTCTTATCATCGGTTCAATACTCGGATCAGTCATCGGTGTCGCGCTCGGCGTGGTGTCGGCAGTGCGCCAATACGGTGTGACGGATCGGACGGCCAGCGTGGTGTCATTCAGTCTGTTGTCAACCCCCGTATTTCTTCTCGCGATCCTTCTGAAGTTCGGCGCAATATCCTTCAACAATCGAATAGGCACGACGTTCTTTTTTACGATCGGCGAATACTCTTCAGATTTCAGTGGTTCAAGTTGGGAGTTGCTTCTCAATCGACTGCAACATTTGATTCTCCCTACTCTCTCCATCGCTTTGGGTGGAATTGCCTTTTATTCGCGTTACCAGCGGAATGCGATGTTGGACGTCTTGGGTAGCGATTTTCTCCGCACTGCACGGGCCAAGGGCCTTTCGCGGCGCAAGTCTCTCTTCCGTCACGGACTTCGGGTGGCAATTCTGCCGATGGCAACATTCTTCGCATACTCGTTTGGGTTGCTCGTCACGGGTGCGCCGTTCACTGAAACAATTTTCGCGTGGAACGGCATGGGGAGCTGGTTCATCGTCGCGGTGCAGTCAAATGACGTAAACTCCGTCTCCGCAGTCATCGCATTCTCGGCTGTGCTCGTCCTGCTGTCGGGGTTGCTGGCCGACATCGCCGTCGCCGCGCTTGATCCGCGAGTAAGGTTGCGATGAGCAATTCAGCGAGGGTTATTGATTCGCGACCAGCATCCAACGAGCGGCTGACTCGCGGCGCACTGATCCGGCGTAGGTTTCTGCGCAACCGCCTGGCAGTCGCGGGTTTGATCATCGTCGCGTCGATGTTTGTGCTCGCGTTCGTCGGTCCGCTCTTCGCGAAGTACAAGTGGAACGAGCTCGACTTTCTTGCGCTGTTGCAGCCCCCGTCGCGCGATCATTGGTTCGGGACGTCTCAGATTGGCGGCGATGTATTTGCCCTGACCACTCGCGGGCTTCAGAAGTCGTTGATCATCGGTCTTCTTGTTGCGGTGTTTTCCACCGGACTTGCAGCGATTGCCGGCGGTTTTGCCGGATACATGGGTGGCAAGGTTGATCGCAGTGTGATGTGGTTGATTGACGCGCTCCTCGTGCTTCCCTCATTCCTGATCGTCGCAGTAATGTCACCGTTGTACCGGGGGCGAACGTGGTTGGTGTTCGTGGTTCTGCTCGCTGCATTCGGCTGGATGGTCACCGCCAGAATCGTGCGCAGTGCGACCATGAGTTTGCGCGAGCGCGATTTTGTGAGGGCTGCCCAGTACATGGGTGTGCCGGCGCACAAGATCGTCTTCCGTCACCTCCTACCAAACGTCGCATCGATACTCATAATTGATGCGACTCTGAATGTTGGTGCAACAATCCTGAGCGAAACGGGCTTGTCGTACCTCGGCTTCGGTGTCCAGCCGCCTGATGTCTCGTTGGGCAGTCTTATCGCCGAAGGGACGGCTTCGGCACTGACTTATCCGTGGCTGTTCTTGTTCGCAGGATCAGCATTGATTCTGACGGTGCTGGCAGTGAGCTTTGTCGGAGACGGTCTGCGTGACGCATTCGATCCTGGATCAGTCAAGAGCAAGAACGAATGACCACGAACCTGATTGAGATTCGAAACCTGTCGGTGACCTTCCCGAGTGAGGCCGGGGTCGTCCACGCGGTTCGTGATGTCTCGCTCGACGTCCGCGCCGGAGAAGTGCTCGGCATTGTGGGCGAGTCGGGCTCGGGCAAGACGGTGATGTCGCTCTCGATGATCGGCCTCTTGGCCGAGAGCGCCAGGATCGCCGGCTCCATTAAATACAACGGTGTCAACCTGCTCAGTCTCGACGACAATGCAATGTCGAAGTACCGCGGCAAAGACATCGCGATGGTGTTCCAAGACCCGTTGTCGGCCCTCAACCCAGTGCACACGATCGGTCGCCAGATCGCCGAGGCGCTCCATATTCATTCCGATATGTCGAAGGATTCTGCTCAGAAGCGGGCAATCGAACTACTTGAGATAGTTGGCATCCCGCGACCCGCAGAGCGCGCTCAGTCCTATGCCCACGAGTTCTCCGGCGGTATGCGCCAGCGCGTGATGATCGCGCTTGCGATTGCCAACCAGCCGAAGGTGATCCTTGCCGACGAGCCGACGACTGCGCTCGACGTGACGGTGCAAGCACAGATTCTCGACTTGCTGAAGACCGCGCGCGACATGACGGGCGCGGCGGTCGTGCTCGTGACCCACGACCTCGGTGTCGTCGCGGGTCTGGCCGATCGTGTGGCGATCATGTACGGCGGCAAGGTCGTTGAGATTGGCAACGTTGACGATGTCTACGCGTCGCCGGCGATGCCGTACACCATCGGCCTTTTGCGCTCGATTCCGCGAATCGACGGGGCAGAGTCGAGCCGACTCACCTCGATCGACGGCGCACCGCCGTCACCAGTCGCCCTGCCCGCGGGTTGCGCCTTCGCGCCGCGATGCCCCGCCGCCGCCCCGCAGTGCGATGCGAGCGTACCGGAGTTGGTACCAATATCTCCGACGCGAATGACGGCATGCGTGCGCCAGTTGGCGATCGCCGATTTGCAAGCCGGAGGCAAGTTGTTCATCGAAGGGCCGCGTCATGTGGCGTCGCAGTCGACGGGCGAAGCCGTCGCGCTCGAAGTACGCAGCCTGAAGAAGACGTTCCCGTTGATGAAGGGTTCGGTGCTGCGCCGCCGTGTTGGCTCGGTGTACGCCGTCGACGGCGTACACCTCACGCTGCGAGCGGGTCGCAGCCTCGGGCTTGTCGGCGAGTCGGGTTGCGGCAAGACGACGACATTGCTCGAGATCTTGAACATGGTCGCTCCTGAAGCCGGCTCGATCACCGTGCTCGGTCAAGATGTTGCCGAACTCTCAAAGGCTTCGCGCCTCGCGAGACGAAAAGATTTGCAAATTGTGTTCCAAGATCCGTTCGCTTCGCTCGATCCGCGTCTGCCGATCGGCGATGCGATCGCCGAGCCGCTCGAAAACTTTGGCATGTCGCAAACTGAGCAAGATAAGCGGGTCGTCGAATTGCTCGAGCTTGTGGGGCTTAATCCCGAACAGTCCAGCAAGTATCCAAACGAGTTTTCCGGTGGCC
>Ga0194121_10005170_pt1 | contig 18306 bp, 15 predicted proteins | sample TA2MahCa50mmetaG_FD_148609 | JGI IMG/M metagenome (GOLD analysis project Ga0194121, IMG submission 148609) | Freshwater microbial communities from Lake Tanganyika, Tanzania - TA2015020 Mahale Deep Cast 50m | ecosystem: Environmental > Aquatic > Freshwater > Lake | place: Tanzania: Lake...
GGCGCGGGCGCCGCGAGCGGGCAGGCGCCGCGTCGCGCGACGACGCTTGCGGAGCCGCGCGGTCCCGCGAAGCCGCTGGCGAGCATCGGCCTCGAGCCGCCGCCGCCGCCGAGCTTCGAGCAGTGGGGCCCGGTGGAGCGCCAGCCGCTCTCCAATCTCCGGCGCACGATCGCCGAGCGCATGACGCTCTCCGCGACGGTGATCCCGCACGTCACGCACTTCGACCGCGCGGACATCACGGACCTCGACGCGCTGATCGCGCGCAACCTCGAGCGCGCGAAGAGCCGCGGCGTCACGCTGACGCTCACGAGCTTCCTGCTGAAGGCCTCCGCGCTCGCGCTGCGCGCGCACCCGCCGTTCAACGCGAGCCTGGACGCCGCCGCGGGCGAGCTGGTGCTCAAGCGCTACGTGCATCTCGGCGTCGCGGTGGCGATGGAGCGCGGGCTGATCGTCCCGGTGATCCGGGACGTCGACCGGAAGCCGCTGCTCGAGATCGCGCGCGAGCTGGCCGCGCTGGCGCAGCGCACGCGCGAGGGCAAGGCCTCGCTCGACGAGCTGAAGGGCGGGACGTTCACGGTGACGAACATCGGCGCGCTCGGCGGCACGGGCGCGATCCCGATCATCAACTATCCGGAAGTGGCGATCCTCGGCGTGGCGCGCGCGCGCCAGGAGCCGGTGGTCCGCGACGGCCAGATCGTCCCGCGCCTGCTCCTGCCGCTCTCGCTGACGTTCGACCATCGCGTCGCCGACGGTGCCGACGGCGCGCGCTTCGCGTCATCGATCGTGCGCGTGCTCGAGCACCCCGACGAGCTCCTGCTGGAGCTGTGAGGTGACGCGTTCGATCGAAGACCGCGAACGATTCCCTATCGAGAAGGCAATGCGAAGAGGGAACAGAGCCCCGAGCAATGCTTAACCCCACCAAACGCCGTTCCGCGAGGCCATAGGAACTTCATGGTCATGGGCGATCGGGTCGAGGAGGTCGACGTCGCCGTCATCGGCGGCGGGCCGGGGGGCTACGCGGCCGCGTTCCGGTGCGCGGAGCTCGGGCTGGAGACCGTCGTGGTCGACGCGGGCAAGCGGCTGGGGGGCGCGTGCCTCTACGAGGGCTGCATCCCGTCGAAGGCGCTCCTCCACGTGGTGGCCGTGCTGCACGAGGCGGAGCGCGCGAAGGACTTCGGGATCGACTTCGGCGAGCCGCGCATCTCGCTCGACCCGCTACGGAAGTGGAAGAGCGAGCGGGTGGTCGGCAAGCTCGCGCGCGGGCTGGCGGGCGTGGCGAAGGCGAAGGGCATCCAGGTGATCGGCGGGCGCGCCGCGTTCGACGACTCGCACAACATCCGCGTCGACGGCGACGAGCCGCAGGTCGTCCGCTTCAAGCACGCGATCGTCGCGACGGGCTCCGCGCCCGCGCGGCTGCCCGGCTTTCCGGTGAGTGAGCGCGTGATGGACTCGACGGCGGCGCTCGCGCTGCCCGAGATCCCCGAGCGCCTGCTGGTGATCGGCGGCGGCTACATCGGCCTGGAGCTCGGGCAGGTCTACGCGGCGCTCGGCAGCGCGGTCACGGTCGTCGAGATGACCGACGGCCTCCTGCCCGGCGTCGACCGCGACCTGGTGCAGCCGCTCGCGCGGCGCTGCGAGAAGCTCTTCGCCGCGATCCACCTCGGCACCAAGGTCGCGGCGCTGCGCGAGACCGGTGGCGGCATCGAGGCGGAGCTCGCGGGCAAGGGGACCGAGCGCTTCGACCGCGTGCTCGTCGCGGTCGGGCGCCGCGCGGCCACGGAAGGGCTCGGCCTCGAGCACACGAAGATCCGTCCCGACGCGCGGGGCTTCATCGCGGTCGACGACCGCTGTCGTACCGCCGATCCCGCGATCTACGCGGTGGGCGACGCCACCGGCGAGCCGATGCTCGCGCACCGCGCGTCGCGCCAGGGCCGCGTCGCCGCCGAAGTCATCGCGGGGCGGCCGTCGGCGTTCGACAGCGTCGCGGTCCCCGCCGTCGTGTTCACGGATCCGGAAGTCGCCTGGTGCGGCCTCACCGAGGCGCAGGCCGCGCGCGAGAACCGCACGGTGAAGGTCGCGACGTTCCAGTGGGCCGCCTCGGGCCGAGCGACCACGCTCGGCCGCGCGGACGGGCTCACGAAGCTCATCGTCGATCCGGACTCCGGACGCCTGCTCGGTGTCGGCATCACCGGGCCGGGCGCGGGCGAGCTGATCGCCGAAGGGACGCTCGCGGTGGAAGCGGCGCTGCTCGCGGAGGACCTCGCGCTCACGATCCACGCCCACCCCACGCTGTCCGAATCGCTGATGGAGGCCGCCGAGTCCCTCTTCCGCTGATCGCAGGCCCCGCCGCGCAACCGGGAGGGCGCCGCGTTACCATAGCGGCGCCATGATGACTCCCGACGCCCTCGCCGCGCTGCTCCAGTCCCGCACCGGCCACGCCCTGCTCGACGTGCGCGAGCGCGCCGCGTTCGAGCGCGGCCACGTCTATCGCGCGACGTCGCTGCCCCGGCGCCTGCTCGAGACGCGGCTGCCGCGCCTCGTGAGCGCGCTCGGCACGCCGATCGTGCTCTACGACGACGCGGGGGCGATCGCGCCGCTCGCGGCGGCGACGCTGGCCGCCATGGGCTATCGCGACGTGCAGGTCCTCGCCGGCGGGCTCACCGCGTGGCGCGCGAGCGGCAAGCGCGTCGTGCAGGGCCTCAACGTGCCGAGCAAGGTCTTCGGCGAGCAGGCGCTGCATCGCTATCACACGCCGGAGCTGACGTGCCCCGAGCTGAAGGCGAAGATCGACGCGGGCGAGCGGATGCTGCTCGTCGACTCGCGCACGCCCGAGGAGTATTCGCGCGGCTGCATCCCCGGCGCGTGGAGCGTGCCCGGCGCGGAGCTGGTGCTGCGCATCGCCGATCTCGCGCCCACGCCCGACATCCCGATCGTCGTGCACTGCGGCGGGCGCACGCGCAGCATCATCGGCGCCGAGTCGCTGCGCCGCATGGGCCTGCCGAACCCGATCATCGCGCTGAAGAACGGCACCATGGGCTGGCAGCTCGCGGGGTACGAGCCCGAGCGCGGCGCCGCGCGGTGGGCGCCGCCGGTGAGTGCCCGGAGCCGCGCGGTGGGCGAGGCGGCCGCGGAGCGCGTCGCGAAAGACGACGGCATCCAGTTCATCGACCCCGCCGGCGTGCAGGCCGCCCTCGCGCGGCGCGCGGAGCAGAACGTGGCCTTCCTCGACGTGCGCACCGCCGAGGAGTACGCGGCGGGGCATCCCGCCGGCAGCGTGTGGGCGCCGGGCGGGCAGGTGATCCAGGCCACGGACGAGTACGTCGGCGTGCGCGATGCGACGATCGTCCTGACGTGCGACGGCTTCGTGCGCGCGGTGATGACGGCGTCGTGGCTTTCGCGCATGGGCTTCCCGAGCGTGCGCGTGCTCCGTGGCGGGCTCGAGGCGTGGAAGGCCGCGGGCGGCGCCGTCGAGACCGGCCCGGGCGCGCCGGTGCCGTTCGGGTACGAGGCGGCGCGCGCGCGTGCGCAGACCGTGACGCCGCGCGCGCTCCAGGCGGAGCTCGGCGGCGGCGCGGCGCCGCTCGTGATCGACGTCGACGAGAGCGACGCGTATGCCGCGGGCCACGTGCCCGGCGCGCTGTGGCTCTGCCGCAGCCGCCTCGAGCTGACGGCACCCGGCGCGGTCGCCGGCCGCGCGGTGGTGGTGACCTGCGCGGACGGCGTGATGTCGACGCTCAGCGTGGCGGCGCTCGAGGCGGCGGGGGCGGGATCCGTGCGCGTGCTCGCGGGCGGCAAGCGCGCGTGGGCCGAGGCGGGGCTCGCCGGCGAGACCGGCGCCACGAAGCTCGGCGACGAGGCGGACGACGTGGTGCTGAAGCCGTACCAGCGCGGCCGGGACGCGATGCTCGCGTACCTGCGGTGGGAGGAGGACCTCGACGCCGAGGGCGTGAGCCCGCACGCGCTGCTGCCGGGGGTGCCGAAGCCATGAGGGGCCTCGTCACGACCGAATGGCTCGCGGCGCAGCTCGGTGCGCCGGACCTGCGCATCGTGGACGGGAGCTGGCACATGCCGCAGGCGAAGCGCGATCCCGCGGCGGAGTATCGCGAGGCGCACCTGCCGGGCGCGGTGTTCTTCGACATCGACGGCATCGCGGACAAGACGAGCGGCCTGCCGCACATGCTGCCGTCGCCGGAGGCGTTCGCGCAGGCCGTCGGCGCCCTGGGGATCGGCGACGGCGACCGCGTGGTGGTCTACGACGCGCGCGGCGTCGCGAGCGCCGCGCGCGTCTGGTGGACGTTCCGCGTGTTCGGGCTCGACGCGGTGACCGTGCTCGACGGCGGGCTGCCGAAGTGGCGCGCCGAAGGCCGCCCGGTGGAGCGCGGCGTGGTGACACCGGCGCCGCGGCGCTTCACGCCGCGGTTTCGTCCGGCGCTCGTGCGCGACGTGGCGCAGATGCAGGCCAACGTCACCGGCCGCCGCGAGCAGGTGCTCGATGCGCGCTCGCGCGGGCGCTTCGCGGCGACGGAGGCGGAGCCGCGCGCGGGCCTGCGCGGCGGCCACATCCCGGGCAGCCTCAACCTGCCGTACGACGAGCTCTACCGGAAGGACGCCACGCTGCAGCCGCCCGAGGAGCTGCGGGCCGCGTTCACGAAGGCCGGCGTCGATCTCGCGCAGCCGGTCGTGACGACGTGCGGCTCCGGCATCACGGCGTCCGTGCTCGCACTGGCGCTGCACGAGGTGGGCCGCGCCGACGTCGCGGTCTACGACGGCTCGTGGACCGAGTGGGGCGGCCGGGGGGACACACCGATCGAGCCATGAACAGGTCAGGGGGGCCTCGGGGGTCCTCCAGTTGCGGGGCCCCCATGTCCAAAGGGAAAGAGCCATGCAAGCTGAGCCCTACACGCTGAACGACTTCGTCGCCGATCTGGACCGCATCACCCGCGAGGAGCGCGACGGCCGCGTCATCACCGCGCGCGTCGCGCCGCTCCTGGGGCAGCTCGTGAAGGACCCGAGCTCGATCCCCGCGGAGTACCTGCGGCGTCCCGCCGACGGCGGGCGCGGCCGCTACATGCTGCACCGCGCGCCGAGCTTCAACGTGACGTCGGTCGTGTGGCGCCCCGGCGACAGCGCCGGCTGCCACAACCACGAGACGTGGGGCGTGATCGGCGTGATCGAGAACGAGATCCAGGAGACGCGCTACCGCGTCCAGGAGCAGCCGGGCGGGAAGGCGAAGGTCGACGTCGCGTCGGTGAAGCGCTACGGGCCGGGCGCCGTCTCCTGCCTGCTGCCGGGCGAGGACGAAGTGCACGGCATGCTGAACCCGACCCAGCGCGACACCGTGGAGATCCACGTGTACGGCAAGGATCTCTACGGCCTGAGCCGGAAGACGTGGTCGGAGGACGGCACGGCCAAGCCGCTGGTCTCCGGCAAGTACCTAAATTGTTAGATCACGGCTCGACGCCGTAAACGCGGGCGGCGGACTCGCGGGTGACGCGGCCGGCCGCGACGTCGGCGGCGACGTCCTTCGGGTCGCGGTCGCGCGGGTCGCCGAAGCCGCCGCCGCCCGGCGTCTGGATCAGCACGCGCTCGTGCGGCTTCATCCAGTGCTGTGCCTTCGCGCTCAGCGTGCGGCCGTCCGCCGTCATGACCTTGCCCGGCGCGCCGGGCCCGCCGCCCGCGCGGCCCTGGCAGGGGATGTGCGCGCGCTCGAACGACGCGGTGAAGAGCCAGTCCTCGTGCGTCTCCATGCCGAACTCGATCAGCATGCCGAGGCCGCCGCGCCAGCGTCCCGCGCCGCCGCTGTCGGGCGCGAGCGCGCGCGTGTAGATCACGAGCGGCGACACCGACTCCACGACCTCCGCGGGGACGCCGCGGATCGTCGACGGGAACTGCGTGGCGTTGAGGCCGTCCTTCGTGGGACGCGCGCCCATGCCGCCGCCGGTCGCGATGAACTCCTTGAACGTGTGCCCGTCCGTCGCGCGGCCGCGCACGTCGAGCGTCCACAGGATCGACGAAGACTCGGCGATGACCCGGTCCGGCACCGCGTGCACGAGCGCGCCCATCACGGCGTCGGGGAGGAAGAGGCCGATCAGGTGGCGGCTCGCCACCGGCGCGGGCTTCACCGCGTTGAGCAGCGAGCCCTCCGGCGCGGTGATCGTCACCGGCCGGAACGATCCGGCGTTGTTCGGCACGTGCGGCGCGACCACGCACTTCACGCCGTACGTCGTGTACGCCTTGGTGTAGTTCAGCACCACGTTGACCGCGCGCTTCGACGCGGGCGAGGACCCCGCGTAGTCCACCGTCAGCTCGCCGCCGCGCACGGTGACGCACGTCTGGATCACGATCGGCTCCTCGAAGCCGTCGAGCTTCAGGGTGCCGCGATACGCGCCGTCCGGGATCTCCGCGATCGCCGCCCGCATGCCCGCTTCGCTGCGGTCGAGGATCGCCTCCGACAGCGCCTCGATGTCGTCGAGGTCGAACTCCTCCAGCATCTCGACCAGCCGGTGGGCGCCGACGGCGTTGCCGCTGACCTGCGCGTGGAGGTCGCCCAGCACCGCCTCCGGCGCGCGCACGTTGGCGGCGAGGAGGTCGAGCACCTGCTGCGGCGCGCCCGCCGCGTAGAGGCGGCACGGCGGCAGCAGCATGCCTTCCTCGTAGCAGTCGAGCGCGTCCACGGTGATGCCGCGCCCGCCGATGTCCATGGCGTGGCAGGTGCTCGCGGTGTAGCCGACGAGGCGGCCGCGGTGGAAGACGGGCGTCACCACCGTGATGTCGTTGAGATGGCCGGAGTTGAGCCAGGGGTCGTTGGTGGCGAGCACGTCGCCCGGGACGAGCGTGGCGGGATCGATCGCGCGCAGCACGTGCGGCACCGCGAGCGCCATCGAGTTGATGTGGCCCGGCGTGCCCGTCACGGCCTGCGCGACCATGCGGCCCTGCAGATCGAAGACGCCCGCGGACAGATCGCCCGACTCGCGCACGATGTTGGTGAACGCCGTGCGCAGGAGCGCCTGCGCCTCCTGCTCGACCACGGAGATCAGGCGGCTCCACGCCACCTCGACGAAGACGGGGTCCGACGCGCTGCGCTTCATGCCTGCCTCCGCGTGAGCACCAGGTTGAGGCCGGCGTCGACGCCCACGTCGAACGCGGGGCTCACCACCGTGGTGGATTCGGTCTCCTCGATGACGGCGGGGCCGCGCGTGGCCCACGCCGGCGGCAGCGCGTAGCGGTCCCAGACGGGCACCGTGCGGAACGCCTGCTCCGCCGTGATCCAGATCGGCCGCTCGCCCTTCGGCGCGGGCGCGTCCGCTTGCGGGGCGCGGGGGGGCGGCAGCGCGGGGGCGGGCGACTGCGCGCGCACCCGCCACGTCACCGCCTCCATGGGCAGGCCTTCGGGCACGTGACGGTAGTACGTGCGATAGACGCCTTCGAACGCCGTCGTGAGCGCCGCGAGCCACGCCGCGTCGGGCCGCCCCGGCGGCACCGGCACGTCCAGCTCGTAGCCCTGACCGCGATAGCGCATCTCGACGAAGCGCCGGACGGTGACCGCGTCGCCGGTGACGCCGGCGAGCGCCAGCGGCGCGCGCGCCTCCGTCTCGAGCGTGTCGAGCAACGCGCCCACGTCGCCGAAGTCCATCGCCTCCACGCGCACGGTGCGCGAGCGCGCGACCTCGAACGCGAGCGGGGAGGCGAGGAAGCCGAAGCAGGAGCGCACGCCGGCGGCGGGCGGGACGACGACCGTGCGAATCCCCAGACGCTCGGCCAGCGCGCACACGTGCATCGGCGCGGCGCCGCCGAACGCGTAGAGCGTGTAGGCGTCGATGTCCTTGCCGCGCTCCACCGCGTGCATGAGCGCCGCGTTCGCCATGTTCTCGGTGACGATCGCGTGGATGCCGGCCGCGGCGTCGGGCACGGGCAGGCGCAGCGGCGTCGCGACGTGCGTCCGGATCGCCGCCTCCGCCGCGCGCCGGTCGAGCGCCATCGCGCCCCCGAGGAAGTACCCCGCGTCGAGGTAGCCGAGCACCAGGCTCGCGTCGGTCACCGTCGGACGCTCGCCGCCCCGGCCGTAGCACGCGGGCCCCGGCTCCGAGCCCGCGCTCTCGGGGCCGACCTTCGGCAGGCCCATGCGGTCGACGTGCGCGATCGAGCCGCCGCCGGCGCCGATCTCGATCAGCTCGACCACCGGCACCAGCAGCGGCAGCCCGCTGCCGCGCTTGAAGCGCCACACGCGCGCCACCTCGAACTCGCGCGTGATCTGCGGCTCGCCGTCGTCGATGAGGCAGATCTTGGCGGTGGTCCCGCCCATGTCGAACGCGAGCACGCGCGGCGCCCCCGTCTCGCGCGCGTGCTGCGCGGCGGCCGCGGCGCCCCCCGCGGGCCCGGACTCCACGAGGCGGATGGGCACCTCGCACGCGGTCTCGACCGTGCACGTGCCGCCGCTCGAGAGCATGAGCAGGAGCTGGCCCGCGAAGCCCTCGGCCCGGAGCAGGCGGGTGAGCGAGCGCAGGTAGCTCTCCACCACGCCGAGCACGTAGGCGTTCGCCACGGTGGTGGACGTGCGCTCGTACTCGCGGATCTCGCCCGAGACGACCGAGGAGAGCGACACGCGCAGGCCCGGCGCCCGCTCGCGCAGCCGCGCCGCGACCGCGTGCTCGTGGGCGGGATTGCGATAGGCGTGGAGCAGCGAGACGGCGACGGCTTCCACGCCGGCCGCGCGCAGCCGCTCGACCAGCGCGTCGACCTCCGCCGGGTCGAGCGCCACGCGCTCGCTGCCGTCCGCCATGAGCCGCGCGCGGAGGCCGACGCGCAGGCGCGGCGGCACGAGCGGCTCGGGCTTCTCGATCGCGAGGTCGTAGGCGTCGTAGCGGGTCTCGCGGCCGATCTCCAGCGCGTCTTCGTGGCCGGCCGTCGCGATGAGGCCGGTCGGCGCGCCCTTGCGCTCGATGAGCGCGTTCGTCACCAGCGTGGTGCCGTGGATCACGTGGCGCACGTCGCGCGCGCTCACGCGGGCGCGGGCGAGCGCGCGCCGGGCGCCGTCCATCACCGCCGCCGCGGGCTCCTTGGGGGTGGTGAGCACCTTCTCCACGATGGTCGTCGTGCCGGCCGCGTCGAGGAGCACGACGTCGGTGAAGGTGCCGCCGATGTCCACGGCCAGATGCCAGTCGCTCATTGCCCCTTCCTAGCCTCCCAGGTAATGCTGCCGCACGTCGGGATCGTCGAGGAGCTCCTGCCCCGTGCCTTCGAAGCGGTTGCGCCCGAGCTCCAGCACGAACGCGCGGTGCGAGACGGACAGCGCCTTCTTCGCGTTCTGCTCGACCATGAGGATCGCGGTGCCCTCGCGGTTGATGGTCGCGATCGTGCCGAAGACCAGCTCCACCATCCGCGGGTCGAGGCCGAGCGACGGCTCGTCCACCAGGAGCAGGCGCGGGCGCAGGAGGAGCGAGATCGCCATCTCGAGGATCTGCTGCTGGCCGCCCGACAGCGTGCCGGCCGCGTCCCGCCGCTTGGTCGCGAGCACGGGGAAGCGCGCGAGCAGCGCATCGATGTCGGCGCGGATCTTCCCGTCGCGCCGCAGGTACGCGCCCATCTCCAGGTTCTCCTCCACGCTCATCGCCGGAAAGTTGCACCGGCCCTGCGGCACGTAGCCGATGCCGCGCTTCAGCACGTCGACCGGCGCGCGGCCCCCGATCTCCGTGCCGTCGAAGCGGATCGACCCGGCGCGCGGCGACACCATCCCGAAGACCGTCCGGAGCAGCGTCGACTTGCCCGCGCCGTTGGCGCCGATGATCGACACGATCTCGCCCGCGCCCACGCGCACGGAGACGCCGCGCAGCACTTCGACCTCCTCGTAGCCGGCCACGACCTCGTGGAGCTCGAGCAGGGGCGCGCTATCGACCAAAGTACGCCTCGATGACGCCCGGGTCACGCCGGATGGCGGCGGGCGGGCCCTCGGCGATCTTCTGGCCGTGGTCGAGCACGACCACGCGCTGCGAGATGTCCATCACCACGTCCATGTTGTGCTCGACGAGGACCACCGTCTTGCCCTGGCGGTGGAGGGCCAGGATGTGGTCCTTCATCTGGTTGATCATGGTCGGGTTCACCGCGGCGGCGGGCTCGTCGAGCAGGATCAGCTCGGGATCCGGCATGAGCGCGGCCGCGAACGCGAGCAGCTTCCGCTGGCCGTAGGAGAGGCTCCCGGCGGGCGCCTCGGCCTTCGCGCCCAGCCCGACGAGGTCGAGCAGCGTCCGGGCGCGCGCGACGGCCTCCGCCTCGAGCCGCCGCACGCGCGGCGTGCGCACGAGGCGCGCGAGCAGGTTCTCCTCCTGGTGCTGCTGGACGAACACCAGTAGATTTTCGAGCGCGCTCAGCCGGCCGAACACGCTCACGTGCTGGAACGTGCGGCCGAGGCCGAGGCGCGCGATGCGATGGGGCGCGGCGCGCGTGATGTCGGCGCCGCGGAACAGCACGCGGCCGTCGTCCGCGCCGAGATAGCCCGTCACGCAGTTGAAGAGCGTGGTCTTGCCGGAGCCGTTGGGGCCGATGAGGCTCACGAGCTCGCCCGCGGCCACGGTGAGGTCGACGCCGCCCACGGCGGTCACGCCGAGGAAGCGCTTGACCAGCCCGCGGATCTCCAGCAGCGCCATCAGCGCGCGCGACCCCGCACGAGGCCGCTGAGCCCCTCGGGCGAGCGGATCACGATGACGAGGAGGAGCAGGCCGTAGATCACGAGGCGCCACGTGGGCGCCAGCCGGAGGATCTCGGGCAGCGCGGTGAACAGGACCGCGCCGACGAGCACGCCGCGGAGGGTGCCGACGCCGCCGAGGAACACGATGACCAGCATGTTCACGGTGAGCGCGACCGTCATCTCCTCGGGGCAGAACACCGAGAGGTAGTGCGCGTAGAGGGCGCCGACGCCGCCCGCGAGCGCGCCGCCCACCACGAACGCGAGCATCCGGTAGCGCAGCGGATCGATGCCCGCCGCCGCCGCGAGCGGCTCGTTGTCGCGCACCGCGTGCATCGCGCGGCCGAGCCGGAACGTCGTCATCCCGCGGTAGAGCAGCAGCACGAGGCCGAGCGCGGTCAGCGCCAGCCAGTACCACGCGGGCAGCGTGGTGACGGGCTTGGGGATGCCGGTGATGCAGAGCGGCCCCCGCGTGACGTCCACCCAATTGGTGGCCACGATCCACGCGACGAGCGCGAAGCCCAGCGTGCCGACCGCGAACGCGTGCTCGGTGAGCCGGAACAGCGGGATGCCGGCGAGCGCGGCGACGAGGCCGGCGAGCGCGACGGCCCCCGCGACGTCGGCGAGGAACGGCCAGCCGCCGCGCGTCGAGGCGATGGCCGCGGTGTAGGCGCCGACGCCGAAGAACGCGGGGTGGGCGAGCGAGAGCGCGCCCACGTGGCCGACGATCAGGTCGTACGAGAGCGCGAGGGCCGCGAACAGCGCGGTGAAGATCAGCACGTGGACGATGTAGCGCTGCTGGCCGGGCGCGATCGCCGCGACGATCCACGGCGCGGCCACGGCGACGCCGGCGACGGCGACCCGGACGAGCACGCGCATCTAGATGCCGAGCCGGCGGCCGAACAGGCCCTGCGGCCGCCAGAGCAGCACGCCGATCATGATGATGAACGCGAAGGCGTCCTTGTACGCGTAGGAGAGGTAGCTGCCGGCGAGCGCCTCGGTGATGCCGATGAGGAAGCTCGCCGCGATGGCGCCGTTGACGTAGCCGAAGCCCCCGGTCACGACCGCCGCGAACGCCTTGAGCGTGAGGCCCGTCCCCATGTCCGGGAAGATGTTGAAGAGCGGCGAGACCAGGGTGGCGGCGGCGGCGGCGAGGGCGGCGGAGAGCGCGAACGTGATCATCGCCACGTGCTGCACGTCCACGCCGACCACCGCGCACGCCTCGCGGTTCTGCGACATCGCGCGCATCGCGCGGCCCGCCCGCGTGCGGCTCACGAAGCGGTGGAGCCCCCAGAAGATGGCGAGGGCGCCGGCCAGCACGAGGAGGCGCTGCCAGACGAGGCGGAAGCCGCCGACGTCGAGGATGGTCGACGAGAGCGCCGTCGGCACCTCCTTGGGCTGGGTGCCGAAGACGATGATCGCGAGGTTGGTGAGCACGATCGAGGTGGCGAGCGTGGCGATGAGCTGGACGTGCCACGAGCGGGGGAGGATCGCGCGGATGACCGTGCGCTGGTAGACGACGCCCCAGACGACCATGAGCGCGACCGCGAGCACGCCCGCGAGCGGATAGGGCAGGCCGAGCTCGCGGTAGCCGTACCAGAACGCGTAGGCGCCCAGCATGAAGAACTCGCCGTGGGCGAAGTTGATCAGCCGGGCCACCCCCAGCATGAGGGCGAGCCCGGCCGCCACCATCGCGTACATGGACCCCAACGTGAGCCCATGCACGAGCTGTTCGAGGACGTCAGCCAGCATTCATGGGCACCCGCGAAGCGCCACGGCTCCGCCGGGGCGCGGAGCGCGGGGGGCTTGGGGGGCGCCCGGAGCCCCCCATGTAATCAGTTCAGGAGCGCCGGACTGGTCGGGAGCTTCTCCAGGATGCGGATCTTCCCGTCCTGCATCTCGAGCAGGATCATGTTGATCCACGCCTGGTGGTTGGCGTCGAACTTGATCGGGCCGAGCGGCGAGTCCTTCACGTCCACTTCCGTGAGCGCGGCCCGAATACCGGCCCGGTCGACCTTGCCCTTCTTGATCGCGATCTCCAGCGCCGGGACCACCGCGTGCTTGAACGTGATGGCCGCGAGCGAGCCGTGGATGCGCGGCGGCACCTTGTGGCGCTCCTCCCACTTCCGGTCCCACTCCGGATCGAGGCCCGCCACCCAATAGCCCGCTTCGACCACGCCGTCACCGACCTTGGGGTTGTCCTTCACCTGGTGGAGGAACTCCGCGGAGGCGAGGCTGCCGCGCGAGTAGACCTTCTGCGTGAGGCCGAGCTCGCGGAACTGCCGCATGAACGGCGCGCCGTCGCTGGCGAGGATGATGCCGAGGATGGTCTCCGCGCCCGCGCGCTTCAGCCGCGTGAGCACGGGCCGGTAGTCCGGCTGGCCCGGGTCGAAGAACTCCGTGGAGGCGAGCTTGATGTTCGCCTTCTTGAAGGCGGCGTCGTACGCGGCCGCGGCGCCGCGGCCGAAGTCGTTGTTCATGGCGAGGATCGACGAGGTCTTCACGCCCTTCGCCGCCATGTGCCGCGCGAACGTGTGCGCCATGATCTCGTCGTCGAGCGCCACGCGGAACGTCCACTCGTTGCCGCCCTTGCCCGAGAGCTTGCGGATGTCGGCGTGCGAGCAGGACTCGATCACCATCGGCACGCCGATCTCCTTCACGACCGGCATCGCGCCGAGGCACGCGCCGCTGTGCGTCTGGCCGATGATGACGTCGACCTTGTCCACGTCGGCGAGCTTGCGCACGGCGCTCACGGCCTCGCCCGGCGTCGCCTTGTTGTCGGCGAAGTACGCCTCGATCTTGCGGCCGGCCACGCCGCCCTTCGCGTTGATCTCCTCGACGGCGAGGGTGCCGCCCCAGCGCACGCCTTCGCCCGTGATGGCCGCGGGGCCGCTCATGGCGGACGCGAAGCCGACCTTGATGGGCGGCGCCTGGGCGCTGGTGAGCGGCGGCAGCGCCGCGAGCACGACGAGGATGAGTGTCAGTACGAGTCGCATCGATCTTCCTCCTGGAAAGGTCAGCCGACGACGGCGAGGTCCTGGCTGGACCGCGTGAGCATCCGGACACCCGATGGCGTCACTTCCACGGCATCTTCCACCTGCACGCCGCCCCACCCGTGCTCGTAGTACGGCGTCTCCACGCAGAACACCATACCCGGCTCGAGCGCGGTCTCGGTCGCCGCGTTGATCGTGGGCGGATCGTACGGCTCGAGGCCGATGCCGTGCCCGACGTGGTGGCGCTGGTACTGCGGCAGCCCGGCCTCGCGCGTGACGCGCACCGCGATGTCGAACAAACGGCTCACGGGCACGCCCGGTTTCATCGCCTCGATCGCGGCGCGCTCGCCCGCGAGCACCGCGGCGTAGGCGCGCGCCTGCTTGTCCGTCGGGGCGCCGAGCACGGCGGTGCGCGAGATGTCCGAGCGATACCACCGATACAGGCAGCCGAGGTCGAAGCGGATCAGGTCGCCGGGCCGCAGCGCGCGGTCGGACGGATAGACGTCGACCAGGGACGAGCGCTCGCCGATCGTGATGACGGTGAAGAAGGGCTGGGCGCCCTGGCGCACCACCTCGCGCTCGTAGACGATCGCCGCCTCGCGCTCGGTGACGCCGGGCTTCAGCATCGCGAGCACGGCCGCGATGCCGTCCTCCGCGATCAGCGCCGCGCGCTCGAGCGCCTCCACCTCGTCCGGGCCCTTCACCATGCGCGCCTGCCGGAAGAGCGGGTAGGCGGGCACGAGCGTGGTGCCGGCCAGGCGCTCCTCGACCCGGCGCCACGTCGGCATGAACACGCCGCTCTCGTCGAAGCCGACGCGGCGTCCGAGCGCGCCCAGGTCGCCGAGCACCGTGGCGAGCGCGTCCGCGGGAGAAGCCGCGGGCGCCCGCGTCCACTCGCGGACCTTCCGCCCGATCTCGCCGGGATCGTCGGCGTACTCGAAGAAGAACGTGCCGTAGGTCGCCACGTGGTCGACCGCGATGCGCTCGGCGGCGATGCCGGTCGTGTCGATGTACGGGATCACGAGCGCGGTGCCGCGGCGGCTGAACACCGCGTACAGCTCGAGGCTCCGGAAGAGCGCGTGCGAGACCGACCGGAACCCGGTCAGGTAGTGCACGTTCTCGAGCGACGAGGCGACGAGCGCGTCGAGCCCTTCGGCGTCGAGCACGGCGGTGAGGCGCTGGCGGCGATGCGCGTTCATCGGCTCACCGGAAGTTCGGGATGACGTCGCGCCCGAAGAGCTCGATCGCTTCCTGCATCTCCGGCACGGTGTTCGCCACGAAGAGGAGGCCCGAGCACGTGGTGACGCCGGCCTGCTGGTAGACGCGGATGCGCTCGCAGATCTCCGCGGGGCTGCCGATCAGGTTGCGCTGCTCGAAGCCGCCGTGCTGCTCCTTGAGCGTGGACTTCTTCAGCGACTCGAGGTGCTTGTAGAGCTGCGACGCCTTGAAGCGCGTGATCGCCTCGTCGTGCGTGCGGCCGATCGAGCACGCGAACTGCGGCGCGATGTCGATGGCGGCGCCGTCCCGCCCGGCCTTGGCCGCCGCGCGCTGGACGTCGTCGACGCCCCGCTTGATCTCCTCCGGCGACAGCACGGCGGGCATCCAGCCCTGGCCGAGCTCGCCCGCGCGGCGCCGGACTTCCGGATGGTTGCCGCCCGCGTACATCGGCAGCGGCGTCTGCCGCGGCTTGGGGAAGCACTCCACGTCCTCGAAGCGCACGTGACGGCCGCGGAAGCTGGCCGTGCGCTCGGTGAAGAGCTGGCGCAGCGCGCGCATGCCTTCGTCCACGATCTCGCCGCGCTTCGCGCCGCGCGCGTCGGGGAAGAGCGCCTCGTACTCCTCGCGGTAGGCCCCCGTGCCGACGCCGAGGATCACGCGGCCGCCCGAGAGCTGGTCCAGTGTCGCGACCTGCTTGGCGAGCACGGGCATGTTCCGCATCGGGAGCACGATGATGCCGGTGGCGAGCTTGATGCGCTCGGTGCGCGCGGCCACGTACGTGAACGTGATCAGCGGCTCGTAGAAGTTCGGCGGCTCCGGCCACTCCTGCTGCACGTAGCGCTGGGTCGTCATGTGGTCGTTGCCCCACACGGAGTCGAAGCCGACCTTCTCCGCCAGCACCGCGGTGGGCAGGATGTCCTCGGGGCGGGCGAACGGGACGGGGTACATCATGCCCTCGATGCACGTCGGGATGTGGACGCCGAATCTCATCGCGATCGGATCTCCTTCCAGGCGGCGGACAGCTCGCCGCCGATGCGCGCGAGCTGCGCGGCGCGGTCGGCGGCGGGGGGAATGACGGCGACGGGCGCGTCGAGGCCGGCCTCGGCGAGGCGCGCGAGCCCCGCGCGACAGTCGGCCGGGGTGCCGGCGACGGCGAACGCGTCGACCAGGTCGTCGGTGACGAGGTGCGCGGCGGGCCGGCGCGCGAGCACGGCGTCGCGAAACGGCTGCGTGCGCGCGGCCGTGACGCCGGCATCTTCCAGGATCGACTGGCCGTGGAGCACGCCGAGGTAGCGCGCGAGCACCGGGCGCACCCACTCGCGCGCCCGCGTACCGTCCGCGTCGACCGCGACCGGCACGTACGCGATCACGGTGAAGTCGCGGCGGCTCGCGGTCGCCGCGCGGACGCGGCGCACGTGCGCGGGCGAGGTGAGGATCGAGCAGTGCACGCCGTCCGCGATCTCGGCCGCGAGCGCGAGCGCTTTCGGCCCCTTCACGCCGAGGAGGATCGGCACCGCCTCGGCCGGCTTCGCGTCGAGCTCGACGTCGGTGGCGGAGAAGCACGCGCCGGCGTAGCGCAGACGCTCCCCCGCGAGCAGGCGGCGGACGATGTCCACGCCTTCGCGCAGGCCGCGCAGGGGGGTCTTGAACGGGATCGCCATCTGCGTCTCGATCCAGTTGCGATTGCTGCTGCCGAGCCCGAGGGCGACGCGGCCGGGCGCGATCCCCGCGAGCGCCGCGGTCTCCATCGCGACCAGCGCGGGATGCCGCGTGTAGGGATTCACCACGCCGAGGCCGATGCCGATGCGCGCCGTCGCCGCCGCGGCGGCGCCCGCGAGGGCGTACGCGCCAGGGTGGTAGTAGTCCTCGATGATCCACAGGCTCCCGACGCCCGCGCGCTCCGCCTCGCGCGCCCATGCCGTGACCGAGCCAGGCAGGCCGTGCCCGAGCAGCGCGACGCCGAGGCTAGCGGTCCAGCGTGAGTCCATAGTGCTCGCGCAGCGTGACGAGGAGACGGTCGAAGCTCGCATCGGCGGCGGGCACCGGCGGCAGCCACGCGCGGCTCGCTCCCGGATCCTTGAGCCCGCTGGATGTCAGCACGATCACGATGGTGGCATTCGGATCGAGCTCGCCGCGCGCCTTGAGCTGCATGACCGCCGTGAGCGACGTGGCGGACGACGGCTCGACGAAGAGGCCTTCCTCGCGGCCGAGCGCGCGCTGCGCCTCGTAGATGCCTTCGTCGGTGATCCGCACGCCGATGCCGCCGGACTCGCGCAGGGCGGCCAGGCCCTGCCAGGTGCCGTAGCGCGACGCGATCGAGAAGGCCACCGAGGAGCCCGGGGCGTCGACGGTTTCGGGCGCGTCGAGCCCGCGCTCGAGCGCGCTCGCGAGCGGCCCGAACGGCTCGGCGGCGAGCATGCGCGGGGCCGTCTTCACGAGCCCGAGCGTCTGCAGCTCGGCCCAGCCCTTCCAGATGCCGGAGAGCCCGTCGCTGTACGCGCTCGGGACCACGACGAGATCGGGCGCGGCCCAGCCGAGCGCCTCGGCCGTCTCGTACGCGATGGTCTTGTAGCCCTCGACGCCCCACGGGTTCGAGCCGACGGGCGGCATCACGAACCCGCTCGTCGGATACCAGCCGAGGCGCTCGACGCCCTCGCGCATGAGCGCCCAGCGCGACTCGGACGTCGGACACTCGACGACGGCGGCGCCGTACGCCTGCATCAGCGTCTTCATGGTGTCCGGCACCGACGCCAGCGTGAAGATCACGCACGGCAGGCCCGCGCGCGCGGCGTAGGCGGCGGTCGACGCGCCGTGGTTGCCGGTGGAGGAGATGGTGATCACGCGTGCGCCGATGGCGACCGCGTGGTTCACGGCGAGCGCGCAGAGCCGGTCCTTGTAGGACCACGTCGGATTGCGGCTCTCGTCCTTCGCGTAGAGATTCGGCAGGCCGAGGCGCGCGCCGAGGCGCGTGAGCCGCACGAGCGGCGTGTCGCCCTCGTCGAGCGAGATCGGGTGCTCGGGGCGCACGGGCAGCAGGCCGCGGAATCGCCAGAGCCCGCGCGGCGCCGCGGGAATCGCCGCCGCCGTGAGTCCGGCGAGCGGCGCGTAGTCGTACTCGACGGTGAGGTTGACCGCGACACCGGCCTCGCGACAGCGCGGGCAGCCGGCGAAGAGCCGCGGCTCGCCGTATCGGCTGCGGCATCGCAGGCACTGGAGACCGACGATGCGCGCCTCGGGGATCATCCGCGCGCTAGTCTAGGAACCCCCCCGAGGCGTGTCAAACACGCGCCCCCGTCAGGCGACAACAGCTGTCATGCCGCGCGCCGCAGTCGGCCGCGCCCGAGCTGCGGCAGGATCTCCTTCGCGTAGAACCGCATGAACCCCGCCTGGTCGGGACCGACCTGGTGGACGCACACG
>Ga0194121_10005172_pt1 | contig 18305 bp, 24 predicted proteins | sample TA2MahCa50mmetaG_FD_148609 | JGI IMG/M metagenome (GOLD analysis project Ga0194121, IMG submission 148609) | Freshwater microbial communities from Lake Tanganyika, Tanzania - TA2015020 Mahale Deep Cast 50m | ecosystem: Environmental > Aquatic > Freshwater > Lake | place: Tanzania: Lake...
CGGGCGTCATAGCCGCCGGGCATCGATTTGATGAAGCCGTCGGCGTTGGCCAGCCTTGCCGCAGCTCGGATCTGATCACGGCTGGCCGGCCGGCCGAAGGCGATCGCCTCGGCCACCGTTCCCGAAAACACGGCGCTCTGTTGCGGCACCAGCGCCACGGCCTTGCGCAGCTCGCTCGCCTTGAGATCCGCCAGATCCCGGCCATCCAGCAGCACCCGGCCGCTCTGAGCGGTGTTGAAGCGCAGCAGCAGAGAAAACAATGTGCTTTTGCCAGCCCCGGAGGGGCCCACCAGGGCCACCACCTGGCCCGGTTTCACCCGCAGGCTGAGGTTGCGCAGCACGGGTTGCTCGGCCTCGTAGCTGAAGCTCACCTGTTCGAGGGTGAGTTCGCCCGCCACCTGGCCCAGCGGCAGCGCCTGGGGGCGATCGGGGGGCTCCACCGCCTGCTGCTCGATCTCGCGCAGACGCCGCAGCGAAGCCTGCCCCTGCTGGAACTCGTTGAAGTTGGTGGTGAGGTGGCTGATCGGATCGATCAGCATCAACAGGGCCGCCACGTAACTACTGAAGCCCTGGCCGTTGAGGTCACCGCTTTGAATGCGCGCGGCGCCCATCAGCAGCACCGCCAGGATCCCGGCTGCTTCCAGGAAGCCCACCACCGGATATTGCAGTGCCAGCAGCCGCTGGGTGCGGTAGCGGGCGCGGCGGTGCAGATCGATCTCCGTTTCGAAGCGCTGCTGCAGCCAGGGTTCAGCGGCAAAGGCGCGCACCAGCGGCAACCCGCCGATCGCCTCGCCGAGCAGGGCGGCCAGCTCGCTCACCTGCTTCTGGCTCTTCTCGGCTGCGCCCATCACCTTGGCGCCGAACACGCTCACCAGCACCGCCACCAAGGGCGCCAGTAGCAACGTGCCCAGCGACAGCTTCCAGTCGAGCCACACCATATAGCCGAACACCACCACCAGCTGCAGGGCTGAAGGGGTGGTGTCTTGGATCGTCTTGTAGATCACCTCGCCAACGCGATCGGCGTCTTCGGTGAGGCGATAGGTGAGGTCGCCGGCGGAGAGTTTTTCGAGCACGCCGAAATCCAGCCGTTGCAGCCGCGCGAACAGGCGGCGCCGCAGCTCCTGGCTCACTTGCAATGCCGGCCCGGCCAGCAGGGTGTCCTGGCCGAACTGGGCCAGCTTCTGCAGCATGAACACGCTGAGGGCCAAGCCGATCACCTGCAGCACCCGGCCGAAATCACCGGCCCCGATCGCGGGGATCAGTTGGCCGGCTAGCCAGGCCAGCAGTGGCCAACACACCACAAACACGAGCATGCACGCCCCACCGGCCAGGAGTGCGGAGCGATAAGGCACCAGCAGCGGGAGGAGCCGCCGGAAGCCGGCCGAAGGGGGTGCGAGCATCGGGGCAAGCTATCAGCGCTTTTTTTGGCCCCATCTCCAGGTGCCGGCTCCACAGGCAACCGACCCGAGCCGATTCGCCTCGATCAATTCCTCAAATGGCAGGGGGTGGCGTTCACAGGCGGTGAGGCCAAGCAGCGCATCCAGGGCGGCGAGGTGCGGGTGAACGGGTTTCAGGAGACCCAGCGGGGCCGCAAGCTCAAGCCAGGCGATCGCGTTGAGCTGGATGGCCAGACGCATGTGGTGCCATAGGTTGGTGGGTCGATTCGTTCAGGACGCTGTGGGAAAGGCCGTCATCGCAGGCAACTGGAAGATGCACATGACCTGCGCTGAAGCGCAGGCCTTTGCAGACGCCTTCAAGCCCCTGGTGGCCAACCTGCCCGCCGACCGCGAGGTGGTGCTCGCACCTCCCTTCACCGCGATCGCCACCTTGAGCAGCGCCCTTGCGGGCAGTGGCATCCATATCTCTGCCCAGAACATCCACTGGCAGGAGAAAGGGGCCTTCACCGGCATGATCTCGGCGCCGATGCTGCTGGAGCACGGCGTGACCCACGCGATCGTGGGCCACAGCGAACCGCGCAAGTACTACAGCGAAACCGACGAGCAGATCAATTTGCGCGCCCGCAGCGCCCAGAAGCACGGCATCATCCCAATCCTCTGCGTAGGTGAGAGCGATTCCCAGCGCGAAGCCGGCGAAGCCGAGCGCGTGATCCGCCGCCAGGTGGAGCAGGGCGTGGATGGGCTCGATCCTGCCCGGCTGATCGTGGCCTATGAGCCGATTTGGGCGATCGGCACCGGCAAAACCTGTGAAGCGGCGGAAGCGAACCGCATCTGCGGCCTGATCCGCGAGTGGGTGGGCTACCCCGAGGTGGTGATTCAGTACGGCGGTTCGGTGAACCCCGCCACCATCGATCAACTGATGGCTCAGAGCGATATCGACGGCGTGCTGGTGGGCGGTGCCTCCCTCGATCCCGAAGGCTTCGCCCGCATCGCCAACTATCAGGTGCCGGTGGCGGCCTGATGAGCGTGCGCTGGGGTCAGCGCACCCGGGTGATGGGGGTGATCAATGTCACCCCCGATTCCTTCAGCGACGGCGGCCGCTTTGATCGCCCCGAACAGGCCCTGGCTCAGGCGCGGCGCCTGGTGGCTCAAGGGGTGGAGATCCTCGATCTCGGTGCTCAGAGCACCCGCCCCGGTGCCGAGGATGTCGGCGCGGTTGAAGAGTTGGCGCGGCTGCTGCCGGTGTTGCGGTTGATCCGCAATGCCATTGAGTGCGGTGAGCTGCGCTGCCCGCCCCGCAGCGATGACCCCCAGGCCAGCGGCCGTCCGCTGATCTCGGTGGACACGTTCCGCGCGCCGGTGGCTGAAGCCGCCCTGGCCGCCGGTGCTGATTGGATCAACGATGTGAGCGGCGGCCGTGCGGACCCCGCGATCCTGCCGCTGGTGGCCCAGGCGGGCTGCCCCTATGTGCTGATGCACTCCCGCGGCGACAGCCAGAGCATGGATGGCCTCACCGAGTACGGCAGCGCTGGTGTGGTGCTGGTGGTTTTGGCGGAACTGCAGCAGGCCAGCGAACGAGCCTTGGCAGCTGGACTGCGGCGCGAGCAGTTGATCTGGGATCCCGGCCTCGGCTTCGCAAAAACCACCGAGCAGAACCTCGAGCTCTTGCGGGGATTGCCGCTGCTGCGGGCTGAAGGGATTCCTTTGCTGGTGGGCCCATCGCGCAAACGCTTCATCGGAGCGGTGCTTGAAGAACCGCGTTCGAAAGCACGCCTTTGGGGTACGGCGGCCGTGGTCGCCCAGTGCGTGTCGGTCGGGGTCGATGTGGTGCGCGTGCATGACGGCGGCCCGCTCGTGCAGGTGGCGCGCATGGCGGATGCACTCTGGCGCTGAGGCGATCAGCTCGGCGAGTCGGAGGTCGTGATGCCGGCTGCAATGGCAATCGAGGCTTCGCCCTGCAACTTCGCGGCATACATCGCCGTGTCGGCGGCTTCGATCAACGCGTCGGCATCGCTGGCGTGATCGGGCCAGCGGGCGATGCCAATGCTGGCGCTGATGGTGATCTCCTTCGGTAGGTCAGGCCCTGCAGGAAACGGCTGCTCCAGAGCGCCCACCAGCTTTCTGGCAAGCGTTTGCAGGTGCTCAATCGAGGGGGCATCGGGAATGAGCACCACGAACTCATCACCGCCCTGGCGGCACAGGGTGTCACTGCTGCGGCAGGTGCTGGTCAGCCGTTGAGCCACGGCCTTCAGCAACGCATCACCGGTGCTGTGGCCAAAGCGGTCGTTCACCGGCTTGAAGCGGTTCAGGTCGATGAACAGCAGGCCCACGCCGCAGCTCTGGCGTTTGGCCAGGGCAAGACTGCGCTTCAGTTCTTCGATCAGCAGGGTGCGATTGGCTAAGTGTGTAGTCCCACCAGGTTGTTCAGCTGACAAAGGGGTGTGAGCTCGTCAGGGTCGGTGTGTCACCCCCGTCCCCTGAGCTCACATTCCATGCATACCCACCCGAATGCTCGGCTGACACCCCTCGGCCGAGAACGGTTGCTGCGTCGACACATTGATCACGGTGAAACCCTCGCTTTCCTGGCTGCTCAGTCAGGGATCAGCGTCCGGACTGCCTACAAGTGGCTGGCGCGCTACCGCTCAGGCGGTGCTCCTGCGCTGGTGGATCGACGCAGTGTTCGCCGCACCCAGCGGCAGACGCTCGATCCACTGCAACTGCAACGCGCCGTTGACCTGCGCCATGAGCGCTGCACGCTCCGTCGCATTGCCAGGGTCTTGGCTGCACCACTCTCCACTGTGGGCCGAGTGCTCAAGGCCCTGGGTCTCGGCCGCCTCAAGAACCTGCAGCCCGCTGAGCCAGTGCGCCGCTACCAGTGGGCACAGCCCGGCGACATGATCCACGTCGATACCAAGCAACTGGCCCGCTTTGAGCGGGTTGGTCACAGGATCACCGGTGATCGCCGCCTGGGCTGCTCCCGTGGTGCCGGGTACGAGAAAGCTCATGTGGCCATCGACGACGCCACACGGCTTGCCTACGTGGAGGTGCTGCCGGATGAGAAGCAGGCAACCACGGTGGGGTTTCTGCTGCGGGCCGTGGCTTGGTTCGATGGTCAGGGGATCAGCTGCAAGAGGATCCTCTCCGACAACGGCAGCGCCTACCGCTCGAAACCCTGGCGAGAAGCCTGCTCAGCACTTGGGCTCACACCAAAACGCACCAGGCCGTACACGCCACGAACCAATGGCAAGGCCGAGCGGTTTATCAAGACCCTGCTGGCGGAGTGGGCATACTCAATGGCCTTTCAGACCTCCGCTGAACGGAACCACTGGTTGCCTCGCTATCTGGCGATCTATAGCGGCCGCAGGTGTCATATGGCGCTGGCCGGCCGCACCCCCATTCAGCAGCTCGGACTGTTGCGAGCTACTGAATGACCTGATGAGAAAACACAGCTAGGGGGAATCCGGCAGGACCGTAGATGCCTTATTCGAAGCTGTCAGCGAAACGTTGCGAGCTCTTTACGGGGTTTTTGCTCAGGAGGGCTGAATCTCTTCGAGCAGCTGACCACTGGTGCAGACCGTGCGGCACGGGCGTTGTTCCTGGCGGCTCAATTTGCGGGCGGCGATGTAGGCCAGCAATGGATTGGGGTAGGTCTTGCTGGTGCTCCAGCTGCCATCGTTGGTCTGAAACAGAACCTGGGTTTGCATTCAGCTCTTCCTCCAGTGATCCACTGGGCTGACCCTATGGAGCGGCGATGCCCCCTCCATGTAGCAGCGGTTACCAAATGGCGGATCGGCTCAACGGCGCTGGCCGCTCAGTAGCTCGTGCGGCTGGCCTGGACTTGCTGCAGTTGTTCGGCGATCTGCTGGCAACGGGTTCCCTGGCGCAGTTGGGGTTCCGAGCTGCGCACCTCCAGCTGCGCTTCGCGGCTGCGGCTGCAGTTCCAGGAGGCGAGCACCGTGACGCGCTGGGCCATGGGCAGCCCGCAATTCGGCCTGTCGGAGGCGAGCACCTGCGTGGCGCTGCTCACGGAAGGATCCACCACTAATCCGAGCTGCTGCAGCGGTTCTGCCAGAGCATCCAGCAGGGCATCGCTGTCTACGCTGGCGATCCAGGAGAACAGGGCCATACACGCCACCGGGATGGCCCGAAGCTAAGGGCATGATCCCGCGCTCTTCAAGTGCTTTTCAGCACAAAATGCTGAAAAGAACCTGAAGAGCTACGGGTTGAAGCGCCAGCGCAACCGCTCGCCCGCATGGAACGGAACCAGGCAGCTGGGCTGATCGGTGCCATTGGCGAGTTCGAGCATGGCCGGCAATCCGGGGCCGTCGGCTTCGTGATCACAGCGCTCCAAGGTGATCGTGCCCTCGTTGAGCGGTAGCCCGTAAAAGCGAGGGCCATTGAGGCTCGCGAAGGCTTCCAGTTGGTCGAGCGCGTTGTGATCGTCGAACACTTCGGCGTAGCTCTCGAGTGCATAGGGCGCGCAGTAGATCCCCGCGCAGCCACAACTGCTTTCTTTGGCGTGGCGCAGATGCGGCGCTGAGTCGGTGCCGAGAAAGAACTTCGCGTTGCCCGATGTCGCGGCGGCGCGCAGCGCCAGCCGGTGCTGTTCCCGCTTGGCCACCGGCAGGCAATACATGTCGGGCCGTAATCCCCCTTGAAACAGGGCATTGCGGTTGATGTGCAGATGGTGGGGGGTGATCGTGGCCGCGAGGTTGGCGGGGCCCTGTTCCACGAACCGCACCGCATCGGCCGTGGTGATGTGCTCGAGCACCACCTTCAAGTTGGGATGGTGCTCCAGCAGCGGTTTGAGCTGCCGCTCGATGAACACCGCTTCGCGATCGAAGATGTCCACGGCCGGGTCGGTCACCTCGCCGTGGATCAGCAAGGGCATACCGATGCGCTCCATGCAGGTGAGCACAGGGCCGATGTGGGCGAGATCTCTCACGCCGGCATCGGAGTTGGTGGTAGCCCCGGCCGGATAGAGCTTGGCGGCGGTGAACACGCCCGCCTGCAATCCCCGCTCCAGTTCAGCGGGCTCGATCGTTTCGGTGAGGTAGGCCGTCATCAGTGGGGTGAAGCCGGCGGCGGCTTCGCTTCCGGCGCTGCGCTCCAGGGCCGTCAAGATGCGCGAGCGATAAGCGCTTGCTTGCTCCACCGTGGTGATCGGTGGTTTGAGGTTGGGCATCACAATCGCCCGCGCGAACTGGCGGGCGGTGTGGCTAACCACCGCCTGAAGCAGTGCGCCATCTCGCAGGTGCACGTGCCAGTCGTCAGGCCTGCGGATGGTGAGGGTCTGCCCTGCCCTGCTCCCTGCCATCGCCTTAATCAGCCCTGGAATTGCGTTGCTTCTACTTTGTTCCCCCATGGAGCACTCCGACCAGCTGGTAGCGATCCGGGTGCAACCCCGTGCCAGCCGAGAAGGGGTTCAGGGTTTGCGAGGTGAGGCAATCGCCATTCAGCTGAAGGCGGCCCCGGTGGATGGGGCGGCCAATGCCGCGTTGCTCAAACTGTTGGCCCGCGCGTTGAAGGTGCCCCTGAGCAGCATCGAGCTGGTCCGTGGTGCCACTGGCCGCTAGAAGTGGATCCGGGTGGAGGGGTGGACTGGCGAGCAGGTCAGAGCCGCACTGCTTGGCTCTGATGGGTGAGCAGCAGGTTGAGCATGTCCTGCAGGGGCATCGGCTTGGCCAGTCGATAACCCTGGCCCCAATGGAAGCCCTGGCGCTGCAGCCATTGGCGCTGGGCTTCTGTTTCTACCCCTTCGGCGGTGGTGTGCAGTTCGAGGGCGTCCGCCATGGCCTGGATCACCTCCAGGATGCGGTTGCTGGGTTGTTCAGGGGCATCGAGCAACTTCACGAAGCTCATGTCCACCTTGAGGCTGTGGAAGGGGAAGCGGTTCAGGCGGCTTAAAGAGGAGTAGCCGGTGCCGAAGTCGTCGATGGCCAGGAGCACCCCGCGCTGATGCAGCTGGCTCAGTTGGCGGGCGATCTCCGCTTCCGGTTGCTGCAAGTTCATCTCCAACAGCTCCAGCTGCAATTGCCAGTGCTGAGGCAGTGGTTGTTCATCGATCAGTGCAAACAGCTCCTCGAGGTGCTGCTCGCTCTCCAACACCGCCGCGGAGAGATTCAGGCTGAGCACCATCGGTCGCTCCGGGTGCACGCGCGCCATCGCGTGGCTCGCCTGGATCGATTGGCGGATCATCTGCAGATCGAGGGCCCCCAGATGCGCGCCGCAGCGGTGGCGGCGCGCGCCGGTGATGAAGCGGTGCGGGATGCGCTGCTGCGTTACCGCGCCGGAGTGGCACCGATCACCGAGCTGTTGATCGCCCAGCGCAATCTCCAGGCCGCCCGCTCGGCCCAAGCCACGGCGATTCATCGCTGGAACCTCAGCCGCGCCGGGCTGGAGCTGGAAACCGGCTCATTACAGTGAGTGCATGACCGATCAGGCCCAGCCCTCCGCCGACAACCAGGCGGCCAGCGAGCGCATCACCGAGCAGCTCGGGCGACTGATCCCGCTGGTGAATGGCCCCGCACGGGTAGCTCGAGTGGGTTCATCCCATGGACGCGATGGTCTGCCGTCGCTGTTGACCTGGGATGACGACGGCCAGCTGAACGTGGACTGAACCTTGCGCTCCGCCCCTGAGGCCTCATCGGCGCGGCGGATGCTCCTGTTGGCTGGGGGCGGCCATACCCACGCCCTGCTGTTGCGGCGCTGGATCATGCGGCCCCACACCCGGCCCGCAGCCACGGCGGTGACCCTGGTGAATCGCTGCAGTACCGCCCTCTATTCGGGCATGGTGCCGGCCCTGGTGGCGGGGCTGGTTCCCCGTGAAGCCTGCGCGATCGATCTGCGCGAGTTGTGCCGCCGCGCTGGGGTGAGCTTTGTGCAAGCGGAGATCAGCGGCGTTGATGTCCTCCACAACGAACTGCAGCTCGAGGGCAGGCCCCCGCTGCGTTTCAACGTGCTCAGCATCAACGTGGGCTGCCAGACCCGCTGGAGCACTGAGGCTGGCGTGATCCAACGGGTGAAACCGCTGGAGCCGTTTCTGGCCTGGCTCGATCAGTGGCTCACACCTGGCCGGGATCCGGCGGTGCGGATTCGTGGCGGTGGGGCCGCGGCGGTGGAGCTGGCCCTGGCCCTGCGGGCCCGCGGACTGGCTCCGGAATTGCTGCTTCGCGGCGATCAGCTGCAGCTGGGATCGGCCGGGAGCAACAGCGCCGCTGAACGCTGGCTCACCCGAGCCGGCATTGCGGTGCGGCGGAGGGTCGCTGAGCAAGAGCCCGCTGATCTGGCCTGCACCGGCAGCGAGGCGCCGCCCTGGTTGGAGGCCAGCGGCCTGCCGGTGGAGCCGGCCACAGGCCGTGTGCTCACCGAAGCCAGCCTGGCGGTGCAGGGCCTGCCGCAGCTGTTTGCCAGCGGCGATTGCGCCGTGATCGCCGCTGATCCCCGCCCCCCTTCCGGGGTGTGGGCCGTGCGGGCCGCGCCGGTGCTGGCGGAGAACCTCAAGCGGGCGCTGACGCATCCCGATCGCCCGCTGCGTTCATGGCGCCCGCAGCGCTGGGCCTTGCAGTTACTGGGCGATGGAGGCTGGCAGGCGCCGGCTTCGCCCGAGGCCATCGCTGTGTATGGACCCTGGCAGTGGGGGCCATCGCGCTGGCTGTGGCGCTGGAAAGAGCGGATTGATCGCCGCTTCATGGCCGGTTTCCGGTCCGATGCCGCCATGGCCGCCTCAGAGCCCATGGCCTGCCGCGGTTGCGCGGCCAAGCTTCCGGCGGCGCCTTTGGCCGCGGCGTTGGCACGGCTGGCGCCAGCCGGCCAGGCGCCAAGACCGGAAGATGCCGCCCCGCTGGAGCGCGCCGCCAGTGGGGCGTTGTTGCTCCAGAGCGTGGATGGATTCCCGGCCCTGGTGGATGACCCCTGGCTCAATGCCCGCCTCACCACCCTGCATGCCTGTAGTGATCTCTGGGCCTGTGGCGCCCGCCTGCACAGCCTGCAAGTGGTGGTCACCCTGCCTGCGGCCGCCGCGGCGCTTCAGGAGGAGCTGCTGCTGCAGACCTTGGCGGGGGTGCGTTCGGTGATCGATCCCCTCGCTGCGCCGTTGCTTGGAGGGCACACCCTGGAGGGGCGCGATGGGGCAGGGCTGGCGCTCACCTTGGCGGTGACGGGCGCTGTGGCACCCGAGGCCCATTGGCCCAAAGGCCCGCTGCGCTCTGGCCAGGTGTTGCTGCTCACCCGGGCGATCGGTAGCGGGGTGTTGTTTGCAGCGGCGATGGTTGGCCGGGCCCAGCCGCAGTGGCTTGATGCGGCCCTGGCGGCGATGCAACAGAGCCAGGCTCCCCTGGTGGAGCTGTTGGCGGCCCATGGCTGCCAGGCCTGCACTGATATCACCGGGTTTGGTTTCTTGGGCCATCTGGGCGAGATGCTTGGGCCCGATCAGCGGGTGGAGCTGGATCCTGCGGCGATCCCGGCGCTGCCTGGTGCCTTGGCGCTGTTGGAGCAAGGGCTTGCCAGCAGCCTGGCTCCGGCCAATGCCCAGGCCCTGGCGCTGCTGGAGCCCGGCGCCGGGGTGAGGCTGGCCAGTGCAGCCTCGGCCCCCATGAAGCAGCTCTGGATTGATCCGCAAACCTGCGGCCCTCTTTTGGCGGCCCTGCCGGCAGAGCGCGCTGAAGCAGCCCTGGCGGCGTTGCAGGCAGCCGGCTTCGAGCAGGCCGCGGTGATCGGCCGGGTGCTCTGAGCGCTCAGCCTTGGGTCAGTCGCGCACCAGCCAACCCACGGTGAGGTCGTCGGCGTCGCGCTGCAGGTAGTAGTACCCCCGAGCACCGCTGCGACCCTTCACCACCAGAGCCCGGTAGTTGTAGTTGACGCCCAGGGCGTCGCGTTCGCTGAGGCTGCCCCAGCAACTGCCGGGATCGAGGTTGAGCTTGCCGCTGTAGGCAACGGTTTCACCAACACCGCCATAGCTCGCGAGGGCCAGTCCCTTCACGCTGCCATCGCTCCATTGCTCGCGCTGCACCACCGCATTGGGGCTCCAGCCGCCGTTGCTCCAGCTCAGACCCACCTGGCTGCTGAGCACCAGGCCATTGAGATCAGCCGGCTTGCAGCTGCCGGGGGCCATGGGCAGCCAGCGGCTGGTGATCACGCTGCCGGCTTTGCGATTGAGGCTGTAGAGGGGCCGGCCGCGACCATCGAGCACCACCTCGCTGCGCTCGATCCCCCAGGGCATGGTGCGCTCCAGTTGCAGCACACAGCTGGGGGTGAGGCGTGCCTGGCCGTTGTAGGTGGCTTGGCGCTGGCCGCGGCCGAGCCGTTCCACCACGGTGCCGCTGAGCTTGCCGCCGGCTAGCCAACGCTCCTCTAAGAGATGGGCGGTGGGGGTGTTGCTGGGGCCGCCCCGCTGCACGCCCATGCCCATCACCGCGTAGCGCCCCTGCATCGGCGTGGGGCAGGCGGGCTGGGCTGCCATCGCCTGCGGCGTCTGCGCCGAGAGGGCGGTGCCCAGGCCCAGGGTCGCCAGGGGGATCAGGGCCGACAGACGGAAACGCATGGACAGAGGCCGAGGGGCGATCGCGTTTTCAGTATGGGTGGGTTGGCCGGAGCTGGCTTCAGATCTGGACCATGCCGCAGCGCATCCCTTTCAACACCGCTTGAACGCGGTTGTTCACTTCGAGGGTTTTGAGCAAACGCTTGGTGTACGTGCGGGCTGTTTCTTCGCTCACCACCAACTGCTCAGCAATTTCCCGATCGGTGAGGCCGCTGGCGAGCAGATCCAACACTTCGTATTCCCGTGGCGTGAGCCGCGGACAGCTCAGATAAGGCAACTGCCCTGAGCGCAGGGATGGGCTTCGGTAGGAGTGATGTCCCATCACGGCCATCACGGCTGCCTCCAGCGGTTTCTGGTCTTCGATGAAGTCCGCTTCCGCCACCACAGCTTCCAGCCAGGCGGCATCGGCATATTCCACGGGGATGGCATCACCGAGCGCCAGCACCACAATCTTGAGCTGCGGCTGCAGTTCTCTGGCCTTGCGGGCTAGCTCAAAGCCGTTTCCACTCTCCAGGTAATCGGTGCAGATCAGTAGTTCGTAGCGCTCTTGTCTGAGGTAATTCAGGCAGCTGTCCTCATCGGTGACAGCACAGCCGATGGGAGTGGCCTCGCTGAAGCTTTCACACAGACAACGCAGGAAAAAACGCCCCTTCATCGCCAGTGCCACCTTGCCTTGGACGGCAACGGAGAGCAGCACACCATCGAGGTTGCTGCTGCTGAGGCTGTCGAGATAGGGCGTGAAGTCCATCGCTCAGCCGGAGGCTGTTGCCATCATCCCTCGCCGGTGACCCGACTGGCTTCAGGTCGAAACCTTTTGATCGTCTCGGGTGAGTTGTGCGTATAGATACTGCGGAGATTTGTAGTGCCGCGGCAGACAGTGATGCAGTGTCTCCAGGCGCCCCCAACACACGGTGCGTTGGATTTTGTTGAGGGTGCGTTTTTCCGCAATCAACATCTTCAACGCTTTGCAATACAGCTGATAGTTGGCTTCTAATTCACCTATGGTGATGCTGGCGTCCTGGCTCATGGTTCAGTCGTCGTAAACGAGGCACTCAGGGGCAGTGGGGTTGAGGTCGCAATACACCTCGAGCGGGGTTGGATCCTTCTGCTCACCGGGGTGGTGTTGTTGGTAGGCCTCGAGATCCTTGAGTTCGCCTTCGAGGTGATTGACCTTGCCGGTGTCGCCGCTCTGGCGCGCCTGATCCAGTTCAGCCTTCAGCTTGGCCAAGTGGGCTTCGATGTTCTCCAAGGATCGGGTGTGATCGGCTAGGTACAGCTACGAACGCCTTGCTGGCCATCGCTACCCCCATTTGGGGGCAACAGCCCAGTTCCTTGTTTGTCCTGTCAGAGTGGAGGCTGCCCAAGGGTTGATGTGATCCGCCGTTTCCGGCTGCTGGCCCTGTTGGCTGTGGTGTGTGTAGCGGGTTGCAGGTCCAACGCCCCCTCCGTACAGGAACGCGAGCGGCTGGCCGAGCAGCAGCGATTGCTCTCCCTGTGCCAATCGCTTCAGCAGCGGCTGCCTGCGGCCTTGCAGCGCTTTGAAACGGCACAACAGCAACTGGCGGCGGTGCGCCAGACCACCTATCAACCCACTGAGACGCCCAAGCCTCTGGATCAGGAGGAGCAGCGGCGCCTCACGATTTACGACCAGCAGACCGAAGAGGATCAGCACGAGCAGGCCGTGGAAGCCTGGCGCCGGGCCGAGAGCGAGCGGCGTGAGCGTTGGGAAGCCGAGCACAGCGCGCAGGAGCGCGCCGCCGCCGAGGCCTTCCATGCAGCGGCCAACTCCCTGCAACAACTCCATCCAGAGCTCCTGCAGGCCGGATCACCACCGCGGCTGAATCGCGATGAGGTGCAGCGCTTCAGTAGCTGTCAGCCGGAGCGTTTTCGGTGATCGCCGGCGCCTTGCGCTTGCGGTGGACCCTGGCTCTGTTGCCGGGGCTGGTGGTGCCGGCCCTGGCTCAGGGGCCCGTTCTGCCACCGTTGCCTTCGCTGCCCGCCCTGCCTGAGGCGATCAGTCCGGAGTTGCAGAGCTGCGTGAGCCGTTTCGGTCACACCGGCTGTGCCGCGCGGTTGTATGCCCGGATCCTCTGCGACAGCGTGGGGAAGCTTCCCAGCAGTGAGGCCTTGGAAGAGCAGCTGTCCCAGCAATACGAACAGGCGGCGATCGACTTCCGTGGCATCAGCCCCGAACAGGTGGAAACCGCCGCCGTTCGCTACTACAGCCCCATGCTCTGCCCGGAGAAGAGCGAACAGATCCGCCAGTTGTTCAACCCGTCCTGAGGGCAGCGGGGCTGGGTAAGCGCGTGCTCATGATGAAGGCGAGCGCCACTAGCAGGCACGACATCCACAGGCAGGCCTGCATTCCACCCCAGAGGAAGAGAGCGCCTGATAGCAACGTTCCCACCAGCCGGCCGGCGGCATTGGCCATGTAATAGAAGCCCACATTGAGGCTCACCGATTCGGCATCGGTGGTGGCGAGCACCATGTAGCTGTGGATCGAGGAATTCATCGCGAACACCACGCCGAAGGCCGCCAAGCCCACCACGATCGCTACGCCCGGGTGGGCCACCTCGCGCCAGAGCGCGATCGCGATCAGGGCGGGAATGGCCGTGAGCACCCCAATCCAGAACTCCACCGCGGACACGCCGGGTGGCTTGCTCTGACCCCAGCTGCGGCGCAGCGCTGGAGCCGAGGCCTGCACGATCCCGTATCCGATCACCCATAGGCCCATGAAGCCGCCCACTTCCCAGAACCGCCAACCGAGGGCGGCCTGCAGAAACACCGGTAAGGCCACCACAAACCACACATCCCGGGCGCCAAACAGGAAAAAGCGCGCCAGTGAAAGCAGATTGATGGCGTGGCTTTTGGAGAACAAGGCGCTGAAGCCGGGCTTCTGCTTCATGCGCCCCATCTCAGCGGGCAGCACCAGAGTGAGCAGGAAGCTCAGGAGCGGCCCGGCTGCCAGCACGCCCACCGCTGTGTTGAAGCCGAGGCTGGTGAGCAGCACGCCACCGAGAAAGAACCCAACTCCCTTGAGGGCGTTTTTGGAGCCCGTGAGGATCGCCACCCACTTGAACAGTGGGCTGTCGCCACGCTGATGATCGTCTGGGTTTTCGGGTACCACCGTTTTGATGGCGCTCTTGGCGCTCATCTTGTTGAGGTCTTTGGCGATGCCGCTGATCGCCTGGGCCACCATCACGGTGGCCACGCTCCACCACTTCGGCCAGCTCTCGGCCACGGGGATGAGCATCAGCAGTGCGGCCACCTGCATCAAGGTGCCGCTCCAGAGGGTGAGCCTCAGCCCGAAGCGCGCCCCCAGCCAGCCGCCATAGAGGTTGGTCACAATCCCGAAAAACTCGTAGAAGAGAAAGAGGAAGGCGATCTCCAGGGTGGAGTAACCGAGCGCGTGGAAGTGGAACACCACGAGCATGCGCAGGGCGCCATCGGTGAGGGTGAAGGCCCAGTAGTTGGCCGTCACGATTGCGTATTGCTGCAACGCCGTGAGTGGGCGCTGGCTGATCTCTGGCAGGCCCATCAGCGTGCATCCAGCAGCGCGATGTGGCATGCCACATCCGCCATGCGGGAGCTGTAGCCCCACTCGTTGTCGTACCAGGCGTAGACCTTCAGCTGGGTGCCGTTCACCACCATCGTGGAGAGCGCATCCACAACGGCGCTGCGGTTGTCGTTCACGTAGTCGATCGACACCAGCGGCCTGGTTTCGTAGCCGAGGATGCCCTGTAAGGCTCCATTGGCAGCCGCTTCGAACGCGTCATTCACCTCCTCCACACTCACCGGGCGCTCCAGTTCAAACACCGCATCGGTGAGGGAGGCATTCAGCAGCGGCACCCGCACCGCGTGGCCATTGAGCTTGCCCTGCAGCTCGGGGAAGATCATTCCGATCGCTTTGGCGGAGCCTGTGGTGGTGGGGATCAGGCTTTGCATGCAGGAGCGCGCCCGGCGCAGGTCGCTCTTGAAGGCATCCACTACCACCTGCGTGTTGGTCACGTCGTGCAGGGTGGTGATCGAGCCGTGCTTGATGCCGAAGCTCTCGTGCACCACCTTCACCACCGGGGCGAGGCAGTTGGTGGTGCAGGAAGCTGCAGTCACCAGCCGGTGCAGGTTGGGGTCATAGAGATGATGGTTGATGCCGTAGACGATGTTGAGCGCTTCTTCTCCGGCAATCACTCCTTTCACCGGACAGGCCACCAGCACCCGCGGTAGACCCACCGCATCGAAGTAGGGCTGGAGGGTTTCGGGTGTTTTGATCTTGCCGCTGCACTCGAGCACCAGCTCCACCCCGGCCTCACGCCAGGGCACGGCGGTGGGATCGCTTTCACTCGTGTAGCTCACCGCTTGGCTCGCCACAACAAAGCCGCTGGTATTGGCCTGCACGGCTTGATGCCAGCGCCCGTGCACGGAATCGAAGGCGAGCAGATGGGCGGCGGTGGCCGCATCGCCAGCGGCATCGTTCACGTGCACCAGCTCAATGCCGGGGCGGCCCCAGAGGGCCCGGAACACGAGGCGGCCAATCCGGCCAAAGCCGTTGATTCCGATCCGCATGCCGACCCAGCGAAAGCGCGGACGTTAGATCAAAAAGAGTTGATGAACCAAACTGCTTGATGGATGCATGCCTTTAGCGTTGGCTCGTTGCTTCGCGCGCTTGGTTGCTTCTGTGGTGCTGGCTCCTGATTTGGCGCGTCAGCGGCTCAAGGCTCTTGCCGAACCGATTCGCCTGCAGTTGCTCGAGGCGTTGGGGCGTGGAGAGCGCTGCGTGTGCGAGCTCACCGAGGAGCTGGGTCTGGCCCAGTCCAAGCTGTCTTTCCACTTGAAGGTGCTGAAAGAGGCGGGCTTGCTCAGCGCTCGGGAAGATGGCCGCTGGGTGTATTACCGCCTGGAGCCCGCAGCACTTGAGGATCTACGGGCCTGGCTGGGGGAATTGGCCGCGGGCTGCACCACGTCAGCCACGCCCTGTTGCTAGCCAACCCCCATAGGTTGCGGCGCGTTCAGCAGCTCACGGGCTCGCGCGGTTTCTCGGAAACTCCGATGGGGTTTCGCGCAGGAAACTTCGCAAGCTGTAGCGACCGGCCTCCAGGGCCCGCACCAGCTCATGGCAGGCGAGCTCCGGCACCGTGTGGTCGCCGCAGGTGAACACGTCCACGGCGGCGTAGCCCGATTCCGGCCAGGTGTGGATCGAAAGATGGGATTCAGCCAGTAACGCCAGACCCGTCACTCCCTGGGGGTCGAAGCGATGGCTGATCAGTTGCAGCAGCGTGGCCCCTGCCTGCTGCACTGCATTGGTGATCGTGCTGCGCAGGAAAGCTTCGTCGTCGAGTTTCGGAGAGCTGCAGCTGTAAAGCTCGAGAATGCAATGTTTGCCGATGGGTGCGTGATCGCTATCCCATCCAGGATTGGGATGCAAAGTAACGAGAGACTGGTTCATCAAGTGATCGTGAACACAGTTCAAAGCTACTCCGGCTGCGCCTTCGTTGCAGCAGAATTCAAGGAACAGTTGATCGCGCTGGATCAACGGACAGATCCGAACGCTGTAGCCCCGGTGACGCGCACCTGTGATTCACAACCAAACGTTTAAAGGCTCTTAACCTTTCCCTAACCCCGGGGGATATGCGGCTGTTTAGACGTTGGTTGCTCCAGAAAGGTTGCTCTCCATGTCCTTCGCTAAGAAGGCTCTGTGCTTCGGCGTGCTCTCTAGCTTCGGCTTCGCTGCAGCCGCAACAGCCCAGTCAGCTCTGAATGGCGCTGGCGCCAGTTTTCCTGCCCCCTTCTATCAGCGCGCTTTCTCTGGCCTGTCCGGAAAGGGCATCAATGTGAACTACCAGTCGGTGGGTTCTGGCGCTGGTGTGCGTCAGTTCATCGCCGGCACCGTGGATTTCGGCGCCACCGACGAGCCCATCAAAGACGCTGAGGCCGCCAAGGTGAAGCGTGGTGTGGTGCAGTTCCCCGCCGTTGGTGGCACCATCGCGATCGCCTACAACAAGGCTGATTGCAAAGGCCTCAAGCTCTCCCAGAAGCAAGCCGTTGATATCTTTCTCGGCAAGATCCGCACCTGGGATCAGCTGAAGTGCGGCAAAGGCCCCATCACCGTGGCGCACCGCTCGGATGGTTCCGGCACCACCTTCGCATTCACCAACTCCCTGAGCGCGTTCTCTTCTGAATGGAAGAGCAAGGTGGGCGAGGGCAAGAGCGTGAAATGGCCCGTGGGTGTGGGCGGCAAGGGCAACGAAGGTGTGGCCGGCATTCTGGGTAACACCCCTGGATCCATTGGCTACATCAACCAAGCCTTTGTGAAAGGCAAGCTCAAAGCGGCCGCACTCCAAAACAAGGATGGCAACTATGTGCTGCCAACCCTTGCCGGTGGCGCAGCGGCTCTGAACAACATCAAGCTCAACGCAGAGCTGGCTGGTGAGGATGCCAATCCCGCCGGTGCCAAGAGCTATCCCATCTCCACCCTCACCTGGATCCTGGCTTACCAGAAGGGCAACGGCTCTAAGGCCGGCAAGATCCGCGAAGCCATGCTCTACCTGCTGGGCCCTGCCCAGAACCAGGCTGATGAGCTGGGTTATGTGCCCCTCAAGGGCGACATCCTGAAGAAGGCCAAGGCCGCTGTGGCCAAGATCGGCGCCTGATCGGATTACACCTGGAACCACCAAGGGGGCTAACGCAGCCCCCTTTTTTTGTCTCAAGCCCCAACTCTGACCTTGTGTCGATGGCTGCCATTGCTCAGCCTGCGTTGATCTGGCTTGTTGCCGATGATCCTCTCTGGCGTGATCAGTTGTATGAGGCCCTCCAGCAGGAGGGCTATCGGGTGCATCAGCAGCCCCTTCCCCGCCAGCTCAAGGCGTTGAAGCCGGAGCAATCGGATGCCCAGAGCGCTTCGCTCTGGGTGGTGAATTTGCCCAGCGAACGGCACGATCTTGAAGCCACGCTTGCACACATCACAAAGCTGCGGGTCCGCGACCCCCACACGCCGTTGCTGCTGCTTGCCGATGCAGCCTCAGATGATCAGCGCGCTCAGCTCCTCGAGATCGGCGCTGATGACGTGATGGTGCGTCCGTTTGGGATGCGTGAATTTGCGGCCCGTTGTCGCGCCATTTTGCGGAGGCTCCAACGCTTGCAACAGCGCTCCAACGCTGATCCAGTGGGCGTTGTGCTGAAGGCCGGAGCGATTGAGTTGTTTCGCGATCAGTGCAGGGTGTGCGTCGATGGGGTCGACATCGCCTTCACGCCTCGTGAGTATCGACTCTTGGAGTGCTTCATGCTCCAGCCTGGCCGTGCCCTAAGTGTGTAGTCCCAGCAGGTTGTTCAGCTGACAAAGGGGTGTGAGCTCGTCAGGGTCGGTGTGTCACCCC
>Ga0194121_10005175_pt1 | contig 18293 bp, 16 predicted proteins | sample TA2MahCa50mmetaG_FD_148609 | JGI IMG/M metagenome (GOLD analysis project Ga0194121, IMG submission 148609) | Freshwater microbial communities from Lake Tanganyika, Tanzania - TA2015020 Mahale Deep Cast 50m | ecosystem: Environmental > Aquatic > Freshwater > Lake | place: Tanzania: Lake...
TGATCGCGGCGAACTGCCCCGGATGGTTCAGGCGCAGCTGGTGGCGGCAGTCGAAGCGCCGCGGCAAGCTAAGGCGAGAACTGCTCCTTGAGTACGCGTTCCTCGAGGTTCTGGTCCGGATCGAAGAGCAGGATCAGGCCAGTGCCGCGATCCTCCTGGACCTCGACGCGCGCCACGTCACGCACCTCGTGGTGGTCGGCGGTGGCACTGACCGGCCGCTTGTCGCGCTCCAGCACTTCGAACGTGACCCGGGCGGTACGCGGCAGCAGCGCGCCGCGCCAGCGATGCGGCCGGAAGGCGCTGATCGGGGTGAGAGCCAGCAGGTCCGCGCCGAGCGGGATGATCGGCCCGTGGGCGGAGAGGTTGTAGGCGGTGCTGCCGGCGGGGGTCGAGACCAGGGCGCCGTCGCAGATCAGCTCCGGCAGGCGCTCGATGCCGTCGACGAGGATACGGAGCTTCGCCGCCTGTCGCTGCTGGCGCAGCAGCGAGACCTCGTTGATGGCCAGCGCGCTGCGCGTTTTTCCTTTGGCCATGGTTACGGTCATGCGCAGTGGATGCAGGGTGACGCGCACCGCGCTCTCCAGCCGGCGCGACAGACCGCTTGGCCGGTACTCGTTGAGCAGAAAGCCGACGCTGCCGCGGTTCATGCCGAAGATCGGTGTGTTCTGGTCCATGTACTGATGAAGGGTCTGCAGCATCAGGCCGTCGCCGCCCAGCGCCACGATTACGTCGGCGCTCTCCGCCGTGGTCTGGCCGTAGCGCTTGGCCAGGGCGCGGCGGGCGGCCTGGGCCGCCGGTGTCTCGGCGGCGACGAAATGGATACGGGTCATGGGTGGAGTATAGCGGCAGCGGAGGAGGGGGAAAGCCTCAAGCCGCGAGGGCCCGGATGATCAGGGACGAGCCCGAGGCGATCATCAGGGCGTAGAGCATGCGCAGGAAATGCTCGCGCGACAGCCGCATGGTGATTGAGTGCCCGAGCCATGTGCCGAGCGCCATCGCCGGTGCCAGGGCCGCCGCCATGGTCAGCAGGGTGAGGTCGCTGTAAACGCCGGCGATGGCGAACAGGATGACGCGCGTGACAGTGGCGAGGCCGATCAGGGTAGTGACTGTGGCGCGGATGGAATCTTTGTCGTCTACCCGACGGCTGAGGTAGGCAGCGTAGATCGGGCCGCCGGTGGCGAACATCGAGCTGAACACGCCGCCGACCAGGCCAAAAGGCAGGACCCAGAGCTGACTGATGTGGCTTCGCGCCGCCGGCGAGACGAAGCCGTAGATGGCGTAGGCAACGCAGAACACGCCCAGCGCCGCCATCATGATCTGCGGCGGTAACGTCAGCAGGAGCCGAACGCCAACGATGCTGCCGACGACCATCAGAGGCGCGAGCCAGGCGAACTCGCGCCGGGCGATCTTGTCGCTAAGCCTGAAGCCGCCGACGAAGGCCGCTACCATGTCGAGCACCGCGAGCATGGGCACGATGTCGGCCACGGGGATTACGTGGGCCAGGATCGGGGCGACGAGGAGGGCGGCGCCGAAACCGGCGATGCCGAAGATCGTGTAGCCGACGACCAGAGTCGGCAGGGCAACGGCCAGGGTGATCCAGTGTACGGCGACCCAGTCGAGCAAGGCAGGGCCCCCGCGCGGCGGCTCAGCCGCCGGTGACGCTCATATGGCGCGCGACGGCCGGCGTCGTGTGCCGGCGGTCGATGATGAAGTCGTGGCCCTTCGGCTTGCGCGCGATCGCCTCGCGTATCGCGGCAGCGAGAACCGCGTCGTCGCTGCTCGCCCGCAGCGGGGCGCGTAGATCGGCTGCATCGTCCTGGCCGAGGCACATGTAGAGCGTGCCGGTGCAGGTCAGGCGCACGCGGTTGCACAGCTCGCAGAAATTGTGGGTGAGCGGCGTGATGAAGCCGAGCCGCCGCCCGGTCTCCCCGATCGTCACATAGCGCGAAGGACCGCCGGTCCGGTAGTCGGTATCCTCGAGCGTCCAGCGCTTCTCCAGGTCGTTACGTACCAGCGACAGAGGCAGGTACTGGTCGAGGCGGGTTTCGCCGATCTCGCCCATCGGCATGACCTCGATCAGCGTCAGGTCGTGGCCCTCCTCGCCGCACCAGCCGATCAGGCGGTCAAACTCGTCATCGTTGACGCCCTTGAGCGCTACGGCATTGATCTTGACGGCCAGGCCCGCTTCGCGCGCTGCCTTGAGTCCGTCGAGCACAACGTCGAGTTTGCCCCAGCGGGTAATGGTGGTGAACTTCGCCGGGTCGAGCGTATCGAGCGAGACATTGATCCGCTTGACGCCGGCCTCGCGCAGCTCGCCGGCGTATTTGGCCAGCTGGCTGCCGTTGGTGGTCACGGTCAGCTCGTCGAGCGCGCCGGTCTTGAGATGTCTGCCCAGCGCGCGGAACAGCGCCATGATGTTCCGTCGGACCAGCGGCTCGCCGCCGGTCAGTCGCAGTTTGCGCACACCCAGGCCCACGAACGCCGAACACAGACGGTCGAGCTCCTCGAGCGACAACACATCCGCTTTGGGCAGGAAGGTCATGTCTTCCGCCATGCAATAGACACAGCGGAAATCGCAGCGGTCGGTGACGGAGACGCGCAGGTATGACACCCGCCGCTGGAACGGGTCGATCAGCGGAGCAGCGGCCGGCGCCGTAGGAAAGTCCAAACGCATGTCTAAAAGATAGCCCGCCGGGGAGGGGAAATCACCCCCCAAGGAGAGCCGAAAGCCGTTATGTCCGTGGGGATATACCGGTGGCTTCCGGCTAGGAATTGAGCTTTGGCGGTTCGGGAGGCTTGTGGGCCGGATTGAAGGTCTCGCGTGCCGCCCGAGCATCACGCTCGCGCAGATAATCTTCGGTGGTGCGCGGCACCGGCCGCGGCGGCCCGGTAAACGGATCCTGGCCGCGCTCGTACTGGACGACCAGCCGGCAATCCTCGCACATGCGGATGCGTTCGGCAGCCACGCTGTCCTGGAACATCCAGTGCTTGCCGGCCAGCTTCTCGACCACCTTCTCGATGGCGCCGCGCACGCCGAAGGCCTTGCCGCAACGGATGCAGTGCGCGGGATTCTCCTCCTTGATGACTGCCGGCGATTTCGCGGCGTCGCTCAAATTGAGCCGCGGCTTGAGGCCGATCACTTTCTCCGGGCAGGTCGCCTTGCACAGGCCGCACTGGACGCAGGCATCCTCGATGAAGCGCAGCATCGGCCAGTCGGGATTGTCGATCAGCGCCCCGGTCGGGCACGCCCCGACACAAGAGAGGCAGAGCGTGCAGCCTTCGACATTGACCTCGATCGTGCCGAAGGGTGCGCCGGGTGCTAGCGGCAGGGTGTCGATTGGTGTGGGCGCCACGTCGCGTAGGTGGCGCAGCGCCAGCAGGGTGAGGCCGCGCTTATTGCCGCGCGTCACGAAGCTGCTGGCCTTCGGCGCAGCCGGTGCGGCGCCGTAGAGCTCGGCCTGGACCACCTCCGGGTCAATGGTGTCGATGACAGTGACCCGGCCCGCGCCGAAGCCGAGGCCGCTCATCGCCGTCTCGGCCAGGCCGACCTGGGTTGCCAACCCGGCGAGCTCGTCACGGTGGCGCGGATCGACCAGCAGGCGGATCTGCGAGGCACCTAGACCCAGCGCCGCGGCGAAGAGGTCGAAACCGACCTGGCTCACCGAGTTGACCCGGAAGGGAATGACATTGGCCGGCAGACCGCCGCCCTGGCGCGCCATAGCCGAGAGTATCTCCTCGCCGTGATTGCCGTCATGGATGAGGAGTACGGCGTGCGTGCCACCGGCGTCGTGGTAGGTGGTCAGCACGGTGCGCAGCCGCTCGAACAGCGCATCGCGCGGCGGCAGGTCATAGGTGGCCGCACCGGTCGGGCAGACCGCGGCGCAGCTGCCACAGCCCGCACAGACATAGGCATCGATGGCCACGTGATCGGCGGCGGGCGTGATGGCACCGGTCGGGCAGACGTCGAGGCAGCGCGTGCACCCCGTCTTCTTGCTGCGGCTGTGGGCGCACAGCCCGGCGTCATAGACGACGTAGGAAGGCTTCTCGAATTCTCCCGCCAGTTCGACCAGTTCGAACAGCGCCTCCTGCACCGCCTTGGGATCCTTGGGGTCGGCGCGCAGGTAACCGTCGCGCTTCTCGTGTGCCGAGAAGAGCGGCGGATTGCCGGTCAGATCGAGGATCAGGTCGCAGGTCGAGGAAGCACCGTCGCGCGCCCCCTCGAAGGTCAGCTTGCCGCGCGATGAGGGCACTGTCGGGGCGTAGTCGTTGACCACGACCTCGAAGGCGCCGAGATGGCCTTTCACACCGGTCACCGTGCCACGGAAGACGGGCACAGCCGCCAGGCGAGGCGGCACGATGTCGCCGGGCTTGCTGAGCAGCACGGTGCAGTCGAGCCGGTCGGTGATCTGTGTAGCGGCCTCGATCGCTGCCTCGTCACGGCCGTAGATCAGGGTGACGCCAGAGGATTTCAGAGTGATCGAGCCCGTGGGCGGGATGTCCAGGGCCGCCTCGGCGATCAGTGCCGCCATCTTTGGCAGCGCTCGCTCGCCTTCGTCAGACCAGCCGGCGTGCTCGCGGATGTTGACGAAGGTGAGATCGGTGTCGACGCCGATCTCGGCGCGGACCTCGGCGAAAAGCGGTGCTTCCTGGGTGCAAGCGACGACTACCGGCAACCCGGCGTACAGCGCGCGCTCGAGGTTCGACACCTGGCTACGGCAGAGCAGCGTGTTGACGTCGAGACCGGGCGCCGCGCCGCAGGCTTTCGCGAGTGCCTTGCCGTCGATCGACATCGTCCCGTTGCAGTCGCAGACGAGAACGGTCTTGCCGTTGATCTCCATCGGACGACCATAGCGACCGCCGCGCCACTATTCACCCGGATTCTTTCCGCTGTCGGCCGCGCGAGCGGCCGGCTGCCAGCGGTTCAGGGCGAGCGGATTTCCTCCCAGTGATGACAAGCGACCTGCCAGGCACGCTCGTCTCCGTCGTCGCGCAGGGTCGGGTGCTCTTGCGCGCAGATCTCGCTCGCCCAGCGGCAGCGCGTGCGGAAGGCGCAGCCGCTCGGCGGATCGAGCGGTGAGGGCGGATCGCCGCTCAGCGACAGGCGTGGCTTCGTCCTCTCGCGGCGCGGATCGGGGCTAGGAGCTGCCGCGAGCAGCGCCTGCGTATAGGGATGACGCGGCGCGGCAAATAGCCGGGAGCGTGGCGCAATCTCCACCACGCGGCCGAGGTAGAGCACCATCACCCGGTGGCTGAGATGACGGACCACCGCCAGGTTGTGGGAAATGAAGATGAGCGCGAGGCCGAACTCGCGCTGCAGGGCCGCCAGCAGGTTGATGATCTGAGCCTGAATGGAGACGTCGAGTGCGGAGGCCGGCTCGTCGCAGACGATCAGTCTGGGACGAAGGATCATGGCCCGGGCAATGCCGATGCGCTGGCACTGGCCGCCGGAGAATTCGTGGGGATAGCGGTTGAGCATCTCCGGCGACAGCCCCACCTTACCCAGCATGTCGCGGACCCGCGAGCGGACTTCGCTCGGTGGCAGGCCGGGCTCGAAGGTCACCAGCGGCTCGGCCACGATGTCGCCGACGGTCATGCGCGGATCGAGCGCCGCCAGTGGATCCTGGAAAATGATCTGGAAGTCACGGCGCAGGGGTCGCACCGCGGGCTCGGCGAGCGGCATCAGGTCCCGGCCCAGCCAGACGATCTGCCCGGCGGTGGCCGGCAGCAGGCGCAGCAGGGCCCGGCCCAGGGTCGACTTGCCGCAGCCGGACTCGCCGACGATGCCCAGGGTCTCGCCGGCCTGCAGCTCGAAGCTGACATCGTCCACGGCGGCCAGCTGGCGGGGCGGCGCGAACAGGGTGGCACCGCGCAGCGCGAACTGCACTCTCAGACCGCGGACCGAGAGCAGCGGGTCTGCCGTCATGCGGCGCTGACCTTGAGGCAGGCGGCCGAGCGGCCGGGACCCAGCGGTATGAGCAGCGGGACCGTCGCCCGGCAACTTTCCTCGGCCTGGCGGCAGCGCGGCGCAAAGGCACAGCCAGGCGGCAGCCGCTGCAGGTTCGGCGGATAGCCCGGAATGGTGGGTAGCTCCGGGGTGTCTGAGGGTTCGGTGCGCGGCAGCGAGGTCAGCAGCGCACGGGTGTAGGGGTGGCGCGGCGTGTCGAATATCGCCTGGCTGTCGGCCAGTTCCACGGCGCGGCCGGCATACATCACCATCACCCGGTCGGCCAGCCGGGCGATGACCCCGAAATCGTGGCTGACGAGGGCGATGGCAGTACGGAAATCCCGGCGGATATCGGCCAGCAGATCGAGGATCTGGGCCTGCACCGTGACATCGAGCGCCGTGGTCGGCTCGTCGCAGATCAGCAAGTCGGGCCGGCAGAGCAGGGCCATGGCGATCATCACGCGCTGGCGCATGCCGCCCGAGAATTCGTGAGGATAGAGATCGAAGCGCCGCCGTGCATCGGGAATGCGCACCCGGTCCAGCATCTCGAGGGCCTGCCGGCGGGCCTGGCTCTCGCTCAAACCTTCGTGCACCACCAGAACCTCGCTGAGCTGGCGGCTCACCCGCAGGTAGGGGTTGAGCGAGGTCATCGGGTCCTGGAACACCATGGCGATACGCCCGCCGCGGATGGCGTTGAGCGCCCCGGGCTCCAGCCCCAGGATGTCGCGGCCGCGGTAGCGCACGCGGCCCTGCGCCCGCCCGTTGGCGGCGAGCAGCCCCATGATCGCCAGGAAGAGCTGGCTCTTGCCCGAGCCCGACTCACCGACGACTCCCAGGGTCTCACCGGCGGCGATCGCCAGGCTGACACCGTCGACCGCCGCCACCTCGCCTTCGGGCGAGGCGAAGCGCACGCTCAGATCATCGACGGCCAGGACGGTGTCCATGCTCAGCGGTCTTTCGGGTCGAGGGCGTCGCGCAGCCCGTCGCCGATGAAGTTGAAGCTGAACAGCGTCAAGGCGAGGAAGGTCGCAGGAAAGACCAGCAGCCAGGGCGCGGTCTCGATCTGCTGGGCGCCTTCGCTGATCAGCACGCCCCAGCTAGTCATCGGCTCCTGCACGCCCAGGCCGAGGAAGCTGATGAAGGATTCGACCAGCATGACGTGCGGGATGGTCAGCGTGACATAGACAGCCACCGGTCCCAGCGTGTTAGGCACGATGTGCCGGCGGATGATGGTCAGCGGTCGCACGCCGGTGGCCCGCGCCGCTTCGATGAATTCGCGGCGCTTCAGGCTCAGGGTCTGGCCGCGGACGATGCGCGCCATGGTCAGCCACTCGACGGCACCGAGAGCGGCGAAGATCAGCACGATGTTCCGGCCGAAATAGACCATCAGCAGGATGACGAAGAAGAGAAAGGGTAGGGAGTAGAGGATGTCGACGATGCGCATCATGATGGTGTCGATGCGACCGCCCGCGTAGCCGGCGACAGCGCCCCAGGTGACGCCGATCGCCAGGCTGACCAGGGTGGCGACGATCCCAACCATCAGCGATACCCGGCCGCCGTAGAGGGTCCGCGCGAAGAGATCGCGGCCGTTGCCGTCGGTGCCGAAGAAATGCCCGGCCGCGATGTCAGGCGGCTCTAGCACACGCTCCCAGTAGACCTTGTCGAACGGGTGAGGGGCGATCAGCGGTGCGCAAAGCGCCAGCACTGCGATGCTGCCGAGCAGCACCAGGCTGACCACCGCCGCGCGGTTTGCCAGCAGGCGGCGACGCGCATCGCCCCACAGGCTGCGGCCGACGACCTCGAAATCGGCGGAGATCTCGGTCATCAGTCGTAACGCACCTTGGGATCGAGAAGCCCGTAGATGAGGTCGACCGCCAGGTTGAAGAGCACGATGAGCGTGCCGTAGAAGACGACCACGCCCAGGACCAGCGTGTAGTCGCGATTGAGGGCCGCCTGGACGAAATAGCGGCCGATACCGGGGATGCCGAAGATCTGCTCGACTACCACGGAGCCGGTGATCACGGCCGCCGTCGCAGGGCCGAGATAGGAGACGACCGGCGGTAGGGCGGCGCGCATGGCATGGCGCAGGATGGTCAAGCGCTCCGGCAGGCCCTTGGCGCGCGCCGTGCGGACGTAGTTGGCACGCAGCACTTCGATCAGGCTGCCGCGGGTCAAGCGGGCGATATAGGCGATCTGCGGCAGGGCGAGGGCGATGACCGGCAGCACCATGTGGCGCACTGCGCCGCCGCCCCAGCCGCCGACCGGCAGGAGACCGAGATAAACGCCGAGGACGAGGCTGAGCACCGGGGCTACGACGAAGTTCGGGATGGCAATACCGGTCATCGCCAGGGCCATGACGGCATGATCGAGGCGGCTGTTCTGCCGCAGGGCCGCGAGCGTCCCCAGGCCGACCCCGGCGAGGACGGCGATCACGATGGCCGCGAGCCCGATGCGCAGGCTGACGGGAAATCCGCCCCAGATCAGCTCCGTGACGGAGTAATCCTTGTACTTGAACGAGGGGCCGAAATCGCCGCGCAGCAGCCCGCCCAGGTAGCGGAAATATTGGGATATCAGGGGCTCGTCGAGATGATAGGCGCGAGCAAGGTTGGCCTCGATCTCCGGCGGCAGGACGCGCTCGTCGTCGAAGGGCCCGCCGGGGGCGACCCGGATGAGAAAGAACGCGACCGTCACGAGGACGAGGAGAGTCGGAACGGCTTCGGCGAGCCTACGGATCGCGTAGCGCAGCATGCGGCTCAGCCGGGAAGGCCGTGCCGTCGAAACGGCACGGCCTTCGGCATCACTTCTTCACCGACAACCAGCGCGTCGGGTGAACATCCTGCACGTTGGGCTGCCAGCCCTGGACATGCGGCTTCACCATCGCTTTGGAGACGTAGTGGAAGAGCGGCGCCACCGGTGTGTCCTCGACCATGATCCTCTCGGCCTCGGCCAGGATCCGGGCCCGTTCGTTGAGGTCGAGGGTCGTGGCTGAGCGGCGCAGCAGCTCATCGTATCTGCCGCTGGTGTAGCCCGCCGGGTTCTGTTTGCCGATGTCGCCCTTCAGCAGTTCGAGGAAGGTCCAGGCGTCGTTGTAGTCGCCGATCCAGCCGGCGCGGCGGATCTGGAATTGCTTCTGAGCCCCGAGGTCGAGATAGACCTTCCATTCCTGATTGACCAGCTTGGCCTTGATCCCGAGCTTCTCGTCCCACATGGCGGCGATGGCGATCGCCACCCGCCGGTGCTCGTCGCTGGTGTTGTAGAGGATCTCGACCTCCAATGGCTTGCCCGGGCCGTAGCCCGCTTCGGCCAGGAGTTTGCGCGCCTGAGCGTCGCGGTCAGCCTGCTTCAGGGCTGCCGTCGCTGAGTCGAACTTGACATAGTTCAGCGTGTTCGGAGGTACCCAGCCGTAGGCCGGCACTTCGCCGCCGCGCATGACCTTCTCGACGATGGTCTCGCGGTCGATGGCCAGCGACAGCGCCTGCCGCAGCTTGAGATTGTCCTGGAAGGGCGGCTTGGTCAGGTTGAAGGCGTAGTAGTAGGTGCCGAAGAACGGCGTGATGCGGGTTTCGTTGGGCAGGTTCTGCCGCGCCCAGGCGATCTGATCGACCGGGATGCGGTAGGTGAGGTCAAGCTCGCCGGCTCGGTAGCGCTTGAGCTCGGCCTGCTGATCCTCGGTCGGGTAGTAGTAGATCTCGTCGATCTGCACCGACCGCGCGTCGTGGTAGCTCGGGTTCTTGACCAGCTTGATCCTGTCCTGCGGTGTCCAGGCCTCCAGCCGGAACGCGCCGTTGCTGACGATGTTGCCGGGGCGCGTCCAGCGCTCGGCATGCGCCTCGATCGCCTTGCGCGGCACGATGTACGAGGCGTGGTGGGCGAGCAGGCCGAGGTAATAGGGCGTCGGGCGCTCGAGTGTTGCCTGCACGGTGCGCTCGTTGACCGCCTTGATGCCGATCGCTTCGGGGTCCTTGTTCTCGCCCTTGCTGAAAGCCTCGCCATTCTTTAGCGGCCACTGCATGAAGGCATATTTCGAGGCGGTCTTCGGATCGAGCAGGCGGCGATAGGAGTAGACGACATCCTGGGCCGTCACCGGATCGCCGTTCGACCATTTGGCGTTGGCCCGCAGGTGGAAGGTATAGACGGTGCCGTCCGGGCTGATCTCCCAGCGCTCTGCCGTGCCGGGTATCAGCTTGCCGTCGGCGGCTTCCGCCACCAGCCCCTCGAACAGGTCGCGTTGGAGATGGGCCTCCGGCACCCCTGTCGAGAGCTGTGGATCGAGGGTCTCGGGTTCGGCTCCGTTGCCGCGGTGGAGCACCTGGGCGCTCCAGGCGGGAACCGACCCCAGAAGAAAAGCGGCGGCGAACAATGACGTGCTGGAGGGCACGCGGGAACGACCGAGCGACATAGAGGCCTCCTCTCAGGCCGGCTTCGTTTCTACTCTGCGGTGAAGCCGATTGGTTAACAGGGACTCTAAATCCGGCCGCGTGCCGCTGGCAACCCGGAGAGCATTGCGAGCCGTCTCAACCGCGCCAATGGGCTGCGGTCATGGTCATGTCCCGCTCTTGCGGAAGTTCGGAAAGAACAGTTGTTCGCCGCTGATCTTATAGTCGGCGATCGTCTTCTGCCCTTCGGGCGAGGTCAGCCAATCGATGAAGGCCATGCCCAGGTCTTTCTTCACATGGGCGTGCCTGGTCGGGTTCACCAGCATGACGCCGTACTGATTGAACAGACGCCGGTCCCCCTCTATCGCGATCGCCAGGTCGGCCCGGTTCTTGAAGCTGAGCCATGTGCCGCGATCAGCCAGGACATAGGCGTTCATGGCGGCGGCGGTATTGAGCGTCGGGCCCATACCTTGGCCGAGCTCGCGATACCAAGTGCCCCTGTTCTTCTCGACATCGACGCCGGCCTCGCGCCAGAGGCGCAGCTCGGCCGCGTGCGTTCCGCTCTTGTCGCCGCGCGAGGCGAAAGGCGCGTTGGCGCGGGCGATGTTCGTGAACGAGGCGACGATGTCCTTGGATCCGGCGACCTTCGCCGGGTCCGACTTCGGCCCGACCAGGATGAAGTCGTTGTACATGACCTCTCGCCGCTCGCTGCCGAAGCCGTCGGCGACGAACTTCTCTTCGGCCGCTTTGTCATGCACGAAGACCACGTCGGCGTCGCCGCGCCGGCCGGTGTCGAGAGCCTGGCCCGTCCCTTGTGCCACCACGCGGACGTCGATGCCGCTCCTCGCCTTGAACAGCGGCAGGATATGGCCGAACAGGCCCGAATCCTGGGTCGACGTGGTCGACGAGACGACGATGAACCGATCCTGCGCCTGGGCGGGCAGGATAAGCATCGCGGTCATAGCGGCAGCCGCGAGCAGGAAACGGAGGGTAAGCTTCACAGCGACTCCTCCCTCAAGAAAGCCCGCGCTTCCGGTGTCGCCGGCGCGCTGAAGAATCGATTGGCTGCGGTACGTTCGACGAGGCGGCCACGATCGAGAAACAGGATCTCGTCGGCCAGACGTCGGGCCTGGCCGAGATTGTGAGTGGTCATGACGATCTTGGTGCCGGCTTCATGGATCGCCTGGATGATGGCCTCGACGGCGCGCGATGCGGCCGGATCGAGGCTGGCGGTGGGTTCGTCGAGGAACAGCACCACGGGCTGCAGCGCCCAGGCGCGGGCGAGAGCGACGCGTTGTTGCTCGCCGCCGGACATGGAGCGGGCGGGTCTGTCCGCCAGACCCAGAAGACCGACGCGGTCGAGCATGGACCGGGCCCGGTCGGTGCGCTCCGTCCTGCCCATGCCGGCGAGCTTGAGCCCGTAGGCGACGTTGGCCAGGGCCGAACGGCGCAGCATCACCGGCCGCTGAAAGACCATGGCCTGACGGCGCATCGGGTCGCCCGTGAACGCGCCCGCCCAACGCACGCGGCCCGCGGTCGGCTTGAGAAGGCCGTGACAGAGCCGCAGGGCCAGGCTCTTGCCGGCACCGTTCGGCCCCAGGATGACTGTGCGCGAGCCGGCGCTCAGGGTGAGGTTGAGCTCATGGATCAATGCCGTGCCGTTGACCGCGTAGGAGACGCGGTCGAGAACCAGGGGAAGGAGGCTGACGCCGGCGTGCATCAACCGAAGCGGCGCTGCGCCGCCTCCTTGAGGGCATAGGCGGCAGCATTGGCCGCCAGCACCAGGGTCATGAGGATCAGGCCGAGGCCCAGCGCTAGCGGCAGATCGCCCTTGCTGGTCTCCAGCGCGATGGCCGTGGTCATCACCCTTGTGACGCCGTCGATGTTGCCGCCGACCATGATCACCGCGCCGACTTCGGCGGCGGCGCGGCCGAAGCCGGCGAGCACCACAGTCACCAGCGAGAAGCGGGTGTCCCAGAGCAAAGTCCACAGGGCACGGCGGGGAGGGGCGCCGAGGGAGAGCAGCTGCTCCTGGTACTCGACCCAGGCGTCCTCGAGAACCTGGCGCGTGAGAGCCGCGACAATGGGGGTGATGAGAATGGCCTGGGCGACGATCATGGCGCCCGGTGTGAACAACAAACCCAACGGCCCGAGCGGCCCGGCGCGCGACAGCATGAGATAGACGAACAGCCCGACGACCACCGGCGGCAGGCCCATAAGAGCGTTGAGGGCCACGATCACGCCGCGTCGGCCGGGAAAACGACTGAGAGCCACCGTGGCCCCGAGAGGCAGGCCAAGCAGTGTGGCAATCGCAACCGCTGCGAGACTGACCTTGATACTGAGCGCGACGATGCCGAGCAGGCCGGCATCCAGCTCGCCGATCATCCGCAACGCGGCTGCAAAGGCGGCAGCGATATCGTGCAAACGGCATACTCCCGCAAGAAAGGTGCAAAAACATCTAGCACTGCGCATTTCGGGAAGACACGGCATTCTCCCGGATTTTGGGCATGCGTGCCGTATATGGAAAAAGGTGAGCGATTTCCGGGTTTAAGCCCGCCTTGGCCACCTCGGACCTAAAACAGGTGCGTAACCGCACAGGCTGTCAGCAGCAAACCAGCTAGAACCGCCCCATGTGGTACTACCCGATTCTTGCTGCGGTGGCCGTGGCTTTGGCGATCTACCTCCTGCTGCTTGCTCTCTACGGCGAGCGCCCGATCAAGTTGCCACGCCGCCGCTAGACGTCGCCCGCTTTTCCGGCAGGGGGCATGCCCGCGAATGCGGGTGCCGGCCTTGCTTGTGCCGCCGGGTCGGCGGCGCCATAGTCGACACATGAAAGAGTTCGCCGTCCTTCCCAAGCCCGACGACCCGCGGCTGACGCAACGTGTCATCGGCCAAGACGAGAAAGGCGAGAAGGTCGAGACCTCGGTTGTGGTCGAGCGGCCGCTCACCCTATTCCTCAACGGGCAGGAGATCGTCACCATGATGACGATCGGCGACTATCCGGAGTACCTGGCCGTCGGCTACCTGATCAACCAGAACATGCTGCGGCCGGACGACCAGATCACCGGCATCGACGTGGACATGGAGATCGACACGGTTGTGGTGCGCACCCGGCGCAAGACCGATTTCGAGGAGAAGCTCAAGAAGAAGACCCTGACCTCGGGCTGCGCCCAGGGCACCGTGTTCGGCGATCTGATGGAGAAGTTCGAGGACATCGCCCTGCCCAAGGACGCGGTGCTCAAGACTTCCTGGCTCTACAAGCTGACCAAGAAGATCAATACAGCGCCCAGCCTCTACCTTGAGGCCGGCGCCATCCACGGCTGCGTGCTCTGCGAGGAGGATCGGCCGCTGGTCTACATGGAGGATGTCGGTCGGCACAACGCTATCGACAAGATCGCCGGCTACATGTTCCTCGAAGGCATCAAGCCCGAAGGCAAGCTCTTCTACACCACCGGCCGCCTGACATCGGAGATGGTGATCAAGACGGTGCAGATGCGCATTCCGATCCTGGTTTCGCGTTCGGGCTTCACCGCCTGGGGCGTTGAGCTGGCACGCAAGGCGAACCTCACCCTGATCGGCCGGGCCAAGGGCAGCCGCTTCATCGTGCTGTCGGGGGCGGAGCGCATCGTCTACGACGCCGATGCGCGCACGGTGGTCGAGGAAGGCCGCGGCCGCAAGGCCAGCGTGGACGGCGACTGAGTGGATTTAGCTGGCGATGATCTGCCGCCGGCGCAGTTCCTCCAGCACGCGGTCGACCAGCTTCTCCGGCGGCGCGTCCATCGTCCTGAGTACGAGCTCGGGATCGAGCGGCGCCTCATAGGGCGAGTCGATGCCGGTGAAATTGGCCAGCTTGCCGGCGCGTGCCTTGCGGTAGAGACCCTTGGGGTCGCGGCGCTCGCATTCCGCCAAGGGCGTGTCGACGAAGACCTCGATGAACTCCCCGGTGTCCAGCCGCTCGCGCACCGTCTGGCGCTCGTTGCGGAAGGGCGAGATCAGCGACACCAGGACGATTAGACCGGCGTCGGCCATCAAGCGGGCGAGTTCACCGACCCGGCGGACGTTCTCGACGCGGTCCTCGGGCGTGAAGCCGAGATCCTTGTTCAGGCCGTGGCGCACGTTGTCGCCGTCCACCAGATAGGTGTGGTTTCCGGCGGCGTGCAGCCGTTTCTCGATCAGATTGGCGAGGGTTGACTTACCCGAGCCGGACAGGCCGGTGAACCAGAGGACGCAGGATTTCTGGTGCATCAGCGAGGCGCGGGCCTGGCGGTCGACCTCGATATGCTGCCATTGGATATTAGCCGAGCGGCGCAGGGCGTAGTCGATCATACCGCAGCCGACGGTGGCGTTGCTCAGCCGGTCGATGAGGATGAAACCACCGAAGATCTTGGACTTGGCGTAGGCCTCGAACGGCACGGGGCGGTCTAGGCTCAGATTGACCACACCGATCTCGTTGAGCTCCAGCCGTTTGGCGGCGAGGTGCGACAGGTCGTTGACGTCGACGCGGTGGCGGATGTCGGTGACCTGGCCCACCACAGTGCGGCTGCCGATCTTCACCAGATAGCCGCGTCCGGGCAGCAGCGGCTCCTCGCTCATCCATACCAGCGAAACGTGGAACTGGTCGGCCTGCTCGGGCGGGTCTTGGTCCGCAACAACCGCCTCGCCACGGCTGGCGTCGATGTCGTCACGCAGCGTGAGCGTGATAGCGTCGCCGGCCGTGGCAGATTCGACGTCGCCCTCCAGAGTGACGATGCGCGCCACAGCACTGGTCTTGCCCGAAGGCAGGATACGCACCCGGTCGCCGGGACGGACCGTGCCGTGAGCGATCGTGCCGGCAAGTCCGCGGAAATCCTGGTTTGGACGTGACACCCACTGTACCCACATGCGGAAGGCTTCATCGTCGGCGCGCGTGTCCGGCACCGCCTCGAGCCATTCGAGCAACGCCGGGCCCCGGTACCAGGGCATTGCCGGCGAGCGGCGCACGACGTTCTCGCCGCGCAGGGCCGAAAGTGGAATGGCGGTGAAGGCGTCGAGGCCGATCTTGGCGGCGAAGGGGCGGAACTCGGCCACGATCGCCTCGAAACGCTGCTGGTCGTATTCGACCTGGTCCATCTTGTTGACCGCCAGCACGACATGGCGGACGCCTAGCAGGGAGACGATATGCGCATGCCGCCGCGTCTGCGGCAGGATGCCCTTGCGCGCATCGACCAGCACGACAGCCGCATCGGCGTTGGAGGCGCCGGTCACCATGTTGCGGGTGAACTGCTCGTGGCCCGGCGTGTCGATGACGGTGAAGCGGCGCCTGTCGGTGGAGAAATAACGGTAGGCGACGTCGATGGTGATGCCCTGCTGACGCTCGGCATCGAGCCCGTCGAAGAGCAGGGCGTAGTCGACATTGTCGCCTGCCTTACCGTAGCGGCGGCTGTCGCGCTCGACCGCCCGGGCCTGATCCTCGAGCAGCGCGCCGGCCTCGTACAGCAGGCGGCCCATCAGTGTGCTCTTGCCGTCGTCGACGCTGCCGCAGGTGACGAAGCGCAGCGACGGTTTCTCCGCCTGGTGTGCCAGGAACTCGTGCAGCGTCCGGCGCGCGGTCTGCTCGGCGGCGCGCATCAGAAATAGCCTTCCTGCTTCTTTCGCTCCATCGACGCCGCCTGGTCGTGGTCGATGACCCGGCCCTGGCGCTCGGAGCTGCTGCTCGCCATGGTCTCGCAAACGATCTCCGGCAGCGTCTCGGCGTCGGAGAGGATGCCCGCCGTCAGCGGATAGCAGCCCAGCGTGCGGAAGCGGATCTTCCGCTGCCGGGCGCGCTCGCCTTGCTTCAGCCGGAAGCGGCCGTCGTCGAGCATGAACAGGGCGCCGTCGCGCTCGACCGTGGGCCGCTCCCTGGCGAAGTAGAGAGGCACGACGGGGATGTTCTCAAGGTAGATGTAGAGCCAGACGTCGAGCTCGGTCCAGTTGGAGAGCGGGAAGACGCGGATGCTTTCCCCGGCGTTCACGCGGGTGTTGTAGAGGCTCCAGAGCTCGGGCCGCTGGCGGCGCGGGTCCCATTGGTGGGTGCGCGTGCGGAAGGAGAAGACACGTTCCTTGGCGCGCGACTTTTCCTCGTCACGCCGCGCTCCGCCAAAGGCGGCATCGAAACCGTGCTTGTCGAGCGCCTGCTTGAGGGCCTGAGTCTTCATCACGTCGGTGTAGGAGGAGCCGTGGTCGAAGGGGTTGATGCCCTGTGCCAGCCCGTCGGGATTGGTGTGGACCAGCAGCTCGAACCCGTCCTCGCGCGCCCGCCGGTCGCGGAACTCGATCATCTCGCGGAACTTCCACGTGGTGTCGATGTGCAGGAGCGGGAAGGGCAGGCGGCCGGGGAAAAAGGCCTTCTGCGCCAGGCGCAGCATGACCGAGCTATCCTTGCCGATCGAATAGAGCATCACCGGCCGACGGAACTCGGCCGCGACCTCGCGAAAGATGTGGATGCTTTCCGCTTCGAGCTGGCGCAGATGCTCCAGCCGCACGGCGTTTGCTACGACTGCTTGGGCCGACACGTGGGGTCCGTTCGAGCGGCGCCGATCACGCCGTGTTGCGGTTGTAATTGAGGATCAGCTTGCTCTGCACGAGGAATTCGAGCGTCGCCGGATCCTCCGCCGAGAGCATCATCTTGAAGGCTTCGGGCGGCGCCTTCATCAGGTCGCCGAAGGGGAAGCCGTGCGGCATGGCCCAGAAGCGGCCGCGATAGCGGAGGATGTTGTGGCCGAGGTAGTTCTGGCGCACCAGGAATGGCGTCGCACCCATGTCGACCTTGCTGTAGCGCGGCGCACGGCGGCGGAATTCCGCCGCCCGGCTCGGCAGCCAGGGACCGGAGGCTGGACGCTCCGCAAAACCGTAGATCTCCATGAAGTCCTGCGGCAGGGCGCGAAATTTCGTCCATGCCGCATCGTTGAAGCGTTTCTCATGGCCGCCGATCTTGCCGAAGCGGAAGGTCGGACTGTTGGGATTGAACACTTTGGCGGCGATATCGGACGGCTTGCCCGGCACGTGCAGGCGCAGCATCAGCGACCAGATCAGGTCGGCCTGCACCGCGGCGTCGCCGCCACCTTGCGGGCCGACCAGCTCCTCGAAGGAAACCGGGGTGACGCTGCCGAACTCGAGCCAGGCGGCGAACTTGCCGACCCGGTCGCGGATCGAGCCCATCAGCCAGGGATCGTCGATCAGCCGCAGCAGGCGCTCCTCGTAGCTCAACCCGTCGAGATAGCCGGCGAACACCGTAGCGCCGTCTTCCTGGTAGTAGTTGGCCTCGGAGGCCACGATGTCGAGCGGGTTGCGGTAGATGAACAGCGACGGCGTGCGCGGGAAGGAATGGGCGCGGTTGCCGTGCGGCGCGCGGCGTACCGTGTCGATGAAGAAATCGGGTGCGGCAGTGTGCGAGTTGGTGAATTCGAGATAGTGCCAGGCCCCGGCTGCAGCCTCCGGCGGGCATTCCTCGCCGCTCCGGTAGCCGAAGGCGGCGGCGAGCTCCATCAGCAGATGGGTGCCGGATTTCGGGATCGAGACGAGGAACAGCGAGCGCCGGTTCCAGATCCAGTCGGTGACCGGCGCGACGATATGGACCGAAGGCCGGTCCATCTGCTCCATCAGTGCCGCCGTCAGCTTCTCACCGTCGGTTTCGCACAGCGCCACGACCGGCGCGGCAGCGGTCGCCGAGGTCTCGATGACGATGTCGGGAATCTGCGCCCGCAGCCGGCGCGCGACCTGGCCGGCCAGCGGTCCATTCTCCTGCATCTGGACGCGCCTGCCGGCCCCCAGCGCCTTGGCGATGGCGTCGACGAAGGCGTTTTCCGCGGGCGGAACGAATTCAAGGCTGCGCATCAGACATCAATCCCCGAAGGAAAGCTCATGGTCATGAATGGACGGGCACCGGCATGAAGTAGTGCCGCGTGAGTTCTCGTGCGTAGTTCAGCGACTGGGTGAAGTTGCTGTTGCCGGCC
>Ga0194121_10005184_pt1 | contig 18274 bp, 17 predicted proteins | sample TA2MahCa50mmetaG_FD_148609 | JGI IMG/M metagenome (GOLD analysis project Ga0194121, IMG submission 148609) | Freshwater microbial communities from Lake Tanganyika, Tanzania - TA2015020 Mahale Deep Cast 50m | ecosystem: Environmental > Aquatic > Freshwater > Lake | place: Tanzania: Lake...
GACGCGAATCGATACAACAACACCGTCTCATATTTCTCTAATCATTTCATTGCGAGGAGCGCTCACGTGCGACGAATGAATCGGGCGTATTTCCCCTGCTTGGCCATCGGCGCGGTCCTGATCGTGGCGGCGACCGGCTGCGGACCGGCGCGCTATCCGGTCGAGGGGAAAGTCGTCTACGAGAACGGCGAGGGAATGCCCGGCGGCGGGACCATCATCTTTGAGCCCGTGGACACAGCCGCTAAGAGCGCTCGTGGCAACATTAACGACGACGGCACGTTCAAGATGGGCACGTTGGCGGAAGCCGATGGCGTCATCGAAGGCAAATACCGCGTCGCCATCATGCCGACGCCGCCGCGCAACCCGAACAAGCCGCCCAAGGGTTACCCGCCGATTCAGAAGAAATACACGCACCACGAAAAGTCCGGGCTCGAGATCACCGTCACGCGCGGTACCAACGAGTACAACCCCAAGGTTTCGAAGTGACGCGGCATCTGCTACAATGAACGACGATCGCACTTTTGAGGTGAAGCATGAGCATCGCCACCCCACCAACCCTCGATGTCCAGATAGCCCAATACTGGTTGAATAATCCGATTCAACTTCTGCCCGTGATTTCGATGACGCAGGACCAGTTCTTCGAGTTCTGCCAGATCAATCGCAAGCTGCGCTTCGAACGCAACGCGAAAGGAGAGTTAATCCTTTTGCCTCCTGCCGGTGGAGAGTCCAGTTCCCAAAACTTGTCCGTCGCGTCGCAGCTCACCACTTGGCACTAGCGCTCCGGCATCGGCAAAGCGTTCGATTCCAGCGGCGGGTTCATCCTGCCCAACGGCGCCAATCGGTCGCCGGATGCGTCTTGGATCTCGCCGGAACAATTGGCGTCGATCACGGCGGAGCAAATGAAGAAATTCCTCCCGGTTTGTCCCTTCTTTTTGATCGAACTACTTTCTCCGAGCGATAGCCTCAAGAAGACGATCGAAAAGATGGAAGAGTACATCGCCAACGGGACCAGGCTCGGCTGGCTCATCGATCCAGAGAAGAAGCAGGTCCACGTCTATCGTCCCGGACAGCCCGTGCAAATCCTTGACAACCCCCAAAGCGCCAGCGGCGACCCCGAGTTGCCGGGTTTCGTGCTCGACCTCGATCCCGTCTGGCGGCCATGATCCTCTGCTTTGATCACGCGGCGCCAGCACGTGCGACAGAGGCACTTGCTTGCGCTGCGTGCTCGACTACAATCGAGCTTTGACATTCAGGATCCGTGGGTTGCGCTCCCCCGCTGGCAACCAGGCGTTTGCACTTCTGGAGGTCCGGCGATATGAAACGCTGTGCATATTGCGGCAGCTCCGATATATTGTTGAGGAGTCGAGTGCACGTTGGCGGGTGGGTGATCGCGGGAGTCTCCCTTTTCATGGGGCTTGTTTTTTGTATCTTGGGTTTCTTTACGTGCGTCACCTTTTTTCTCGCCCCGCTTTGCCTGCTTGGCCTGCTTGGGCTGCTGTGGACGGAGCAGCGTCTGGTCTGCTCTGCTCTGAATGCGGCTACTCAGTGACACACTGAACCCATGCTGCTTTGGCCTGACACTGACGCACTCGATCGTTGTACGTTCATTTTCATGATCCTGGGGAGCCTGAAAGTGGCAGAAGGCATCGCCGAATTGACGCAGGCGGGACGACCGTCAAGCCGACGCCGCGATGACGATGATGACGATCGGTAAAGAATCGCGCCAAAAAATCTTGTCGAAATGCCGATCACCAGAGCCGCCGCCCACGTAGTAAACACTGCACGCTGCTACGCAGCGACACCAGGCAAGCGGCTTTTGCCTCGGATTGGCCGCCTCTTTCGTGCGCGGCCCTTGTCGTGCGAGTCGGCGTCATAAAATAATTCCCGTCTCGGCGAATCGGAGAATGAAATCGGCCATGTCCACGACGTTCTTGCAACTAGCGCCGCTGTGCATGTTGTTGTCGATTGTGCAATTCATCGCTGCCGTTCCGTGGCTGGTTGCGCTCTGGGGGATCTCGCTGACGAAAGACCTGGCAGCACTCGCGAAAGGGGCGGGGGTTGCCGCCGTCATCGGCATCGCGCTGGCGTTTTTCCTGCAGACCAGCAGCGAACCCGGCGCCATCAACTTGCTCGGCCGATTCAACGCTTCCCTGCTGACCTTGCAGATCGGCCTCGACTTCTTTGTACTTGCGTATTACTGCATGCTCACCTTTTGGCCCAAGGGAGGCGCGGTTGCCTTGGCCGCGTTTTATGAAGGGATTCGCCAGCCCATGTTCTGGCTGCTCACCTTCCTGGGCGGCCTGGCGATGGTCGTATCGATCGTCATCCCCTATTTCACTTTCGGCGAAGACCTCAAGATGGTCAAGGAAATCACTTATGCCTTGACGATGATCTTCCCCGCCATCTTCGGCGTAATCTCAGCAAGCATTTCGGTAAGTGAAGAGATCGAAGGCCGAACGGCAGTCACGCTTTTGAGCAAGCCGATCTCGCGGCGGGATTTTCTCTTCGGCAAGTTCGCGGGGTTGACGCTGGCCGGCGCCTTCATGACCATGCTGATGGGCTGGGTGCTGATCTGGGTCGTGCTGGCGAAGTTTAATTACGATTTTCAACCGGGCATCACGCAGCTGCCGCCCGACCCGGCCTGGGTCAATCGCATGGTTGAAGAGACGTACGGCCCCACGGTCGCCGGCGACTTGCTGCGCGGCACGGGATTGTGGTTCCGCGACCTCGGCGAGGCGCTGCCCGGGCTCATCATCGGATTCGGACAGGTCATGACCTTAATTGCCGTCAGCGTGGCCTTGGCAACGCGCTTGCCCATGGTCGTCAATCTCACGATGTGCATGTTCATCTACTTCCTCGGCCATCTGGCGCCGATTCTGACGGCAGTCAGCCAGGACCTTCGGCTCGTGCAGTTCATCGCGCAGCTTTTCGAATTTCTGCTGCCTGGCCTGGCGAACTTCGATGTCAGTTCGGCCATCGTGCGCGACGTGCCGCTCGATCCGGAGCGCTATGCTCTCTACACATTCAACGTCTTCATCTACGCGACAATCTACACCAGCATCGCTCTGCTCGGCGGCTTGATCCTATTCGAGGATCGCGATGTCGCGTAAAGTCTGCCCAATCGAAACGACGTGCTTTTGTCGGGATCGATGATTTCGTTTTGTTGTGCATTTCGCGACAAACTGGGTTTCCCAAGAAAATCGTCTGTCTGCTAGAATGGAACGGAGTTTAGCTCGGCCGTAGGCGGAAAGGTGCGTTTCACGCAGCCTGCCCGGGACTGAACGAGGCCGACCCAAATTGAGTCATTTCCATGACGGACAGCGCCTTCGCTCGCTGCCAGAAGTTCTTGACGTACCACCCGATCGCGGAGTGGGTGTCCATTTTTTCGTCCCTCGTCTCGGCGGTTCTTTACGTTGCGCTGATCATTCTGCTGGGCTTGTTCATCGATCTCCTCGTCGAACGCGGGGATATTCCGAGCTATCACGCATTGACGGCGGCGGAGCGGCAGAGTTTTGCTCAGTCGCTTCAAGCCGCCGCGGCCAACGGGAAGCGCGAAGAGGTGGTGGCGGCGATCAAGGCGGAGCTGCAGGCGCACAACGTTGACGCATCGGCGCTGCAAATGTGGGAAAAGGGGGAGCCTTTCGAGAAACTGCCGGCGCAGGAGAAGGCGTTGCTGTGGTGGGCCAAGCTGCCGGAGCTGTTTGCCGATCGTGTGTGTGAGGCCGCCGCTCAGAAGATTCGGGATGACCTGCGCTCACACGTAAACGACGCCGGCCTTTACTTGCCGATCGAGCAGGGCGGCCTATTGAGCCTGGTGATTCGCACACGCCATTCTTACAAAGGCCGTATCATCGGGTTCTTGGCCGAATGGAACTCGTGGACGTGGGCCTACGGCAATACGAACTTCCTCTATGGCCTGGTCATTGTCGCGGTCGGAGTCGCGCTGCTGCGCCTGGCCATGCTGTTCTTGTCGAGCTACTACGGCGCCATCGCCGTGCTCGATGCAATGACCCGCTTGCGACGGTCGGTGTATCAGCACACCAACCGGCTCGGGCTGCTGGCGTTCAAGACGCTCGGCCCCAGCGATGCCGCCGGCATCTCGACACGGCATCTCGAAGGTGTTCACGAGGCCCTGTTCCAGTGGCTTACCGTCTTTTTCCGCGAGCCGGTGAAGATCGGGCTCTTGATCGCGTTCATGCTCGTAGTCAATTTCTGGCTCGGCGTGGCGTTTTTGGGGATCGCAGCGCTCGTCTGGCTGATTGGAGGCCAGCTCGTCGACCATCATCAGGAGCAGAGCCGAGCGGCGGAAGCCCAATCCGCCGACCAGGTGGTTCTGGTGCAAGAGAGCCTGATGCTGTCGCGCCTCGTCAAAGTGTACCTGATGGACGCATTTAATCTCGAGCGCGTCGAACGGCAATTGAGCGATTACAACGATGCTCAGATGCAGCGCTACCGTGGCGAGGCGTATTATCAGCCGCTGGTCCTTCTGCTCGGGCTGCTTTCCGCCATGGGACTGCTTCTGGTCGCCGGACAGATTATCCTGTGGGGCCAATTCGGCGTTACCAGTTGCCTGGTGCTGGCGGCAGCGATCATTAGCCTCTATTGGCCGCTGCTGGCGATCATCGAAGCCCGCCGCATCGTGGGCCGGGGAAGCGAATCGGCGCAGGTGGTCTTCGATTTCCTGGATCGCACCGGAGGCATCGGCCAGCCCATCGAAGCCGAGCTCGTTCCCACGCTCTCCGGCGAGATCCGCTTTGAGAAAGTAACCGTTCACCAACCCGGCAAGGACGAAAAGCTGCTGGCCAATATCAATCTGACCATTGAAGTCGGCTCAAGGATCGGCATCGTCGGGCTCAACGAAACTGAAAAGCACGTGCTCGTCTCGCTCTTGCCCCGCTTGCTCGATCCGACGTCAGGCAAGGTCCTCTTCGACGGCAAGGATTTGCGCTGGGTCACCCTCGATTCGCTGCGCATCCAGATCGCGGTGGTTTTCGACGGGAACTTCGTCTTCAACGACACGGTGGCGAACAACATCGGTTGCGGCGATCCGGCCTTCAATCTCCAACGTATAACCGACGCCGCCAAGCTCGCACACGCTCATCAGTTCATCGCCAAGCTGCCGCAGGGTTACGAAACGGTGATCGGCGATCAAGGCCATGTGCTGACGCCGGGCGAGATGTTTCGCATCGCGCTGGCTCGCGCGATCCTGCGCGATCCGACGATCCTCATCGTCGAGGAGCCGCATGCGCTGCTCGACGACGACACCAAAGCGATGATCGACGACACGTATCAGCGGTTTTTGCCGGGCCGAACCGTCATCTTTCTTCCGCACCGGCTTTCCACGATTCGTAGCTGCGATAAACTAGTCGTTCTGCACGAAGGCCGCGTCGCCGCCTATGGCGATCATCGTGAATTGCTTAATGAGAGCGAATTGTACCGGCACTTGCAGTATTTGGAGTTCAACGAGTTCGCCAGCCAGGTCGCCCCGGTCGCCGCCCAAAAAAACGGAGACTGACGTTGCCGTTAGCGGCAAAGCCCGGAAGGAATCCTCATGCACGAACGCGAACTTGCGGTCGCCCTAGACGCGGCCGCTCAAGCGCGCGATCACTTGACCGGCGCGTATGAACGGTTCGAGGTGGTGCCCGACGCGCCCGCCGAGATCAGCACCGAAGCCGACCGCCAATCGCAAGAAATCATATTGCGAGCGATCCGCCGCGCATTTCCCAACGATGCCCTGTGCGCCGAGGAAGCGACGCCGACTTTGCGCGACGCCCTTCAGACGGGCGATCGGCTCTGGATCGTCGACCCGATCGACGGCACACGCGGGTTCGCACGCAAGAACGGCGAATTTTCCGTCATGATCGCGTTCGTCGAGAAAGGCGCAATCGCCGTCGGCGTCGTGGCGCAGCCGGCCGTACAACGCTTGACCTACGCGGCGCTCGGCCAGGGCTGTTGGCGCATCGACGGCGCCGCGAGCGAACCGGCGCGCTGCCGGGTGACGGCTGTTGTTCAAACGACGCAAGCGACATTGACGCAGAGCCGATCGCGCACGCCCGGCAGACGTTCACGCTGGGTCGATTCCCTGCGTCCGGCTCGCGTCGTCGAGTCGTACTCAGCCGGCATCAAGCTGGCGCTCGTCGCGCGCGGCGAGGCGGACATCTATCTCAACACCTACGAAGCATTCCACGACTGGGACATTTGCGCCGGCCAAATCCTTGTCACCGAGGCAGGGGGCATGGTCACCGGCGCCGCCGGTGAAGTATTGCGCTACGGGCTCCCCGGCGCCTGGCAGAAGCACGGCCTGCTCGCCACCAACGGCCCGCTCCATCCCGCGTGCCTTCGCCTCATCGCCGACCACGCGTAGCCGCGCTAGGTCGGCGGTTTCGCGCGCTCGCACATTCGCTACAACCCCTACAATCGGCAAAGTCCCCCAAATCGGAATTCCCCGCCCCACCACTCCGCCCAGAATGAATTTGGCGAGCCTGCGCGAATGCCGTACGATTACTCCGAGGTCCTTTGCACCGGGAGAATCGCATGAGCGGATCGCTGCTGATTTTGATCGCCGCCTTGACTCAGGCTCAAGACACTCCACCACGGATCGGTGTTCACGTCGAGCGGCCCGGCCGCGACATGGTGCTGCGCTGGAACGAAGTCGCGTTGACAGCGATTCGACTCGATCACACGCCGCCCCCCGTCGCCGCTCGTAACCTGGCGATCGTTCATCTGTCGATTTACGATGGCGTCATGTCGATCCAGCGCACCCATCAACCGTACCTGACAGATGCGACCGCCATCCCCGGCGCCTCGACGGAAGCGGCGGTCGCGGCAGCAGCGCACCGAGCCCTTGTGCACCTCTATCCGAAACAGCGCGAGGTTTTCGACGCGATGCTCCGTCTCGCCTGGACCGACGTTCCCGCATCACCCAACCGGGATGCCGGCGCCGAACTGGGCCGCTTCTGCGCCGACCGCATGCTCGAAACGCGGAAGGCCGACGGCTCCGACCGCATCGGAAAATACACGTACAGGAAGCAGCCGGGCTTTTGGCAGCCGACGCCGCCGCGGCTTCAGGACGCCCTTCTGCCCGATTGGGGCTACGTCAAGCCGTTCGCGATCACCAAGGGCACGCAGTATCGTCCCGCCGATCCGCCTACACTGTCGAGTGCCGCGTACGTTCAAGCCCTGCATGAGGTCAAGCAACTCGGGGCCAAAACGAGCAGCCTTCGAACCCTAGAGCAAACCGACCTCGCTCATTTCTGGGCCGACAATGCCGGAACCGTCACGCCTCCGGGACACTGGAATCAGATCGCCCAGTCGATCGCGGTCGACCGCGCCAATACGCTTGCCGAAAATGCCAGGCTATTCGCCCACTTGAACATCGCCCTGGCTGACGCAGGCATTTTGTGCTGGGTGATCAAGTTTACGTTTGAGTTCTGGCGACCGGTGACAGCGATTCGCGAAATGGATCGTAGCGCCGACTGGACGCCGCTCCTGGACACGCCGCCGTTCCCCGCTTACGTCTCCGGGCACAGCACCTTTAGCTCCGCCGGCGCCGCGGTGTTGGCCCAAGCGTTTGGAACCGACAAACTCTCGTTCGCGACCACCTCGGATGGATTGCCGAATGTGACGCGCAAATTCACCAGTCTCTGGTCCGCCGCCGAGGAAGCTGGCATGAGCCGAATCTACGGCGGCATCCATTGGCAGTTCGACAACACCGAAGGCCTAAAAGTGGGCCGCACCCTGGGCGAGTACATCGTCCGCACTACGCTCCAACCGCGCCCACGGCACGTCTTGCGCCCTGGACTCTAAGTTCGGTGAGCCGAGCGGAGTGAGCCGCCGGTTGATCGGGCGTTGAGAGGAACTCGCCATGACCGAAGCGGAAGAACAAGCCATCGAGAATCGCGTGCGCGGCATGCAAATCATCGCCAGCGCGCTGATCGCAGGCGTGTTGATCTTCTTCGGCATCGCGACCTATCTTGCGCTGAACCATGTCGACCCGCCCGGCCCCGCGCCATTGCCGATGCTGACGATCGTCGCGTTCATCATGCTGGGCGGCTGCGGTGGCATTTCGTTCCTCGTGCTTTGGTATTTTCGGCAAAACGCGGCGCGGCAAATCGCCACGGGCATCTGGCAGCCTCCACAGGGCATCGACCCGAAAGACTACGAAAGCGACATCGTCAAACTCCTGGGCGCCGAACAATGGACCGTCTTCCTGCTGGTCGCGAAGCTCCAAACTGCCCCCGCTTTCATGGGCTGCATCGCCTTTCTCGTCGAGGCAAAATGGTACGCCGTCGCCGTCATCGTGATCGCCGTTTCGCTCATGATCCTGCGATTTCCAACGCACGACAGTTTGCGCGAATGGCTCTACGAGCAGAAGAAACAGATCGACGAGTTGCGCGCCGGCGGTGCGGGCGTGCCGTGAAATCGCAACCGAACGACATGCCTGGCGCTTTGCGAATTGGCACCCGGTTGCTGGGCGAAGCAACCGGTAACGGACGCTTACAGGCTTGACGCCGATTCCTTGAGCATGAAGCCGAGCAATCCCTTCGCGTCGGCACGTTCGATCAGGTCGCGCACGACCTTGTTGTCACGGAATTCGGGATTCTTCAGCAGCTCCTCTTTCGCCCAGCTGATGACGACGTTCGCCGAGTCAAAGGCGTCGGTGAGTCCGCTGCTAGCGCGCGGGCTGGCTGTTCGATAGTTACCGTCGCCGTCGAATCGGAAGTCGATCTTGGAATAGAAATCGCCGAACGGGTGCTTGTAATTGAACTGATAGGTGAGGATGAAGCCACCATCAATGTTCTTGGTTTCGACTAACTGCAACGTTTGCAGCTTTCCCGTTGGATGAGCAAAGAAAGCGATGAGCTTTTGCTCCTTCTGGATTAACCGCGCCGCCTTCGTTGTCGCCGCCGAGTCCCCGCCGGCCTGAAGCAGGCCGACTGCGACCAGACAGATTCCGATCGCCGCCAAGATGTTCCCTACGCGCGTCTTCATGGTGCACTCCTGAGAAGAAAAAGGATAGGACACACGAAGCATCGGTTGCGAATCGCCAGATGGCGCGGATGTAGACTCACAGCCGTGCTAAGCGCATAGACGTGACGTTCAGGAAAATGGAACAAGAAATGAAGACTGTACCATCATTACCGGCAACGTGGCGCCTCCGCGACAGCGCCAATGGCGTTGAATCTCAAAGCCCAGAGAACCGAAAAGATAAGTCGAGTCGATCTTCATTGAGTAATGCCGCGTTGCGAACAAGCTCTTATCAACTCGGCTCCCGACCCCTTCCTTTCTCTCACTTCTTTCGCGTCATCCATTCCATGCCGATCCAGCGTTCGCCTTCACGGGCGGCGAAGTGGGCCCATGGCGTGTCGGCGTAGTCTTTTTCCAACAGGCTCAACCGTTTGGCGCGGTCCTTGGCCAGCGATTTCACTTTCGCCTCCGGCGCTCGGGGTCGCAGTACGAACATGATCTTCCAGCCGACATCGCCCTTATCGAGTTCGGGCAAGCGGTCCGCCCGAATGGCGCCGAGCGCGAAGTTGTACTCCATCAGAAAAATCATGTCGGCTTGAAGCTGGCTCCGAGCCCAATGGTATTGCGCCTGCCAATGCTTGCGCGGCTCTTTGTCGATCCCCTTCTCGGCGTCGATCATTTCGTCGAGCACTTGTTCCAGGTGGAAGACCGCTGCCGCGATGTCGGCTTGATCCTTCGCAATGGCGGCCTTGAGCTTGGGCGTGATGGGCACGGCGGAAAGCTCCAGGCGCAGTGTGCGCCGTTGCGTTTCCTGCGACGCCTCCACGGCGGCAAACACGGCGGCGCGCACCGAATGGGCCGCATCATATTTCTCCTTGCCCGCGTTGCGGCGCACCCGTTCCTTGTCGAACGACTCGCGCTCGTCGACCGCTACCGCCATCAACTTCGCCAGTACGCTCTTGGGCGCCGCCACCACGTCGGTCGGAAGCTCAAAGCGCCGGTACAGCGACGGCGACCGATCGATCTCTTGCACGATCGAGCGAATCATCTTGGCTTCCTCTTCGCCAGATGTACCCGTATGCAGAAACGCTACAATGCAAACCACGTCGACAAGCATAGCCACGAGCCTCCACAAGCAATCTCACCGGGCCATTATCCTCGCTACCAGGCCGCATTGTCAACAGATTAGGAAAATCCATGGACAGCAGGAGACCGGCGAGCCAAGCCGCGTAAACGGCCGGTTGATAATGCGCGACGCCGATTCAACCTGCCCCTGACGGGGCTCGGCTCGCCGACAGTTCCCCGAAAAACCATCGCAGGTCAATGGCGGCCGGCTACAATGACCGTCGATGATCCTATCGCGGGAGGTATTTCAATGAATCGCAGCGCTGTTGTTGTGCTTGTGAGCCTGGTCCTGGCAAATGTCGGCCTCGGTCAAGACAATGTTGTGAGGGTTGCCGTCAAGGGCGTCAAGGCCGATATGCCGATCACGGTTCCCTTGAGCGTGCCGAAGGCGTGGGCCAAGTTCGACGAGGTCGCGGTGCATGTCGACCTCGGCAAGGGCGTCGACATGCCGATCATTACGGGTCAGCTCACATCGCCAGGTGTTGTGACCGAAACAATCAAGCCTGCCAAAGAGGGATTGGTCCGCCGTGATCTCCACGTCGTGATGCCAAGCGAAGACGACGCCGAGTTGATCGTTTACTTCAAACCGACGATTCCAGCAATCCCGCGCTTCGCCTGGACTGAGAAGAAGGGCGAATATCAGGAGCTGTTGCTCACCTACTCGGGCCGAGCCATACCTATATTGCGCTACATGAACCGCGCCTACGATACGTCGTCACCCGATGCACGCAACAAGTCGTACAAGGTTTTTCATCACCTCTACGATCCTCAGGGCAAGCGGTTCGTCACCAATGGCGGGTTCGCCGACGACACCACGGGCGATCCGAAGAAATTGCTTTATCCGCATCATCGCGGCATCATGTACGGGTTCAACAAGTGCATGATCGGCCCCGACCTCAAGACGCAAGCCGACACCTGGCATTGTCCACCTGGCGACGCCAAGAAGAAAGGGCCGACGGCACATGTCAATCACGAGAAGACGCTCAGCGAGGACACCGGCCCCGTCCTCGGCCGACATCGCGTCTTGCTCGGCTGGTACGGCGCGGGCGACAAGCCGTTTGCGCTCGAAGAACGCGAGTTGACGGTGTATCACTCCAAGGCGGGCACGCTCGTCGAGTTCGCGTCGCGCCTCAAAACGGCCGACGGCAAGATTCGCGTCGACGGCGATCCGCAGCACGCCGGCTTCCAGTTCCGCGCCCACAACGACGTCGCCGCCAAAACCAAAAACCAAACCTACTATCTGCATCCCGACGGCACAAAGGGCGACATGGGCAAAGAACGCAACTGGCCCGGTGACAAATCGATGGTCGATCTCCCCTGGTACGCCATGTCCTTCGTCCTCGGCGAGAAACGCTACTCCACCGTCTACCTCAATCACCCCAGCAACCCCAAAGAGACCCGCTTCAGCGAACGCGACTACGGCCGATTCGGCGGCTACTTCCAGCGCGAAATCACGCCGGAGAATCCGCTCGTCGTTAACTATCGCCTCTGGCTACAACCCGGCGAAATGACGGCCGACCAGGCGCGAGCGCTCTATTCGGCATTTGCGTCGCCGGCGAAGACGAAGGTGAAATGACGATTCTCCATCAGAGCCTGAGGCGTAAGCGAAGGACGACCGTTCCTTCGCTTACGCTTCAGGCTCTGAGCGTTCACGCCAGATGCCGCTCATACACCGGGAAGCTCCCCTGGCGTTCAAAGATCCGTTCGTAAAAAGTGAATAGGGCCTTCGCGTCGGTGGCAACCTGAGCGGCGAAGGCGGCGATGTCATCGTTGTCGGCAAGCTGGTAGGTGGCGTATCTGAGCATGTCCATGCCGGTGCTGAACACGTTCCGATCCGGCGAAGTGATGAAACTGAACACCCCTCTGATGCGCTTGGCCGACATCCCTTCCGCGCCGAACGCTCCGAGGCGAAAGCACGGCATCGACGAATCGACGGCCTGCGGGTCGGCGTACTGCGGGTTGGTGATGAAGATGCCGGCGGCAATCGGCATATTGTCCGTGCGATTGCGCATGACGAACACATCGTCACTTGAGAAGTAGGGATTTTCCCAGATCGTCTGCTTGAGCCCTTCCGCGCTGTCGACGCGAAAGACGGATCGGTCGAGTTCGAAGATCGTGGGAATGTCGTCGATGGCGAGCGGCGTGATCAGCGAACCGATCTTGGCCGAAGGCGTCGGCATGTTTTCGAACTTCAGGAAGAAGTTCACCATCTCGCGCACGCGCGCGAAGCCGTGCTGTTCGAAGAAAGTGTTGATCGTCGGCCAATCGCCGCGGTAAGCACAGAACGCCTTGTCCAGGCCGCGCTGCTGCATCGCTTGCAGTGTCTGCGCAAACAGCGGCTCGGCGGCGGCCTCGTGCCCGGGCAAACACCATGGATAACTGACTCGGCCATTAAGCGAATACGTGCAATAGCCGACGACGGCGTTCCCTGTGACGGCGTAGAACCGAGTCAGCGGCTCGAAATCCTTGGCGCTAATGCGCCGCTGCAGATCGACGATCGTCGCCGGTTTGAACCTCGTCTGCGACGCAGCTGCCGTGTTGTAGATTTTCAGCTGCGCGAACTCATCGCCCGGCTGGTACGTGCGGATGTTCACGATGCCTCCCCCACTTCCGCAGGCGAACTGTCCTTTCGCGATCGGTTCATCGCCGACGGCCTCAACGGCGATAATCTAGCGTATCGCATAACCACGCCCTCCACAAGTCACGCTCGACCTTCTCCCCTCCGCACCCCATACAACAATCAAGAACGCCTCGCTTCGCACCTCCCCCTGAGGATACCTCATGACTCGCTATCTGCTCCTTGTCGTGTTGATGGTTGCCCCGATGGTCGCTGTCGACGCTCAGTTCGATGCCGGCATCGAAGCGGACGTCATTCTGAAAGGCGCCGTCATTCACGACGGGTCAGGCAAGCCCGGTGTCGTCGGCGATGTCGCGATCAAAGGCGATCGCATCGTCGCTGTCGGCAAGTTCGTGGTGAAAGGTAATCCGCGCGTCCTCGACTGCACCGGCCTCGTCCTCGCGCCGGGCTTCATCGACCTGCACACGCACAGCGACTATCCTCTGCAAAACGCCAAGACCAACGCCAACTTCAACTATCAAACCCAGGGCGTCACCACCGTCGTCACCGGGAACTGCGGCGCCGGGCCCGTCGATGTCGCCAAGTATTTCGCCGCCCTCGAAAAGATCGGCATCGGCACCAACGTCATCCATCAAGTCCCGCACAACGATGTCCGTCGAGCCGCCATGGGCAATGTCAATCGCGCCCCGACCGAGAAAGAGCTCAGGCGCATGGAGGAACTCGTCGATCAGGGCATGAAGGACGGCGCCTTCGGCTTCGCCACCGGGCTCATTTATAACCCGGGAACCTATTCGAAAACCGACGAACTTGTCGCGCTCGCCAAAGTCGCGGCCAAGCACAAGGGGTTCTACGCGAGCCACATTCGCAACGAGAATACCGAGGTGCTCGCCGCCATCGAAGAGATTCTGGAAATCGCTCGCCGTTGCGGCATTCGCGTGCATATCTCGCACATCAAAGTGTCGGGTCGCAATGCGTGGGGCAAGGCGCCGGACGTGATCGCCCTCATCCGCAAGGCGCGCAAGGACGGCATCGACGTCACCGCCGACCAGTATCCCTACACCGCCAGCAGCACCTCGCTCTCCGCAACGCTCATCCCCGCCCGCTTTCGCGAAGGCTCGACCGAGGACATGATCAAACGCCTCGATGATCCCGACATCGGCGCGAAGATGAAGAAGGCAATCGACGCGAGCCTTAAGGGCCATCTCAACGGCAAGAGCATCAAGATCGCCGGCTATGCCAAGAACACGAGTTGGCAGGGCAAAGACCTGTTCACGATCGCCGAGCAGGAGAAAAAGTCGCCGCTCGCCGTCGCTCTCGACATTACGCGCAACGGCGGCGCTCAGATCGTCAACTTCGGCATGCAGGACGACGACATTCGCCTGTTCATGATGGAGCCGTACGTCGCGACCGCCAGCGACGGAGCTTCGATGCTGCCGAGTGACAAAGTCCCGCACCCGCGCAGCTACGGAACCTTCTCGCGCAAGATCGGCCGTTACGCCATCGAGGACAAAGTCATCACGCTCGAGCAAGCGATCCGCAGCGCCAGCGGCCTACCCGCCGACATCCTGCAAGTCCCCCAGCGCGGCTACATCAAGGCGGGTCACTACGCCGACATCGTCGTCTTCGATCCAAAGTCGTTCCGCGACAAAGCGACCTACGAACGCCCGCACCAGCATTCGACGGGCTTGAAGTACCTCTACGTTAACGGCCGGCTGGCGATCGAGGACGGCAACGCGACCAACGTGCTTGCCGGAAGGGTGCTGCGGCATGGGCGATAGCGTTCGCCGCTTGCGGCTTAGCGCGCGGGTGGCAGAAGGGATATCATGAAAAACAAACCTCGAAAATTACCCTACAAACCAACACTTGTGGAGTACGAGATGGTTGAAATCACCGATCCCGCCGAGCAGGCGGCGCTCGATCGGCGCATACGGGCTGCTGAAAAGATGCTCGCGGCTCGGGATGCGAAGAAGGCGAAGCCGCGCAAACGGAAATAGAGGATCCCATCATCCCTCTCGTTGTACTCGCGTCGTTGATCCTTCCCGGCGATTCAGCCGAGACGGCGCGTTACCTTCGGCTCGGGCGGCAAGCATGCCGAGTTCGAGTGCGCGATCACGCTCACGAAAACGGGCACGACGATTGACAGCATCACCAGCCGCCGCGCAAGTGAAGCCTATGCGACCGCGACGGCACGGCCGGATTTGACGGACTCGATTTCTCGATAGCACATGACGAGGGCGTCGCGGGCGAGTTTGCCGCTTAGGTAATCATGCTCGCGGTTGGCCTTGATGCCGTCGACGGCGGCCTGGATTTCGATTGTGAACGCTGTTGTGGCATCGTCGCCGCCGGGGAGTTTGGGCTGTTCGCTCGAGCCGTCAGCTCTTAGCACCGTCAGCGGACACGTGCCGGATTCGTAGACGAGCGTGGCTTTCTCCAGGTACAGTTCGTAGCCGTGCACAAACGGGCGGCCCTTCATGGTCAAGGCGCCGGACGAACAGGTGATGGCTGGAGCGCCCCCCTCACCCCCGGATCCTCTCCCGGAGGTACCGGGAGGATACAAGTACGACGTCGTCAGATGATCGACCGAACCGCCCGAGCCGACGACGCCTACGGAGAAGACGCTTGCCGGCACGCCGCAGACCAGGCCGATAAAGTGGGTGTCGTGGATGTGCAGATCGACGGCCGGCCCGCCGGTCTTGGACGCGTCACCGATCTCGGCGGACCAATCTGGTTTGGAGATAATGCGCTTGAAATGCCCGCCCAGGAGCTTGCCGAACTGCCCGCCTCGTATCGCCTGAGCGGCATAGGCGAACTCCGGAAAAAACGGGAGCACATGCGCGACCATGAGCAAGCGGTTCGCTTTTTTTGCGGCGGCCAACATCGCATCGGCGTCCTTGGGCTCCAGCGCAATCGCTTTCTCAACCAGCACATGCTTGCCCGCTTGCAGCGCCCTGATGGCGGTGTCCGGGTGCAGATGCGTCGGGTTGCAGACATCGATCATGTCGATGTCTTTGTCGGCGAGCAGATCGTCGAGGTTGCGGTATTTCTTGATACCGGAAAGGTCCATCATCTCCCCGCGCGGCCCGAAGTTGCCCTGGATCGAAGTCCAGTCGCCGGCCAGCTTCTTCTCATCCCGGCTGCAGATCGCGGTAACGCGCGCGTCGCGAAGCTTGCGCGCCGCCAGGAAGTGAATCATGCCCATGAATCCAACGGAAACCAGGCCTATTCGGATCATTGGGAACACCTCGATGGATTCGCGAACTGTTGACGGTTTCGACCACCTATTTGGGACTCATTGTGCCAATCATTGCGCTGATTTTATGGATCACGAACGTGAATCACTGCCCATGGGACGTCGCGATGCACTTTGCGAGTTTTTTCGAGGCAGCAGCAGCGCTCGCAGTGCGTGGGCTTGGAACCCTGATAGTGAAGAGGCGTCGAACTCAAGGTCACTTACCAGTCGGTTCGTAGACGAAGGCGAGATCGTCCGCAGGAATGACCCAAATGTTGCGGAACTGCACGGGATTTCCGTGGTCCTGAAGGAACACCGGGCCAGTCATTGTTTTCTTCTGCCGATCCCGAATCTTTTCCAGGTACGGGGTGGTGCCGAAGCGAAACGGATGGAATGCCGACCTCGGCTCGCCAAACTCGGCCCCGTCCTGAACTTTTCTCCCATTGAACCACACCGTGACTTTTCCGTTCTCGGCGATCTTACCCGACTCGTCGCGCCGCGGCGCCCGGAAGCGGATGTCGAAGGCCTGCCACTCCCCCGGCTTCCGACACGCATTCACGAGAGGCTTGTGAAAGCCGTAGAGAGCGCCGGCATCTTCCTGAGTAACTTCGGCCTTGCCAAACGAGTTGAAGATCTGCACCTCGTAGTGCCCGTGAATGTAGACGCCGCTATTGCCGGGGCCCTTTTCCGGCAGCATGAATTCGACGTGGATGTCGGCGTCGCGGAAGTGAAGTTTGGAGACGATGTGATTCCGGTTCCCCTTGGGCTTCGGGACCGCGACGCCGTCCTTGATCGGCCAATCGATTTTCTCGCCAGCCATGCTCAAGAACGAGTGGTTCCCCGTGGTGTCCAGGAGCACGATTGCGTTTTTCGGGGCCGGCGCGGGGAGCTTGCTCTGGTCCGGGCTGAAGTTGCGATCCGGTGATTTCGCCTTCGTCGCGCACAACTTCGTCATGGCTTTTCCCATCGCCTCGCCGATGAGGTAATAGGTCTCGGCATTGTTGTTCCAGTGAAACCCTTGTCCAGTCGGCGACACATCTTTGTCTCGCCAGAATGCCTTCGTCCCGACGAACGCGACATTCCCCTTGAATTCCTTGTAATCAACCACCGCGGCCTGGGCCTTCATCAGGGACAGGGCCCGGGGGTGTTTCTCCTCCGGGCCGGTCATGCCAGTCTCCGCGATCACGAAGGGAAGGTTCTTCGCGCCAAGGTCCTTGCGGATGTCGCGAATGAAGTTGGCCATGTTTTTTTCGTATTCGTCGTTGAATGCTTGATTGACGCGGTCGTTCCATCCCTGGTGCCAGCCAAAACCAGTGAGTTCGTGGCCGCGTCCCTTCAATTCCGGGAACTCCTTGTCAAGGTTGGCCAGGACATCCTTGGTTCGCTGTACGATCTCCTTGTAGTAGGGCCCTACTTCACCTCCGGAACTCGGTGGCCGGAAGTCCTTGGCCAAACTCTTCCCGCCCCAGGCCAACTTGATGAGCAGAACCGGCTCTTCAAACGCATCGCCGACGACGTGGCCGAAGCCCAGTTCCGGGCCGATTTGATCCCCACTGCCGGCAAAGCCCACGGTGAGCTTGCCCTTACGGTCGAAGTAGTGGATCCAGACATCATCGCGGGCGACCCATTTGCCATCCTTGCCCACGAGGTGTTTGAACTTGCCGGCTGTGGCGGGATCTTTGACGAGGTATTCAAGGCTCCCCTTGCCGCCGTTGCGTTTTGGGCCGGCGTTCACGAACCCGGTCCCCTGCATATTGGACTGCCCAGCAAGAACGAAAACTTTGACAGGCTTGTCAGCCGCGTTAAGCGAAGCCGCGACAAGGAAGCACCCGAACACCGACAGGTACCGAAATAGAACCATTGTTGTGACCTCAAACGTCCACGGAACGGCACGAACGCAACTCAGGGCATACGGCGGAGCGAGTCGATTCGCTCCTGGATTTTCGCGACATCGGCCTCGATTGTGCCGAGCGGCCCGGGGGCCACCGTTTTTTCACGTGTGTAACCGATGTGCTTCATCCACGCGGCCGAGCGTAGCGCACGCTTCTGCTCGACCAGCTTGAACATCGGGTCGGCCTTGATCTTCGCAACACTCTCATTCAGCGGCTTCACGCCAAGCGCAGCCAGTACCGTATGGGCCATGAGCAGGTGCCCGTCGTCGCCGGGGTGGACCTTGTCGCCAGAGAAGGGGGTTGTGCGGGCTGCGCGGGCCTTGCGCATCGCCGAATGCAGGTCGATCACGGTTACGCCGTCCATTTTGAGGCCCATCTCCCACCTGGCGAACTCGGTGAGCACCGTGTCGTAGTTGAACTGGTCCTTCTTCGGCGCAAAATCGTAGATCGGCGGAGTGATGAGATAGATTTGCTTCGCGCCGG
>Ga0194121_10005187_pt1 | contig 18267 bp, 18 predicted proteins | sample TA2MahCa50mmetaG_FD_148609 | JGI IMG/M metagenome (GOLD analysis project Ga0194121, IMG submission 148609) | Freshwater microbial communities from Lake Tanganyika, Tanzania - TA2015020 Mahale Deep Cast 50m | ecosystem: Environmental > Aquatic > Freshwater > Lake | place: Tanzania: Lake...
AGCCCCAATCCCTTCCATGGCTTCCTACAAGGTCACCCTCATCAGCGAGGCAGAGGGCCTCAACAAGACCATCGAGGTTCCCGACGATCAGTACATCCTCGACGCCGCTGAAGAGCAGGGCATCGACCTCCCCTACTCCTGCCGTGCCGGTGCCTGCAGCACCTGCGCTGGCAAACTGACCGCCGGCACCGTCGACCAGTCCGATCAGAGCTTCCTGGACGACGACCAGATCGAAGCCGGTTTCGTGCTCACCTGCGTGGCCTATCCCACCAGCGACTGCACCATCAAGACCCACGCCGAAGAGGAGCTCTACTGAGCCCTTCCCCCCAGCAGACGCCGGGCGTGCCCGTTCACGCCCCGTCCCGCATCGGCCACAAACCACCCCTCGGGGTGGTTTTTTTGTGATGGAGACTCGCCGCCCGCTGTGCCCCCCGCCGCCACCCCCTCGGTTGTGACCCCACCCCAGGGCCCACCCCCGGTGGAGCGGCTGTTCGAGTCCGGCAGCGAGCACACCAGCCCCGGGGGGCAATACAGCTTTCGGGTGCTCGGGCCCTGTTGCCGCCTGTTTGACCGCGACGAGCTGCCCTGGCCCTGCTGCCGCATCGCCTGGCGCAGCAAGGAGCCCAGCTGGCGCCGGGTGGGTCGCCGCTTTGTGGCCGACCTCGCCTCGCGCCGCTGCCCCTCCTATGCGGTGGAGCTGCTGCAGCCCGGCTCCCGCCCCACCACCACGGTGCTGACGCTGTTTTCCCTGCGGCTCACGGCGCCCCTGCAGGAGTGGTGGTACAGCAAGCAGCCCACGTCGATGGAGCCCCACAACAGCCAGCCGCCGGATCCCGCCGGTTAGCGGCTCGGCGGCCACAAAAAAAGCCCCGCCGAGGCGGGGCTGGGGCTCCAGGGTTGGGGATCAGAAGTAGATCTTGCCGCCGCCCCACTGCTGACCCTGCACCTTGGGGGCCACCAGGATGAAGCCGGCCATCAGGCGCAGGTCTTCGTCGCTGAGGTCGCGCATTTTCACGAACACATCGCTGCTGCGGATGCTCGGGTGCACGTCGGCGATGCTGTACTCGCCGTCGTAGCTGGTGGGGTCCTTCATGTAGTCCACCAGGGCCTCGACGTTGTCGCGGGACGGGGTGGCCAGGGCCAGGGTCTCGGGATCAAGGCCCACGTTCTGGTTGGTTTTGGTGATGCCGCCGGCATGGCACTCACCGCAGCTGCTGTTGAAGATCTTGCGGCCGGCCTTCACCTCCTGCTCGCTGAAGCTCACCGGGGTGCCATCAGGGCTGGCGGACACCGTGAGCTGTTCAGCGGTCCACTGGGCCGCCTGCACCGGGCCCGCCAGGCCCAGCAGCAGGGCCAGGGGCAGAACCAGCAGCCGGGCCAGGGTCCGGAGTGCAGAGGAGAAGGAAGAAGCCATCGAAGACGCCGGCGATGTGGCGGTGAAAACCGCGCCAGAGCCCTTGTATCACGGCCAACGGGTCGCCCGGTTGCCCCGGGGCCAGGCACTCACGAACTGTTGCAGCCTCAGGCTTCCGCGGGGCTCAGTTCCAGGGTGAGGAAGTCCTTGGCCAGCTCGGTGTTGGGGAAGATCGCCCGCGCTTCCGCCAGCAGGTCGTCGGGGGTCACGGGGTTGCCCGGCATGTAGCGGGGGCTGAGGTGGGTGAGCACCAATTGCTTCACCCCCGCCGCCAGGGCGGTCTGGGCGGCCATGGTGCTGGTGGAGTGCTGGCGGGCGATGGCCATCTCCGCCTCGGCATGGGCAAAGGTGCTCTCGTGGATCAGCAGGTCGGCACCCTGGGCCAGCTCCACCGCCGCGTCGCAGAACACGGTGTCGGTGCAGTACACCACGCTGCTGCCGGGCCGCGGCGGCCCGCAGAGCTGGGCCCCGTTGATGATCCGCCCGTCCTCGAGGGTCACCGTCTGCCCCGCCTTCAGCTGGGCATAGATGGGCCCCGGGGGGATGCCCAGGGCCTGGGCCCGCTCCACATCGAAGCGCCCCGGCCGTGGCCGCTGGTCCACCCGGTAGGCGAAGGCGGGCACCCGATGGGTGAGGGGTGTGCAGCGCACCTGCAGGTCGTCGTCCTCCAGCAGCACCGCACCGCTCTGGGCCGCCGGCTTCACCCGGTGGGTGCGCAGGGGGTAGCCGATGCGGGTGGAGGAGGTGCGCAGCACCCCCTCCAGGTAATCGCGCAGGGGATCGGGGCCATAGAGATCGATGCCGCTGCAGGTGCCCGCCAGCCCCAGGCTGGCCAGCAGCCCCGGCAACCCAAATACGTGGTCGCCGTGCATGTGGGTGATGAAAATCCGGCTCAGCTGGCTCACCCGCAGCTCGCTGCGCAGGAATTGGTGCTGGGTGCCCTCGCCGCAGTCGAACAGCCACAGCTCGGCGCGCTGGGGCAACCGCAGGGCCACGGCCGACACGTTGCGGCCCCGGGTGGGAACGCCCGAACTGGTGCCGAGGAAGGTGACCTGCACGGCCGGTGCAACCCCGGTCTCACTGCGCTGATCGTGCCACGTCGGGGCTGGCGTGCCCCGGGGCGGGTGGTCACAATGGCCTGCCAGGCCTGGTTGGCTCTTTCATGCTGCGCCCGCTGATCCCCGCGCTGGGCTGTCTTGCCCCGCTGGCGTCCATCGCCCTGGGTTTGACGGCGGCCTGGCCCGTGGCGATGCAGGCCCGGGTGCTGGAGCCCCAGCCGCTGGCCGCCCGGGAGCCCCAGGTGCGGGTGTTGCTGCTGCAGGGGGCCGGGGCGCAGCTGCGGGCTGCCGCCGGCGGCCTGCGGGTGCGGGACGGCCAGGGGCGGCCACTGCTGGAGTGGTCGGTGCAGCAGGGGGCGCCCCAGCTCCAGGTGGATGTGCAGCAGGGCTGGCTGCGGCTGCGGACCCTGGCGGCGACGGAGCTGGAGGGATCCCCCGTTGCCGCGGTGGCCCCGGAGCAGCTGATCGCCCGGGAGCTGTGGCTGGAGGCCCTGCCAGCGGAGGGGGAGCCGGATCCCGGCCTGTGGTTGCAGCAGCGCCGCTACCGCGGGCGCCTGCAGCTGCGCCTGGAGGGCAACCAGCTGCAGGTGGTGAACCACGTGCCCCTGGAGACCTACCTCACCAGCGTGGTGGGCAGTGAAATGCCGGCCAGCTGGCCCCAGGAGGCGCTGCGGGCCCAGGCGGTGGCGGCGCGCACCTATGCCCTCAAGGCCCGCAAACCCGCCGCGATCTTCGATCTGCAGGCCACCACCGCCAGCCAGGTGTACAAGGGCGTGGAGGCGGAAACCCCCTCCACCCGGGCGGCGGTGCAGGGCACCCGCGGCCTGGTGCTCACCTACGACGACACCCTGATCGATGCGGTGTTTCACAGCAGCAGCGGCGGCAGCGCCACCGAGAGCAGCGGTCAGCTGTGGCCCCGCCAGCTGCCCTACCTGGTGAGCGTGCCCGATTACGACCGGGAGTCGCCGGTGCGGCAGTGGCGCCAGCCCCTGGAGGCCGCCCAGCTGAGCCAAGCCTTCCCCGAGCTGGGGGGGGTAACGGCCATTGAGGTGCTCTCCACCACCGCCACGGGCCGCGTGCGCCAGGCCCGGGTGGTGGGCCCCAGCGGTCAGCTGCTGCTCAGCGGGGCGCAGCTGCGCAGCCGCCTGGGGCTCAAGAGCACCTGGGTGCGCTTTGAGCTGATGCCCCTGGTGCAGCCCGAGCTGTCGCCCTCACCGCTGCCCGCTGCCCTGCTGCCCACGGCCCCGGTGCCGCCCCCCCTGCCGGCCCTCACCCTGCCGGCGCCCGCCAGCCCTGCCCTGGAGGTGCTGCAGCTGGTGGCGGTGGGCCGCGGCTTTGGCCATGGCATCGGCATGAGCCAGTGGGGGGCCCTGGGGCTGGCCCGCCAGGGCGAAAGCTTCGCCGCCATCCTGCGGCACTACTACCGCGGCACCCAGCTGCGTCCCTACGGGCAGGTGGCCAGCCTCGCCCGCCTTGGGCCCGGCTGGGCCCAGCCCCAGGCCACGGCCCTCTCGGTGTCCCCTTGATCACTCGCTCGGCCCTGGCCCCGGGGGTTCTGCAGGTGGAGCCGGATGCCGCCGCCGTGGCGGAGCGGGTGGCGGACACCCTGCTGCGGGCCCTGCGGCGCGGCAGCTGCCTCGGCCTGGCCACCGGCCGCACGATGGTGCCGGTGTATGGCGCCCTGCGGCGGCGGCTCGCCGATCTGCCCAGCCCTGAGCGCGGTGCCCTGTTGGCGGGCTGGCGCAGCTTCAACCTGGATGAATACGTGGGCCTCGGCCCTGCCGATGCCGGCTCCTTCGCCCGCTTCATGGCGGAGCAGCTGGGGGACCCGCTGGGGCTGCCGGCCGCTGCCCTGCGGCTGCCGGATGGCCTGGCGGCGGATCCCCCGGCGGAGGCCCGGCGCTATGGGGAGGCCGTGCGGAGGGCCGGCGGCATTGATCTGCAGCTGCTGGGGCTGGGTAACAACGGCCATGTGGGCTTCAACGAACCCCCCTGCCCCGCCGATGCCCCCTGCCGCAGCCTGGCCCTGAGCCAGGTCACCCGCCAGCAGAACGCGGCCGCCTTCGGGGGGGATCCCGCCGCGGTGCCGGCGCAAGCGATCACCTTGGGCACCGCTGAAATCCGTGCCGCCCGCCGGCTGCTGCTGGTGGTCACCGGTGCTGCCAAGGCGGAGGTGCTGCGGCGCTGCCTGCTGGAGCCCCCGTCGGCGGCGCTGCCCGCCAGCTGGCTCCAGGGCCATCCCGGCCTGCGGATTGTGGTGGATGCCGCCGCCGCTTCGCAGCTCCCCCTCAGCTGAGCACGGCCTCCATCAGGCTCTCCTCCGCCTCCAGATTGGCGGTGACGCTGCGCACGTCATCGAGCTCCTCGAGGGCATCCAGCAGCTTCAGGCACGGGGCCAGCACGGCGGGATCCTCCAGCCGGCAGGGGGTGTGGGCGATCCAGCGGTGCTCCCAGCTGCCCACGGGCAGGCCCCGGCGGCGCAGCTGGTCCTGCAGGGCCTCCAGCTGCGCGAACCCGCCGATCACCTCGGCCCCCTCGGGGTCGAGCTCATAGCCCAGGATTTCCGGCCCGCCGCCCTCCTCCAGGGCCAGCAGCTCCTCCAGCAGCCTCTCCTCCTGCAGGCCCCTCTGCGCCAGACGCACCACGCTGCGGTGGTCGAACAGGTAGCCCACGCAGCCGGTTTCACCGAGGTTGCCGCCGTGCTTGCTGAAGGCCAGGCGCAGTTCGGCGGCGGTGCGGTTGCGGTTGTCGGTGAGGGCTTCGATCAGCACCGCCACCCCACCGGGGCCGTAGCCCTCGTAGCGCACCTCCTCGAACTGGCTGCCGTCGGCGCCCCCTTGGCCGGAGCCCTTGGCGATGGCCCGCTCGATGTTGGCGTTCGGCACCCGCGCCGCCTTGGCCTTTTCGATGGCGGTGCGCAGCTGGAAGTTGCCGGCCGGATCGGCCCCGGAGCGGGCCGCCACCATGATTTCGCGCCCCAGGCGGGTGAACACGGCACCGCGCTTGGCATCCACCACCGCCTTGGTGCGTTTGATCTGGGCCCATCGGCTGTGGCCGGCCATGCGAGCAGTCGGGGTCGGTGCGGGGGTCAGCCCGCGGCGTCGAGCACCAGCCGCGGCTGCAGCTGGCCTTCGCTCTGCAGCCGGGCCATGCCCGCCAGGTTGCCATCCGGGCCCACCACCACCACGGCCGTGTCCAGGGGCAGGGCCTGTCCGCAGGGCTGGCTGCGGCCGCAGCGCCAGCCCGCCAGGTCGTCGTCGGCCAGGTGGTGCTGGGGCAGATGGGCCAGGGCCTGCAGCGGTGACACCAGCGCCGGCGGCGGCGACTGCTCCAGGGCCTCCAGGGGCACGCTCTGATCCAGATCAAAGCCCAGGGCTTCGGTGCGCCGCAGGCTGGCCAGGCAGCCACCGCAGCCCAGCAGCTCCCCCAGGTCCCGCGCCAGGGAGCGGATGTAGGTGCCGGCGGAGCAGCTCACCAGCAGTTCCACTTGGCCCAGCGCCGGATCCCAGCCCAGCAGCTCCAGCCGGTGGATGGTGACCGTCCGGGCCGCCAGCTCGAGCGTCTGCCCCTGGCGCGCCAGCTTGTAGGCCCGCTGACCGTTCACATGCACCGCCGACACCGCCGGCGGCCGCTGCGCAAGGGTGCCGCGGAAGCCCCCCAGGGCCCGCTCCAGCGCCGTGGCGTCGAGGTGGGGCCAGGGGCCTTGCTGCAGGGGGGTGCCCTCCAGGTCATCGCTGTCGGTGCGGAGCCCCAGCTGGATGCGGCCGCGGTAGGTCTTGTCGCCGCTCAGGTAGGGCAGCAGCCGTGTGGCGGGGCCCAGGGCGATGGGCAGCACACCGGTGACCGCCGGATCCAGGGTGCCCCCATGGCCCACCCGCTTGAGGCCATAGGCGCGCCGTACGCGGCCCACGCAGCCGTGGGAGCTCAGGCCTGCCGGCTTGTCGAGCACCAGAAAGCCGCAGGTCAAAGGGCTGTGCAGGCGCGCCGGCCGTTCATGTTGCCATCGGCCCTGGCCCCCTGGGCGCGTCCCGCCGCTTGCGGCAGGGTGTGGCCATGGTTGCCACTCCACCGGCCCCCACGGGCCCAGCTGGTTCCCCCAGCCTTGAGACCCTGCAGCAACGCCGCGACCTGGCCTTCCTGGTGCTGGCGGGCCTGTTCCTGGGCACCATGGGCATGCTCAACATCCTGGGGCTCACCCGCTTCCTGCAGTTGGGGCAGATCGGCTCCTGGCCGGTGGTGGTGGCGGTGGGGGCGCTGCCCTATCCGCTCACCTTCCTGTGCACCGATCTGATCAGTGAGATCTGGGGGGAGCGCCAGGCCAGCCAGCTGGTGTGGGTGGGGCTGCTGCTCAACGGCTGGATCGTGCTGATCCTGTGGCTGGGGGGTGTGCTGCCCGGGGTGCCGGGGGCACCGGATCAAACCTTCTTCGCCATGCGCGGCCTGGCCTTTGGGGCGGTGGGGGCCTCGATGGCGGCCTACCTGGCGGCCCAGTTCACCGATGTGCAGCTGTTCCATTTCTGGAAGCGCTTCAGCGGCGGCAAGGCCCTGTGGCTGCGCAACAACGGCTCCACCCTGGTGAGCCAGCTGGTGGACACCACCGCCGTGGTGCTGATCAGCCACTACGGCGCCCACGTGCTGCCGCTGCGGGCGGAGGCGGCGGTGCTGCCGCAGCTGCTGAGCTTCATCGCCAGCGGCTACCTGTTCAAGGCGGTGGCCGCCCTGGCGGACACCCTGCCCTTCTATCTGCTCACGGCCTGGCTGCGCCGTTGGTTGGATGTGCCCGGGGAGGGGGCGGAGCTGGGCCCCCTACGGTGAGCCCCCATGAGCACCTGCACCGCCCTTTCGATCGAGCACTTCCTGGCGGGGGGCTTTGATCTGCGCCTTCAGCTGGCGGATCACCTGCAGCTGGAGGCCGAGGAGCTGGAGCGGCGCCTGCCCCAGGCCACGGCGGACCTGGCGGCGGCCCACCCCGGCGCCTTCGATCTGCAGCAGGCCGAATCCTTCTATGAGAGCGCCGTCGGCACCGGCCACCTGCTGGAGCTGGCGGCCTGGCACCTGGGCAGCGCCGATTACATCGCCGATACCCTGCGGCTGCAGGGGCGCTTCGCCCGGGGTCAGGTGCTCGATTTCGGCGGCGGCATCGGCACCCACGCCCTGGCGGCGGCGGCGCTGCCCCAGGTGGAGGCGGTGTGGTTCGTCGACCTCAACCCCGAAAATCGCCGCTTCGTGGCGGCCAGGGCTGAGCGCTTCGGCCTGCAGCACAAGCTGCGCTGCTTCCGCGATCTGGATGCCCCGGAGCTGCCCGAGCGGTTCGACACCCTGGTGTGCCTGGATGTGCTGGAGCATCTGCCGGATCCGGCGGCCCAGCTGGAGCGCTTTGCGGCCCGCATGGGGCCCGCCTCCATCGCCCTGCTGAATTGGTATTTCTTCCAGGGCTTTGCGGGGGAATACCCCTTCCACGTGGACGATCCGCAGCTGGTGGAGGCCTTCTTCCGCACGCTCCAGGGGCGCTTCCTGGAGGTGTTCCACCCCTACCTGATCACCACCCGGGCCTACCGCCTGGCCTGAACGCAACAAAGCCGGTGCCCTGGGGCACCGGCTGCTGGCGACCCCTGGGGCCGGCCGTGCGGAGGTGGCTCAGCCGACGGCGATGTTGATGCGCTTGCGGGTGCGCAGGCCGCGCTTGATGGTGTCGAAGCTGACGATGCCATCCACCAGGGCGAACAGGGTGTCGTCGGCGCCGCGGCCCACGTTCAGGCCGGGCAGCACCGAGGTGCCGCGCTGGCGGATCAGGATCGAACCGGCGCTCACCGTCTCACCGCCGTAGCGCTTGACGCCGAGGCGCTTGGAGTTGGAGTCGCGGCCGTTGCGGGTGGAGCCGGTGCCTTTCTTGTGGGCCATGGTTCAGGGAATGTTGGTGTCGGGAGGCTGCTGCGGATCAGGCCAGGGCTTTGCCGCCCACCTTGATGGATTTCACCATCACCCGGGTGAGCTCCTGACGGTGGCCGTTCTTGCGGCGGGTCTTCTTCTTAGGGCGCATCTTGTACACGATCACCTTGGGGCCGCGGCGATGGGCCATCACCTGCAGTTCCACGGTGGCGCCCTTCACGTAGGGCTGACCCACGTTGGCGGCCTTGCCGTCGTTCACCAGCAGCACGTTCTCCAGGGTGATGCTGCTGTCCACGTCCGCGTGGATGCGGTCGAGGTCGTAGTACCGATTGGGCTGAACCCATACCTGGGTGCCGGAGGTCTCAACGATGGCGTAGGGGGCCGCGCTGGAGGCGGCTTGGGCGTCTGTACTCATGGGCGTCGGGGCGTGGTCAGGCAGGCGGGCTCAGGGCCAACCTTTCGGCCTGCCGCACGGCAATCGAAAGACAAACAATGATCTTCCCCTGTTGACCTCCGGGTCGTCAACACTGTGGGCGTTGCCAGGGCCTGACCACGGCTCATGTCCCAGCCGGCTCTCACAATCGCCTCGCTGCTGTCGGATCCTCGCCTCGAGCGCGCCTGCCGCAGCTGGCTGAAGGGGGGGCGCTACCGCCTTGAGGATCTGGGCTCCCTGCCCGATCCGGTGCAGGAGCTGATCCAGCGCCGCGACACCTTTGATGTGGTGCTGCTGCAGCAGGGTTCGATCCCGCCGCAGGTGTACGAGGAGCTGCGCAACCAGGGGCTTGTGCTGCCCGCCGTGGTGGTGGGTGAGGTGAGCGGCCGCGTCGATTACCACGAGGCGGAGGTGCACCTGCCCCAGGACCAGCTCGAGCAGATCAGCTACAGCGTCGATGCGGCGGTGTCCCGGTTTCTGCGCCAGGGCCTCTCAGGCGCTGCGGGTGCCGATGGCCAGGCGGGGGGCGCGGCGGCTTCCGCCACGCCGGAGCCCTGGCGGCTCACCAACCGCCTGCAGGGGCGGCTGGGCTACCTGGGGGTGTTCTACAAGCGCGACCCCTCCCTGTTTCTGCGCAACCTGCCCCAGACGGAGCGCGATGAGCTGCTCCGCTCCCTAGAGCGCAGCTACCGCGATCTGCTGATCAGCTATTTCAAGGATCCGGCCGCCGCCAACCAGGCGATCGAGAGCTTTGTGCACAGCGCCTTTTTCAGCGATCTGCCGATCAACAAGGTGGTGGAAATTCACGTCGACCTGATTGACGTCTTCTGGAAGCAGCTCAAGCTGGAGGGTCACAAGAACGACTTTCTGCAGGACTACCGCCTGGCGCTGCTTGATGTCATGGCCCACCTCTGTGAGATGTATCGCCGTTCGGTGCCCCCCGATGTGCCCCTGCGGGTTGCGCCGGACGCCGTGGCTTCCGATTCCGATGACACCCGCCAGCTGCCCTCCCAGGAGGTGATCTAAATGAGCCCGCGCAAGACCTATATCCTCAAGCTTTACGTGGCGGGGAACACCCCCAATTCGATGCGGGCGTTGAAAACGCTGCGCAACATTCTCGACACCGAGTTCCGCGGTGTGTATGCCCTGAAGGTGATCGATGTGCTCAAGAATCCGCAGTTGGCGGAGGAGGACAAGATCCTGGCCACCCCCACCCTGGCCAAGATCCTGCCGCCGCCCGTGCGGCGCATCATTGGCGACCTCTCGGATCGGGAGCGGGTGTTGATCGGCCTCGACCTGCTCTACGAGGAACTCACCGATGAGGCACTGGGGGAGCCCACCGGTGCGGATTACAACGAGGGGGAGCCGCTCTGACACCGCCCCGCGTTGCCACCGTGATCGACTGCCACACCCTTGATTTCGACCTAGCTTTCCCCTAAGGCCACCCGTTCCATGCAGGACCCCAGCTCCCAGAATCTGCTCTCCTCGGTGCAGAAGCTGCCCACCGGAATCGAGGGCTTTGATGACATCTGCCAGGGTGGTCTGCCGATCGGTCGCTCCACCCTGATCAGCGGCACCTCGGGCACCGGTAAGACGGTGTTTTCCCTCAACTTTCTCTACAACGGCATCCGCCAGTTTGATGAGCCGGGGATCTTCGTCACCTTCGAGGAATCACCGCTCGACATCCTGCGCAATGCCTCCAGTTTTGGCTGGAACCTGCAGGAGATGGTGGAGCAGGACAAGCTGTTCCTGCTGGATGCTTCCCCGGATCCGGAGGGGCAGGACGTGGCCGGCAGCTTCGATCTGTCGGGCCTGATCGAGCGCATCAATTACGCCATCCGCAAGTACAAGGCCCGCCGGGTGGCGATCGATTCGATCACGGCGGTGTTCCAGCAGTACGACGCCGTCTCGGTGGTGCGCCGGGAGATTTTCCGGCTGATCGCTCGCCTCAAGGAGATCGGCGTCACCACGGTGATGACCACCGAGCGCATCGATGAATACGGGCCCATCGCCCGCTACGGGGTGGAGGAGTTTGTCTCCGACAACGTGGTGATCCTGCGCAACGTGCTGGAGGGGGAGCGCCGCCGCCGCACGGTGGAGATCCTCAAGCTGCGGGGCACCACCCACATGAAGGGGGAATTCCCCTTCACCATGGGTTCCCACGGCATCAGCATCTTCCCGCTGGGGGCCATGCGGCTCACCCAGCGCAGCTCCAATGTGCGCGTCAGCTCCGGGGTGCCGCGGCTTGATGAGATGTGCGGCGGCGGTTTCTTCAAGGATTCGATCATCCTGGCCACCGGCGCCACCGGCACCGGCAAGACCCTGCTGGTGAGCAAATTCGTGGAGAACGCCTGCGCCAACAAGGAGCGGGCGATTCTGTTCGCCTACGAGGAATCCCGGGCTCAGCTGCTGCGCAACGCCACCAGTTGGGGCATCGATTTCGAGCAGATGGAGCGCGATGGTCAGCTGAAGATCATCTGCGCCTATCCGGAATCCACCGGTTTGGAGGATCACCTGCAGATCATCAAGACCGAGATCGGGCAGTTCAAGCCCTCGCGCATGGCGATCGACTCCCTCTCCGCCCTGGCCCGCGGCGTCAGCCACAACGCCTTCCGCCAGTTCGTGATCGGCGTCACGGGCTACGCCAAGCAGGAGGAGATCGCCGGCTTCTTCACGAACACCTCCGAGGAGTTCATGGGCAGCCACTCGATCACCGACTCCCACATCTCCACCATCACCGACACGATCCTGCTGCTGCAGTACGTGGAGATCCGCGGCGAGATGGCCCGCGCCCTCAACGTGTTCAAGATGCGCGGCTCCTGGCACGACAAGGGCATCCGCGAATTCATGATCACGGGCAACGGCCCGGAGATCAAGGATTCCTTCTCCAACTTCGAGCGGATCATCAGCGGCGTGCCCCACCGCATCAACACCGACGAGCGCAGCGAGCTCTCGCGCATCGTGCAGGGGGTGTCCGGCGACGAACGGCTCTAGGCCGTCGCCTCAGCCGGCGCTGCGGCGCTCCAGCTCCAGCTGCAGTTCCTCCTCATCGGACTGGGCCAGGGGCAGATCAAACCAGAAGGTGGTGCCCACCCCCAGTTCGCTGGCCATGCGCACGGTGCTGCCGTGTTTCTCCAGGATCCCCTTCACGATCGAGAGCCCCAGGCCGGTGCCCACCTCCGTGTGCACGGCGTTCTCCACCCGGTAGAAGCGCTCGAAGATGCGCTGCTGGTCCTCCCGGGAGATGCCCGCACCGCTGTCGGCGATTTCCACCCGTAGCCGCGGCAGTGGTGCCGTGAGGGCGCAGGTGGGGTTGTCGCTGCTGGGGGCGGTGCTGGGGTCGAGGGTGCAGGTGTCGGGCCAGGGGTAGGCGGTGAGCTGCAGGCGGCCGCCACCGGCGGTGAATTTGAGGGCGTTGCCCACCAGGTTGTCGAACACCTGCAGCAGCAGATCCCAATTGCCCCGCACCGCCGGCAGCTGCTCATCCACCGCCAGCTGCAGATCCACCCCCTTGTCCTCGGCGTTGAGGCGGTAGTTGCGCAGGGTCTGCTCCATGGCGGGCCGCAGTTCCACCGGCCCCATGGCCCAGACCCGATCGCTCTCCAAGCGGGAGAGGTCGAGCACGTCATTCACCAGCCGCGTCAGCCGATCGGTTTCGGCGTTGGCGATGGCCAGGAACTCCTTGCGGTCCTCCTCGCTCAGTTGATCCCCCAGATCATGCAGGGTCTCCACGTAGCTCTTGATGTTGAACAGCGGCGTGCGCAACTCATGGGAGACGTTGCTGATGAAACGGCTCTGGGCGGCGTTGAGCTCCACCTCGCGGGTGAGGTCTTGAATCGTGACAGCGATGCCCTTGAGGCTTTCGCCGCTGGCATCGCGCACCGACTGCAGCACGATCCGCAGGGTGCGGGCCGGCTCGCCGAAGCTGCAGCGCACATCACTGCTGTCCTTGTCGCCGCTGAGCAGGCTGTCGAGGGGTGCCTGGATCTCCAGGGCCAGCACCTCCGGCAGCTCCTCGCTCACCTGACTCCCCTCCAGCTTGCGGCCCTCCCAGCGGAACAGGCGCCGGGCGGTGGGGTTCACCAGCACCAGCCGACCCTCCGCATCCAGCAGCAGGGCGCCATCGGCCATGGTGGCAATCAGCGACTGCTGCTTCACCTGGGCGGCGGTGAGCTCTTCGATGTTGGCTTCGTTGTAGGCCTCCAGCTGGGAGGCCATGTCGTTGAACCCCTCCAGCAACTCCCCCAGCTCACCGCCCACCGGCAGGGCGATGCGGGCCTCGAAATCACCGCTGGCGATGGAGCGCACCCCCCGCAGCAGCTCCTTCACCGGCTGGGTGATGGTGAGGGCGTTGAACACCGCCCCCAGGATCACCAGCACCCAGATGGAGATGAACACCGCCACGGTCACTTCGCGGCTCAGGGCGGCGCTGGCCAGGGCCGCCTCGTTGGGGTTGATGCCCAGGGCCAGCACCCCCAGGTAGCGCCCGCCCGCCACCAGCGGCACGAACACATCGGTCACCTGCCCATCGGGGCTGAGGTGCTGGCGGATCAGCGGCCCCTGGCTGCGTTGGAGCAGGTCCTGGGGGAGCTCCAGGCGGCGGCTGAGCAGCAGTTCACTGCCGCCGCTGGTGCCGCTGATGGGGATGCCCAGGTAGATGATCCCGTCGGGATCGGCGAAGAAGATGTAGCGGAGGCTGCGGCTCGATTTCCAGAACCGCTCCGCCACCGCCGCCAGTTCGCGGTCGTTGCCCTCCGCCACCAGGGGGGTCACGTTGGCCGAGAGCAGCAGGCCCAGGTCGCGGGCGAAGCGGGTGTCGCTCATGCGCACGTCCGCCTGGATGCCGTTGAGGGCGAAGAAGGCGATGGCCGCCATCACCAGGCTCACCACCAGGGTGGCCGCCGCCAGCAGCTTGGTCTGCAGGCTGAACTCCGCCCACCAGCGGGCCAGCCGCTGCCACCAGCTCAGGGGTGCTTCGGCGGAGGAGCTGCTCACGGCGGTGGTGGGGGCGCCGGCAGCTTAATGAGAGCGCACCTGGTGGCCGATGTCGCGCCGGAAGGTGATGCCCTCGAAGTGCACCTGCTGCAGGGCCCCATAGGCCCGCTCGAAGGCGGCATCAAAGCTTTCGGCCTGCGCCACCACCGCCAGCACCCGGCCGCCGCTGCTGACGCATCGGCCATCGGCCTGCCGCCGCGTGCCCGCATGGAACAGCTGCACCTGGGGGTCGGGGGACACGGCCCCTTCAATCGGATCACCGCTGCGGATCGTGCCGGGATAGCCCTGGGCGGCGGCGATCACGCAGGCGCTGCAGAGGGGCGCGATGCTCAGGGCCGGGGCCCGCTGCAGCTGGCCGGTGGCGCAGGCCAGCAGCACCTGGGCCAGCTCCGGCCCTAGCAGGGGCATCAGGGTTTCGCATTCCGGATCGCCGAAGCGGCAGTTGAACTCGATCACGCTGGGCCCGTCGGCGGTGAGCATCAGGCCGGCGTAGATCACGCCCCGGTAGTCGATGCCGCGGGCCCGCAGGGCCTGCAGGGTGGGCTCCAGCACCTGCTGCCGCACCTGCTCCAGCCCCGCCTGATCCAGCAGCGGGGCCGGGGCGTAGGCCCCCATGCCGCCGGTGTTGGGGCCCGTGTCCCCTTCACCGATGCGTTTGTGGTCCTGGGCGGGGGGCAGCAGCACCATGCGCTCCCCATCGGTGAGGGCGAACACCGACACCTCCGGCCCCTCGGTGCGCTCCTCCAGCACCAGGGAGGCCTCGCCTCCGAAGCGCCCCGCAAAGATCTCGTCGATGGCGGCGCGGGCCTCCTCCAGGCTCTCCGCCACCGTGACCCCCTTGCCGGCGGCCAGGCCATCGGCCTTCACCACCAACGGTTTGCCCTGGGCCTCCAGGGCCGCCAGGGCCTGCTCCCGGCTGTTGGCCGGCCAGTGGCCCGCGGTGGGCACACCGGCCTCCACCATCAGGGCCTTGGCCCACTGTTTGCTGGCCTCCAGCTGGGCCCCATCGGCGCCCGGGCCGAACACGGCGAAGCCGGCCTGCCGCAGCCGATCCGCCAGGCCGGCCGCCAGCGGGGCCTCCGGCCCCACCACCACCAGCTCGATGGCGTGGCTGCCGCAGGCCTCCAGCAGGGCGTCCTGGTCGGATTCGGGGATCGCCAGCTGCTCACACCCCTCCAGCTCAGCGCTGCCGCCATTGCCCGGGGCGATCCACACCTGTTCCACCCCCTGGCTGCGCCGCAGGGCCCAGGCCAGGGCGTTCTCGCGGCCACCGCCCCCCACCACCAGCACACGGGTGGGGCTCGCCAGGGGTGCAGCGCTGCTCATGGGGAGGGTCAGGGGGTGGCCGAGGGGCGGTGTTGCGGCCGGGCCGTGTCCCCTAGGTTGTGCCCCAGAGGACCCCAGCCGGTGCCATCTCTTCTTTACACGCCGGCCGTCACCCCGGCCCGTCGGCGGCGCCGCCGCTGGGCCCTGGGGGCTGCCGCCGTGCTGCTGCTGGGGAATGCCGTGGCACCGGCCCTGGCCAAGATTCCGATCCTTGGCGATCTGCTGCCGGCCAAGCCGGTGGTGCGCAAGCTCGGGCCCACCGCACCGGTGGTGGCCGGCAGCATGCCCGAGGCCCAGTTCCTGCAGCTGCTCAACAGCAGCAACCTGCAGGCCCTCAACCTCGCCTGCCGCGAGGCGGTGGACTTCGGCTTCGACCAGCGTCTGCAACTGCTGCAGGCCCGCTTGATGACGGCGGCGCCGGCACCGCAGCCCCTGTCGGTGGTGCTGGTGAACGCCAACGCACTGCTCACCTGCCTGGCCCCCGACGGCGCCCTGGCGGTGCTCAACCGCTACGGCCCCCGGCCCGGCCTGGAGCAGGAGCAGTGGTGGCTGATGCGTTGGCGTGCGGCCCGGGCCGGCCTGCATCACGCCATGGCGGCGGAGGCCCTGGAGCGGTTGGCGGGGGGCAACCTGGCCCGGTTGGAGGCGCTCCCCCTGCCCCTGCAGCTGCGCAAGGACGGCAGCCTCGAAACCCTGCCGGGGCTGGACGTCTACGCCGAGCACCTGCTGGTGTTGGGGCGGGATCGGGAGGCGGCCACGGTGCTGCTGGCGGGTCGCATGCCCGGTCGGGTGGCGGCCGAACGGCTGCAGCGGGCCGTGGCCCTGCTCAACACGCTGCCGGCCCCGGAGCGCGATGCCCTGCTGGAGCGGGCCCTCGACCAGGCCGCCGCCGCCCAGGCCTGGGGCCTTGCCCTGGCCCTGCTGGAGGATCAACGGCGCCTGCTGCAGGCCGAGGGCCTCTGGGCCGGCCGCACGGAGCAGCGCTGGCAGCGCCTCAGCCAGCGGGTGGATGACGCCTACAGCGAGTGGCAGCTGCGGCGGCAGGATCCCGCCCATGCGGCGCGCACCGCCCAACTGCAGCAGCAGCTGCGCTCCCCCCGTCAGCCTGGGGGCCACGCCTCCTCCCTGCCATGACCCCCATCAACCCCGGATCCCTGCTCTACGAAGGCAAAGCCAAGCGGGTGTATGCCACCGACCAGGCCGACCTGGTGGCCGTGGAATACAAGGACGATGCCACCGCCTTCAATGCTCTCAAGAAGGCGCAGCTGGCGGGCAAGGGGGAGCTGAACTGCCAGATTTCGGCCCGCCTGTTCGAGCTGCTGGAGCGCGATGGCATCCCCACCCACTACCTGGGCATGCCCGAACCCAACTGGATGCAGGTGCGTCCGGTGCGGATCGTGCCGGTGGAGGTGGTGATCCGCAACACCGCCTTTGGTTCGTTGTGCAAGCAGATGCCGATCGAGCCCGGTACGCCCCTGGATCCACCCCTGCTCGACCTCTATTACAAGGACGACGCCTTCGGGGATCCGCTGCTCACCGAGGCGCGGCTGGAGCGGTTGGGCCTGCTCACGGCCGACCAGCGCCGGGAGCTGGAGCGGTTGGCCCTGGCGGTGAACACCTGCCTGCGCCGTTTCTTCGCTGAGATCCAGCTGCAGCTGGTGGATTTCAAGATTGAGCTGGGGTTCACCGCCGGTGGTGAGCTGGTGGTGGCCGATGAGATCAGCCCCGACACCTGCCGCCTGTGGGACCTGCAGGTGGCCGATGCCCAGGACCGCATCCTCGACAAGGACCGCTTCCGCCAGGACCTGGGGGGCGTTGTGGAGGCCTACGGGGAGGTTCTCAAACGGGTCCAAGGTGCCTGCCCGACACCCCGTTCGGGCAAGTAAGTTCACCGGACTTTGCGGCCCGTCCGCCCCCGACGTCCTCTCCATGGCCGCTTCCCGCACTGAGCTGAGTCGCCAACAGCGGCTCCGCAGCGCCCTCGGGGGAGCGTGGTTGCTGCCGTTGGTGTGCGGTGCGGCTCTCAGCGCGGGCCCAGCCCTGGCCCAGCCCAAGGCCACGGATTCGATCACGCCGTCCCTGGCCCCGGCGGCCAAGGCCGAACCGAAGGTGCTGATCAGCGAGGTGGTGATCAAGGGCACCGAGGGCCATCCGGAGCGGGAGCGCCTCGACCTGGCGGTCTACGACGCCATGGCCACCCGCCCCGGTTCACGGGTGAGCCGCAGTGAGCTCCAGGGCGATCTCTCCGCCATCTACGCCACCGGGTGGTTCGCCGATGTGCGCATCCAGCCGGTGGACAGCCCCCTGGGGGTGCAGCTGGTGGTCACGGTGGTGCCCAACCCCGTCCTCACCCAGGTGGAGCTCGATGGGGTGGGCCGTAAGACCAAGATTCCCCCCACGCTGATCCCCAACACCTTCGCGGCGGATTACGGCAAGACCCTCAACCTCAATGCGCTGCAGTCCCGCATTGCCGAGTTGCAGCGCTGGTATGCCGACCAGGGTTATTCCCTGGCCCGCATCAGCGGACCCACCCGGGTGAGCCCCGCCGGGGTGGTGCAGCTGCTGGTGAAGGAGGGCAGCGTGGCCGGTGTGGAGGTGCAATTCCTCAACAAGGAAGGGGAAAGCGTCAACGACAAGGGCAAGCCGATCAAGGGCAAAACCAAGCCCTGGGTGGTGACCCGCGAAATTTCGATCAAGCCGGGGGATCCCTTCAACCGCCGCCAGCTGGAGGAGGACATCAAGCGCCTCTACGGCACCGGCCTGTTCGGCGATGTGAAGGTGACCCTGCGGCCCGTGGCTGGCAACCCCGGTGAGGTGACGATCGTGCTCGGCATTGTCGAGCAGAGCACCGGCTCCCTGTCCGGGGGCATCGGCTACAGCCAGAGCCAGGGTGTGTTTGGTCAGGTGCAGCTGCAGGACAACAACCTGGGCGGTCGCGCCTGGGATGCGGCCCTCAATGTCACCTATGGCCAGTTCGGTGGCCTGGCGGATGTGTCCTTCACCGACCCCTGGATCAAGGGCGATAAATACCGCACGGCCTTCCGCACCAAGGTGTACCTAAGCCGCGACGTTCCGCAGCTCTTACAGAGCCAGAACAACGGCTATTTCTCCACTGTTTCGAAGGTCTCCAACAACTTCTTCAACTACAGCCC
>Ga0194121_10005189_pt1 | contig 18267 bp, 18 predicted proteins | sample TA2MahCa50mmetaG_FD_148609 | JGI IMG/M metagenome (GOLD analysis project Ga0194121, IMG submission 148609) | Freshwater microbial communities from Lake Tanganyika, Tanzania - TA2015020 Mahale Deep Cast 50m | ecosystem: Environmental > Aquatic > Freshwater > Lake | place: Tanzania: Lake...
GACGTCGGCGACCGGCTGGATCTCGGCGCCGGTGCCGCAGAAGAAGATCTCGTCGGCGACGTACAGCTCGGTCCGATCCACCTCGCGCTCCTCGGTCGGGATGCCGAGGTCCTCGCGGCACATCTGCAGCAGCGTGCGGCGCGTGACGCTCTCGAGGATGCCGCTCGTCACCGAGGGGGTGATCGCCGTCCTGCCGCGGACGAGGAAGAGGCACGAGGCGGGCCCCTCGGTCACCTTCTGCCGGTCGTTCAGCAGGATCGGATAGTCGTAGCCGTGGCGGTTCGCCTCGATGAGCGCCATCCGGCTGTTCTGGTAGTTGGAGACGCACTTGATGCGCGGCGACATCATGTTGTCGCCGAGGCGCGTCCACGACGAGACGCAGGCCGTCACCGTCCGGCCGGATCCGAGCCCCGACGTGAACGGGGTCGTCCAGATGAGCGCGTCGGTGGACGACTCGGCGCAGGTCGAGAACCAGGTCGCGTCGCCGAAATAGGCAAGCGGGCGAACGTAGGCGTCGTGGGCCACCGCGTTCGCCCGCAGCAGCGCGAGCGACGCCTCGACCAGCTCCTCCACGCTCCAGCGGAGCGTCATGCGCTGCAGCCGCATCGAGTCGAGGAAGCGGCGGTAGTGATCGGCGAGCTGCAGGGCGTGCAGCTCGCGCTGCTGGTCGTTCCAGTACGCCTTGATCCCTTCGAACACGGCGCCCATCGTCGACCAGCCGAGGATGGTGGCGTGGACCGTTGCCTCGTCCCACGGGAGGATCCGTCCGTTCCACCACACGTGCTTCCCCTGCCCGGACATCGCTCTCCTCCTATTCGCATCCTCAGGACGCCTCGGCCGCCCGCATGACGGCTTGATGCAGGTCCCAGTCGGCCTGGAGGCGCATCCAGAACTGTGGCGACGTCTTGAAGCGGCGCGCGAGGCGAAGCGCGGTATCCGCCGTAATGGCGCGCTCGCCCAGGACGATCTCGTTGAGCCGGTTGAGGGAGATCTCGAGCTGGCGCGCGGCCGCCACCTGGGCCAGCTCCATCGGCTTGAGGAACTCCTCGAGCAGGATGTCGCCAGGCGGGACCGCCGGTCCGAGCCAGCTCGGATCCCTAGTGATAGTCTTCGATCGCGACTTCGAAGGCATTCCCGTTCTCCCATCGACACGCGATGCCGTACTGCTGGTTCACGCGAATGCTGCATCGCCCACGCATCCGACCCTTGAGCGCTTTCAGGCGGTTGCCCGCGGGCGACACCAGGTCGTCGATGCGTGCCGCGACGTCGAGCATCTTCACTTTCCGTTGGACCACGGGCCACACGTCCCGTGGAATCCGCCGCGCGGCCGTCGTGTTGCGCTCCCGGAAGAGGTCCGCAGTCGTCGTGTCGGCAAACGACTGAATCATCGCCGCGATTCATCGTTACACGGGTAGCGTGTAGTCGTCTATGTCAGTCCCAGGGCGCGGCGCGCGGCGCACGCACCCACAACAGGCCCTGACGGCGCGCCGGCCGAGCCGGCGCACGGTTCATGAAACCCTTGGCGACTTATGAGGAGTTATGTCCGTTGCCCGCCACTCGATCAATTCGTGGAGTCGCATGCGGGTCAGTCTTGACGCAAATCGCCGTGGCGTTCGCAGCCGTTATGGCCGCCATGCATGGGACCCCTGCGCGACATTTCCTTTTGGTTAGAGGAGTTACCGTCTTTCGCGCCGAACGCCCAGCGCGTCCTTGGCCGCGGGTGGACCTTTGCACCTATCATTGCGCTCGCAGTTACGCACGGCGCTGATCGACGAGCGGACACGACCGGTGAGTTGTTGGGACCCGTTCGGGTTGTGCGCTACGATCGACAGCAACCGAGGCGACCGTTAGTTGCGAGAGATCGGCGGGTCTACTCCAATACCGGTTGGCCGGACAAGCTGAGTTCGATGACAACTTCCGAGTTTGTGAAACGAAAACTGAGTGTGGTGCGCGCCCTTGCGGAAGGGCAGTGCGGCGGTTCGTACGCGGACGCCTGTATCTTGCTCGCGAGTGTGGTCAGTGCTCTGGCCGCTGACCTGTGGCCGGGGAGGCGGAAGGACGAACGTCGCTTTGCCGAATGTTGGACTAAGTACGCCGATCCGACGCTGCATCCTCATAGAGTCAGCGTGCCGCTACTCGTTCGCGCGCTACGCAGACAAAATCAGGACGCAACGGCCGACGCCCTCGCGGCGGCGAGGCCCCAAGCATTCGCGCCCGGGCATGAGACTCACGTCCTGATCGGCGTTCAGGTGGATATGAGCGAAGCGGAAGTCTTGCAGGTTTGCCCCGCTCTGCAACCTGCGGACATCCGCCGATACTCCTACGGACCAGTGTTCTATCGACACGTCCGTTCAGCTCTGGTTCATGAGTATCAGCTCGGAGACCGCGCCTCATCGGTTGCGATGGCTGGGAACAACGATGGGGTCAGCTACACGAACCGACTCAGCTCGTCCTCCACGTCCAGTACTGGCGTTGTGCGTCAGATCCACTATCCCAGCTCCTGGCTCGAATCCGTCGTGGAGTCAATTGGCACTCAGGTGAGTTCGAGCACTACATCGAAGCCGTTGCCCGATCCCACGAAGTGGTGGCTGACTGGTGGATAGGTTGACCGGCTAACACACTTACAGCCGACGGCGGCCGGCCGCGATGGGGGCCGCCACGGCTGAAGCGAAACTTCAGTCGGCCACGAGCAGACTGCGATACCGGAGATTCAATAAGAATGCAAACCCATTCCGAGGGACATTGCCGAGGTCGACGGACGCCTTCATTCAAGAGTTGGTGAGGCCAGGACAACACACCTTAGCTTATGCCGAACGGTGCCCAGGACTGGCTCGCCGGCCTCGAACAGATCGTTATTCGAGGCGTGATGCTACTCCTCTTGATCACAGCGGCTGCCCGGCTTGTGCTCGCCGAGGTAAGCGGACTTCTCCGGATGAAGGAGCTTCGGTGGCTCCGCATGTTGGCCGCGAAGATTGTGGAGTACCTTGGCAACGTCGACGTTACTCGCTCGCGGGGGCCGCGCTCATGAGTCCCCTTGAGGTGTTCGCCTGGGGATTCGGCGGCAGCATCGCGGTCGAGATCGTCACGCTCTTCAACGCGCTGCATCAACGGCCGCAATTGCCAGCGCGATATCACAGCCTTGCATTTTGGGTCGTGAGATTGCTCGTCGCCGTGGTGGCAGGGGGTTTGGCATTGGCCTATGAGATTCAGACGCCGATTCTAGCGATCAACGTGGGAGCGGCAACGCCGCTGATTATCCAAGCCTTGGCGAGAGGTGCGCAGAGTCCCGTGGCGCAAGTGGGTGATTCGGACATGTCTAAATCGAAATGACGAATGTCGAACGGGTTGCCATTCGCCCCAGCTGTCGGCAACAACAGGCCGTCTGACATCGTGGTGGAGCCGAAGGGTTGAGCATTCTCGCCACTTTGCACCGTCGCCGCGATCTGGTCCGGCTGCCGCCTTCGCGCACGGAGCGCGCTTCGGCGAGCCTCGCCGAAGCCCTCGGCGGAGGCGGGAAGCCGGACACCACGTACGCGCAACGGCGCGCCCTACGGTTCGCGCGTTCTTCGTTCCGGAATGTCCCGCAGAATCGGCACTCTCTCCACTGACGGCGCGGTCGTCGGCAGCGACCGGATGTAGGCACAGACGCCGGGCGCGTTGGAAGCACTGTGGCCTGTTCGCAGGACCGGAGAGGTGTAGCTGCGTGTCAAAGCGCCGGAGTACGGCGTTCAAGTGAATGGGGATGTCGAAGCTTCCGTGGCGTCGCAACGCCTTAAGAATCGAAACGCTGGAAAATACGCAGCGGTTGCGATATGAGAAGGGAGGACTCCTGGATGAGATCGCCGCTGGGAGCAGTGCGCGACCTGTCAGACGACGCTCACATTGAACTGACGCTTTTGCTGTAAGTATGGTGCCGCCGGGATGAAGCCAGGGGCGAAACGAACGTCAGCGGGGCGGTCGCGGGGTTCGAGGACGGAAGACCATCGGAATCGCCAGCGCGAGCGCCAAGGGGAGCAATCGCTATCTGGCGATCGCACGGACGCCACCACGCCCCTGCCGTGCAAGACTGCGGAAGAGTGGTTTGAGCAAGGTCGAAGAAGTGATGCGGCCGGCAATCACAGTGAGGCTCTCAAGTCGTTCGTAGCCGCCGCCGCCATGGGCTTTGCCCCGGCAGCATTCCGCGTCGGACTAGCTCACGAGCAGGGTCGCGGCACTCCTCGCGACCAGATCAAAGCAAGCGACTGGTACCGCCGAGCCGCACGGCTCGGTCACAGAAATGCGCAGTATCGGCTGGCCACGATGTACAGCGAAGGCAGGGGGGTCATCAGAGATGATGCAGCGGCGGCAAGGTGGTACCACAACGCAGCCGAGCGAGGACACGCGGAAGCCACCACCTGTCTTGCGTTGATGTACTCGGTCGGCCGGGCCGTACGCCCGGATCTGAGCCGTGCGATGAAGCTCTTTCTCCGAGCCGCCCAGCTCGGATCGGTGGAAGCCGAGTACCAGTTGGGCGCGGCATATGCGCGAGGTCGCGGCGTTGAGGAGAGCTGGTCGAAAGCTATCGACTGGCTCGGCAAGGCCGCCGAGCACGGACACCCCGACGCTCAGAATGAACTCGGGACGATGCGTGCAAGAGACAGCGCCTTCGAGGAAAGTCTGAGGGAGGCCGTCGAGTGGTACCGCAAGGCGGCCGACGCGGGGCATGCGGGGGCGCAGGCTAATCTTGCGGAGATGTGGGCTACAGGCAAGGGCGTACCAGCAAAGAACGAACAGCTGGCGGTCGACTGGTATCGCAAGTCTGCTTCGCAGGGTCACATCAAAGGGCAGAAAGGATTAGCGTCGATGTACCTTCATGGCCGGGGCGTCGCCAAGAGCGCGTCCACCGGGGCGGAGTGGTATCTCAAGGCGGCTGCAGCCGGGGATGCGGATGCGCAGAACACCGTGGCATCCATGTATCTGAAGGGGGAAGGCGTCCTGCGAAGTGATCGCACGGCAGTCGAATGGTTCCTACGGGCCGCCGAGCAAGGTCACCGTGAGGCTCAGGAGAACCTTGCCGAGATGTACGCCACCGGGCGCGGAACAGCCAGGAATGTGCTTCTGTCACTTGACTGGCTAATGAAAGCGGCGGACGGGGGGAGCGCGAGCGCCCGCTACAAACTTGGTCTCGCCTACGAAACGGGAACTGCGGGCGTGAAGGACGACGAGAAAGCCGCCAGATGGTACACGTTAGCTGCGAAACAGGAACACCCCCAGGCTCAGTACCGTCTTGCATTGATGGTGGAAGCCGGCCGCGCGGTCACCAACTCGAGTGCCGCGACGTGGTTCGAGAAGGCAGGCGAGCAAGGCATCCTCGCGGCCCAAGAGAGGCTCGGGCGGCTTTGCAGTCAGATCAACCGTGCTAACGAAGCAGCGAAATGGTACCGGATGGCCGCAGAGCAAGGCAGCATCACCGGCCAGCGCTTTCTCGGCGACGCCTATTTCAGCGGGACCGGCGTAGGCCAGGACCACCAAGCCGCTGCCGAATGGTTCCGAAAAGCCGCAGCACAGTCCGACGCCTATGCTCAAAACATGCTCGGATGGATGTACGAAACTGGACTCGGGGTCGCTCAGGACCTGAAACAAGCCGTCGAGTGGTACCGAATTGCAGCGGCCCAGGGACTGGCCAGGGCACAGGACAACCTCGGAAGGATGTACGCGTACGGGAGAGGAACGGAGAAGGACGAAACTCAGGCGGTCGAGTGGTACCGGAAGGCGGCCGTTAAAGGAGACAGCTGGGCGGAGGCTCACCTCGGCGACATGTTCTTCGGCGGCCGCGGCGTCGCCAAGGACGAAGCCGAGGCGGCGCGCCGCTATCGCACAGCGGCAGAGAAAGGTATTGCTCACGCGCAGTACATGGTCGGGTGGATGTACGAGTACGGCCGCGGAGGGCTCGGACGAGACGAGTTGCAGGCGGAACAGTGGTATGTACGGGCCGCTAATCAAAACCACGCCGAGAGTCACTTCAATTTGGGCCGGCTTTATGAGTTACGTCGCTGGTATTCCGACGCACGTTCACACTATCGCGACGCGGCCGAGCAAGGACACGAGGGAGCGAAAGAGAAGCTGCGAAAGTTCTAATCTCGTTTGGGATCCTAAGCGCCGAACTGGCTGATGCTCGTTGAGCCGACGGCGCCGATGGGGTGGTGAGCCCCGTAGCTGATCGGCCATGGTGTGAACGCCGCGTTCGCGCCGAAACGTAAACGCCGCAGGGGCGAAGGTCAGTGAAGCTGTCGGCGACGGTGAAGGAGGCCGTCGCCGATGCTGAAACCGAAAACGCGAAAGAAGAAGTCACCCAGGCGCGTCCTGGCCCTCCCCGATCTCGAACAAGCCAAGGCAGCCGAGCTGAACAGCCTGACCTCCAGCAGTGGCCAGCGCACCTACGACCACGCGATCAGGGAATTCGTCGCGTGGTACTGCTCGGAACCCCGCCTCGCGTTCAATCGCACCGTGGTCCTCCGGTATCGGATCCACCTCGAGCAGCGCCAATACGCGCCCGCGACAATTAACCTGCGACTGGCAGCGGTCCGCCGCTTCGCTTACGAGGCCGCTGACGCCGGACTACTGAGTCCCGAGCTGGCAGCCGGTATTCGTCGCGTGAGGGGAGTGCGGCGGATCGGCGTGCGCCTCGGAAACTGGCTGACGCCTGAGCAGGGCCGGCGGCTCCTCGATTGCGCGACACCGTCGACAGCCCGCGAATTGCGGGACCACGCGATGGTCGCGATGTTGATTGGCTGCGGACTGCGCCGCGCCGAGCTGCTCGCCCTGAGCACCGAGTCGGTCCAGCAAAGAGAGGAGCACTGGGTGATTGCCGATCTCGTCGGCAAGGGCAGACATGTACGAACCGTGCCGATTCCAACATGGGTGAAGAACGCCATGGACGCATGGACAGCGGCGGCTAACATCACCGACGGCCGGATCTTCCGAGCGATCAACAAGGCCGGGCGCGTGTGGGGAGACGGCATGTCGCCGAAGGTGCTGTGGGATGTCGTCCGTGCGGCGGCGGCTCGCGCCGGTATCGACAAGTTGGCCCCGCACGATCTGCGGCGCACCTGTGCCCGTCTCTGCCACCTCGCGGGTGGAGAACTTGAGCAGATCCAGTTTCTGCTCGGCCACGTCTCCATCCAGACGACGGAGCGCTACCTCGGATGCAAGCAGAAGCTCCGGATCGCCGTGAATGACCGACTCGGCATCGAGCCCGATGCCGCTTGACTGGGATCGCCGCTAGGGCGGATGCTTCAATCCGCCCTGGGCGACATATGGCGACGAGTCAATCCCATTCCTAGTTGAAATTCGGTAACGACCCTTTCGTTTACGCTGCTGCCTTCTTTGCTCCGTCGATCTGTCGCGTGAGCGCCTCACGGAGCTGGGGAAGCGCTCGGAAGTTCTTGATGCGTCGCAGCCGCGGTTCGAGATCCAGCAACGCCGTCGCCAGCCACCGCTGCTTCTGCTCGCTGTTCCTCCAGTGATCGACCTTCGCGATGCGGCTCTCCACTCGAGCGTGAATCGACTCGAGCGCATTCGTCGTCTTCAAACTGGTCCCCAGCGCGCTGAAGACGCCCAAGCGATGAAGGGTCAGGGTCTCGTCGAGGCCTTCGTCCAAGCTCGCAGCGGCGGAGGCATTCAGGAGGACCAGCTCGGCGCGGATCTGCGCCAGCGCGCGCCTGGCGGCCTCATAGGTCGGTTGCTCATAGGCCGCTTGCAGCTTCCGGCGAAACGCGGCCCGGTGACGCTCGGGCAAGTACTGCAGGACGTTCTCGCGCTTGTGCCATTGGCACCGCTTCAGCCGCGCCGTCGCCCCGAAGACCTCGCGCACCGCAGCGTGCAACCCTTTGGCCCCGTCCGAGGTCCCTCGACTCAACGCCACAAGGAGGTTAGAGTTGTAGTGAATCTTCCTATCAGCAAAGGATTGCGGCTGCTCACCACGAGGAGGCCCCATGGACGGCGCTCGAGTTTACGTTCAAGTGGTCCCGGTCGAAGCCGGCCGAGAGATCGGATGGGGTTCGAATCTGGTCCAACAGCTCGAGGAGCGTCGCGAGAGTATCAAGGAGGCGATCGTCGCCGGCTCAAGCACCGTGGCCGAGAGCCTCGCGCAACTGAGGCCTCCCACGAGCTGGGAGATCAAGGAAGTCGGGGCGTCGTTCGGAATCACCCTGACCGCCGAAGCAGGGGTGATCCTCTCCAAGGCGTCAGCTGAGGCGACGTTCGAGGTGACGATCACGTTCGCCCGCGCGGACGCTGCACCTGAATCGTCTGCAAGCCCGTAGTGCGCCCGCTCGGCCGGCTTCACATCGACGGACTGGACGCCGGAGCCGGCGCCGCTATCCACCGCGACACGATCGTTACTGCCTACCACGTTGTCGAGGGCGCGGGCGAGAAGCCGATCGAGTTCGTGACCGTCGACGGAGACCGCCGTGGCGTACGACTTACAGAGCCACGGATGCACGTACTCCCCGAACTGGACGCCGCGGTGCTCTTCCTCGATCACGGCCTCTCACGCTGGCTTCCGACGCGCCACGTGGCGCGGGGAGAACGCTGGCGCGTCGAGACCCCGCCTCCCGGCAACGACCCTGTCCTTACGGGTGAAGTCACCATGGCCGACGGGCCATTGGTGAACGCTCGAGGGAACCCCGTCCGAGCGATTCAACTCACCGTCGATCAGGTGCTCGGTGACTACAAGGGATATTCGGGAAGCGCTGTCCTCGACGCGCTCGGGCTTGCAATCACCGGTGTCCTGGTGGAGCAGAAGGGACTGCGCGCGCGGATGCCGCAGCCCCTCGCCCGTCTCGCGTCGAATGTGCTCTACGCACTGCCCATAAGTGACGTGCTGTCCGGCTTGGGCATCGACGTGGTGCCCCCGCGCCCGCGCCGCTTCAACGCCACGCCAGTCCGGCACGATGTCCTCCGCCGAGCGGACCTGATCGACGGCCTGGTAAATTGGCTGACCATGGGGGACGGACCCCGGCTTGTCCGGGTGTCCGGGCCGGGCGGGATGGGCAAGAGCATCCTTCTCGACCAAGTGCTGTGGGACACGCGCGTGTGGTCGGCCTACCCCGGCGGCGTCATAGAGCTTCAGGCGAGCGAGCAGTCGAGAGCCGTAGACCTGCTCGACACGCTTGGACGCGCCGTCGGCAGCACGCGAACCGATCTGCGTGAGGCCCTCGCGGGCGAGAGCTGCTTGATCGCGGTCGATGACGTGTGGGATGCCGACGTCGTCAGCGACATCGTCGCATCGCTTCCGGCCAACGCGTCGCTTGTCGTCACGACACGCGGGCTCACACTGCCCGACGAGGCGCTCGGCGGCCGGCGCCAGCTCGCGATCCCCGTCGGCTCGATGAGCGTCAAGGAGACACGTGAGCTGCTGGCTCGCCGCGTCGACCTCACGGACGATCTCGTTGCCGTCCTCGATGATCTCGGGACGCGACTCGGCCACTGGCCCCTCCTGCTGTCACTCGCGGCCAGCGAGATCCATGGCGATGGCACGGCCGACGACGAGCTCGGCGATCTGCAACCTCAACCCGCCGACGTGAAAGCGAACGCCGTCCGCCTCAGCGCGGCGTTCGAGGGAAATCCGACCCTACTGGACGAACCCGACAGCCAGCAAAGGTCGTTCGACAAGATGCTCCGGAGGTCGCTCGATCAGCTTGGCGATCGAGCATCGAAGTTCGGCGACCTAACGGTATATCCACCGGGCGCACGGATGGCCTCCGATGTTCTGGCCGATCTGTGGGGCCTGCCCGGATTGCAGGCGCAGCGCATCATGCAGGCATTCCGCCGGGTGGGGCTGGCGACGGTGAACGGCAGGAAGCCGCTCACCATAAGCCTGCATCCGCTCGTCACTGCATGGCTTCACTAGCACCACGGACGGCCCGAGGATCCGGTGAACGCCGGGCGTCATCGGCGGCTGCTCCGTCGCATGATCGATGCGACCGGCGATCCTGTCGATCTCAGTGGAACCGGCCTGTCGTGGATCGCGTACCATGCATGTCGCGCGGGCGACGATGATGTTCCCGCCCATCTCCTGCGTCCGGCCTGGCGCCAAGCGTTCGCAGCCTCGAGCGGAACCGATTCCCCGTACCTCTCGGCGCTCCGCACGGCGGCCGAGCACTTCTTCCTATGCGGCGCTCAGGTCCGCATGATCTCGGCCGCGCTGCTCCATGCCGCAGTGAGCGCCGGCACCCAGGAAGAGCCGGGGGAGGTGCTGGTGACGCGTGCGCTCCTTGGCAACTCCAAAGCCGCGCTCCTCCAGGCGGCGACCTATCCGACGACGACGGAGGCCGCCATCGCGATCGCCTCGATCGTCGAAGTGCTTATGCCCGACCCCAGCCCCGACGTTCTCGACCTCGCCTTGAGTCTCGTCCGCGGACTCCGGGAGTCCGGGAGCGCAGCCACCGGACTCGCGCGGTTGGCACAGGTCCTCTCGGTTCGAGACCCGCAGCAAGCGTCGACCCTCTTGGAGGAGGGCCTTTCCATCGCCGGACAGATGGCGGAGGGCGAGCTGCGGGCTCGATCGCACGTGGATCTCGCAGCGGGCGCGGCGCGACTCGACCCGGAGCGGGGCATCGAGATCGCGACGGCGATCGCGGACGGCTACTACCGGAGCCTAGCGCTGATCGCGGTGGCCGAGCAGGTCGTCGGCGACCGGCCGGACCTCGCGCGGACATTGCTCGGCGACGCTCGCTCTGTCGCCGAGAACCTGAGCGAGGCGCTCCGCTGGTGGCCGATCAGGAGGATCCCGCCAGTCCTGGCGAAGATCGACGCGGCGAGCGCGCTCGAGCTCGCCGCGGAGCTGCCATACGACTGGGACCAGAGGCTCGGTCGGCTTGAGGTAGCCCGCGCCATCGCCGACACAGATCCCGCGCGGTCCAGCGAAATCATCGCGGGTGAACGGTCGCAGGGGCGCCCGTCGGATGGAGCCGACCTGGTCGGAGGGGCGCTCGCCACTGCACTGGCACGGACCGACCTGGACGGCGCCCTGGAGGAAGCAATGAGCACCCCGGTTTCCAAGCCCCGCGACCGGGCGCTCGGGGAAATCGCCCAGGCGTGGGCGGCAAGCGATGCCGAAGTAGCGGTCCGCATCGCCACCTCCGTCGTTGACGCGAGACTTGAAAAGATCACGTTGGCCGCAGTCGCCCGTGTCGTGCACACGACGGATCCGCGCCGAGCGGCAGAGATCCTGGCGCTGATCCCCGCGGCTGGCGAGCTCCGCAACGACGAGCGCACGACCGAGGCGATGTGCTGCTTGGCAGACGTCGTGATGCGTACCGACGAAGAGAGCGCGCTCCGGTTGCTTGCAGCGTGCGAAGCGCTCGTCTCGCCGGATATTTCCGCGTATCAGAACGCCCACTCGCGCGGGGCGATCGCCACGGTTTTGTCGCGCGCCAGCCCTGCGGAGGCCCTCCGCATGATCAGGGCCATCACTGACCCCTATCAGCGGTGCTCAGTGATAGAGGCCTGCGCCGACACGCTCGCCGCCACCGCGCGTGATGGCGCGATCAAGGCGGCTAAGGGCATCGCCGACGCCTGGAATCGTGCGTGCGCGCTGCAGGCCCTGACCAAGGCCGTGGCGGCGATCGACGCGCCAGGCGCGTTGTCGCTCGCCCGGCAGGTCCCGGCGAGCCACCGCGCCGTCGCTCTCGGCTTCGTGGCGGCCGCAACGATGTCCACGAACCGTAAGGAGGCGCTCGAGATTCTCGGCGAAGCCTGCTCGGCGCTGAAAGGCATCGGCAATGAGACGGCGGCCGATGAAGATGCTGCGCGAATTGGGCTGATGATGGCGGAACACGACATCAACGTCGGGCTCGAGATCGTTCGTTCCACATCGCATACAAGCGTCAAGGGTGGCGCATTGGCGAAGCTTGCCGGGATCGCCGCACTCAACGACGTCGCCTTGGCGCAGGCGATCAGCGCGGAGCTCGAATACGAGGGTCTTACTGCGGAAGCCCTAGCCCGTATCGGGCGCGCCATGGCACGGACGTCGTCCGAGCGGAACAAGATCCAGGGCGTTCTGGACGCGTCGCAAAAAGCCCTTGCCGCGTCCTTCGCAAGCTCCTACGAGAGGGGTGCCGTCATGGTGATCGTCGCCGAGGCGCTTGCCCTCATCGACGCGCCGGAGAGCGTGGAGTACGCCATGACGATTCCAGAGGGTCGGGACAGAGCTGAGGCACTCGGCGAGCTCGCGTGGCTCCGCGCGCGCGCCGATCTCGCCCGTGCCGCGGCACTCATTCAACGCATCCCGGATGACTTCTACCGTCAAGAGGAGCGTCGCCGCCTGGCGCGGCGATTGACGGCCTCCAGTTGGGCGGGTGAGACGGCGTTCCTCGGCTTCTGCATCGGCATCGAAGGTGATGCCCAGGCGCTCTGGGACGCCATCACAGCGAACTGGTATAGCCTCTCGTCGATCCTCGATCTGTACGGCGGGTACATCGCCGCCGTTCCCACGGTGCACCTCGAGGACGGCGCGCTCACGCGAGCGCTTGCCGACGTGATCGATAGATTCGCCTCGACGTGATCGCCGGGCGCACACAGTCCGGCGCTCTCGGAGAGGCGCGGGAATGCGGCAGGGCGAAGCGTCACGACAGCTGGTGAGTTGCGAACGTAATGTTCGATGACCGAGCTCAAGTTCCCCACCCCGCCCGCTTCCGCTGCGCGCTTGCGCACCCTCGAAGAAGCCTTCATTGGATCGCAGCGGAAACAGCACTCGTCGCACAGCAGAATTGTCGCCGATGCTCCTGTACGGTGTGCAAATGGCGGCAGGCCGCCAGGCTGTAATCATCAAGCAGTCCACCGAGCCGGTCGCGCCGCTGGACGTGAGCGGCGCAGGTCGGCGCTGCCTTGACCGGTGGACAACGAGGAGGAGGAGCGAGGCTCAACGACCTATGAGGACGGTGATTATTGTAGTGTCGGACGAAGCCGGCTAGTACCTCATCGCAGGGATTTCGACTGATTCACGCGGCGGCCTCTTTGCGCGCGCGTGTCAACGCTCGACGCCGGGCCGACGAAACCGACGAGGAAACATAGCGCCACAACTCAAACACCGATCGCCCTGAACGCCTTGGTCCGGCCCGACCACACTTGTGCGAGACATGGATCGCCAGTCGCTCTGTCGGTAGGAGTTTGCCGCCGCGACAGCGGATAGGTAATGAGCAACGCCGCAGCGTTCCGGTGAGCCACCGAGGCCGTGCCCTGGTTCAAGGAGTGCGCGGGACGAGCGGTTCGAGTGCGTCAACGAGCTTTGGGAGATCGTCAGTCACCACCTGCCAGACAATGTCCTCGTCCACGCCAAGGTAGTCGTGCACGACCTTGTGTCGCATCCCGACAATGTTCTCCCACGGAATCTCGGGATGGCCCGCAGCAAACTCGCGTGACACCTGACGTGCGGCCTCGCCAATCACCTGAACGAGATGAATCAGGGCGAGGCGGAGGTTCTCGTCGGCGTCGTACGTCTCGCGCGGCAGATCCCGGATCTTGGCCACCGCCTTCCTCGCCATGTCGAGCATGTGCCCGACGTAGACGAGGTCACGCGGCGACATAGAGCGGTTCAGCCTCCCGCAGGACCTGTTCCCGAATGCGCACGTTCAGGAACTTCGGAGTGACCAGGTCCACCCGCCGACCCTGCAGCAGTCCGGACAGTTCACGCTCCATGCTGACGAAGTTCAGACCAGGCACGTGACCGGGTTGGAACTCCACCAGTACATCGACGTCGCTGTCCGCGTGGAAATCATCGCGGAGGACCGATCCAAACACAGCCAACCGGGCGACATGGTGCCGCTCGCAGAACGCCTTGATGGCGGCGCGGTCGATGGCGATGTGCGGGCTCATGAGGCATCCATGATACCCCCGCGACATCCGGACCCGACAGCATCGCGGTGGATGGCGGCATGCTCGGCGCGACGGACCAAGGAGGCCGTCGTCCATGCCACATGCTCGATCCCGCGCACGCAAGAAAACGCCGAAACGTGTGCTCGCCCTGCCAGACCTGGAGCACGCGAAGTCTGCGGTGCTCAGCACCCTCACGTCACGAAGCGGACAGCGAACCTACGACCACGCGATTCGTGAGTTCGTCGGATGGTACTGCTCGGAGCCACGCCTCGCGTTCAACCGAACGGTCGTCCTCCGCTATCGGATCTATCTCGAACAGCGGCAGTACGCGCCCGCCACAATCAACCTCCGTCTGGCCGCGGTGCGTCGGGTGGCCTACGAGGCGGCCGACGCCGGTCTCCTGAGCCCGGAGCTCGCCGCCGGCATCCGCCGCGTGAAGGGCGTGCGGCGCCTCGGCGTCCGCGTGGGGAACTGGCTGACGCCCGAGCAGGGCCGGCGACTCCTCGAGTATCCCGAGCCCGCGACACCGCGGCAACTCCGCGACCACGCCATGCTGGCCATGCTCATCGGCTGCGGATTGCGCCGGGGCGAGTTGCTGGCGCTCACGCTGGAGTCGATCCAGCAGCGAGAGGAGCACTGGGTCGTCGCCGATCTCGTCGGCAAGGGGGGCCATGTCCGGACGGTGCCGATCCCGCAGTGGGTCAAGGCCGCCATCGATGCGTGGACGGCGGCCGCCACTATCACCGCGGGGCCCGTCTTTCGGGCGATCAACAAGGCGGGCCGCATCTGGGGCGACGGAATGTCGCCGAAGGTGCTCTGGGACGTCGTCCGGGCGGCGGCTGTGCAGGCCGGCATCGAGAAGCTGGCGCCGCACGATTTACGCCGCACCTGCGCGAGGCTCTGTCACCTGGCAGGAGGCGAACTCGAACAGATCCAGTTTCTCCTAGGCCACGTCTCCGTCCAGACCACGGAACGGTATCTTGGATGCAAGCAGAAGCTCCGGTGCGCCGTGAACAATCGGATCGGTATCGAACCAGATGCCGCGGCATGACGTGATTCGTCAGGGGCGGATGGCCGGCCCATCCGCCCTTGGCGACTACCGGGGATTTGAGAAAGGCCGCCAGCGGAGCGGGGCGGGTACCCCACCCCGCTGGCGTTCGCACTATCGAGGGCGCATCACGATGAACTCGTAGCCGTAGAAATCGCCGTACCGTCGCCACATGTCGATCTCGCGCTGAACCTGGCCCACAAGCTCATGGGCGTCAAGCTCATGCTCATGCCGGCGGCGGAAGCGCACGAGGTTGTCCTGCAGAGGGCCGTAGTAGTCCGTCCACCACGACTCGCTCGGCAGCGAGAAGTGCGCGAGCGGCTCCCATCCACAGCTATTGGCGACGCTCAGGAGGGCGCCGACGCCACGAATCGCCGGGTACTCGGCCGCCCAGTAGGCTTCGCACTCGTGGGGCGGGTCTGGTTTCATCCAGCACGCCTCAGTAACGGCCAGATGCCCGGTGGCCCGAACCAGCCGCCGCCATTGGCGAAGCCCGTTCTCGAAACCGATCACGTAGATCGCCCCCTCGCACCAGAGCACGTCGCACGAATTGTCGGGTAGGTCCAAACGACACATGTCACCAACCCGAAACTCCATGCGATCCGCGAGGCCCTCTGTCCGGGCTTCCTCGTTGGCGGTCTCGACATACGGGAGGTGGTTGTCGATGCCTACGAGTCGGGCTGGACTGTTCCGCGCGAGCGCGCGGGTCTGGCGGCCCGTGCCACATCCGAGGTCGAGGATGCGCGTGTCTGGTCCGATGTTCGGTACGTGCGCAAGCGCTTTGAGAGTACTCGCGTCGTCGCCAGGCCCTTGTCGCGGCAGTCCTGTGAACAGTTCAAAGAAGAGCTCAGTCATCCGTTCTTGTTTGGTCATCGCTCCTGTCCTTTCACACACGGCCGCCCGATACGCACCTCGGGCGAAGGGTGAGCGACTGCGGCAAGACGGTTGTTGATGAAGGAGGATTGGGCCGGACCTCTCCGACAACGGACAGTTCACCCGTGTCGGCGAGCTCTCGCCAGGAGGACGCGGCCTACAGGACCGATGCCATGTGCGCCGACTCTAACGGGTTGAGAGGAGACCGTCAACCAGCCGCTGGCGTTCTGTCAAAAACCGCTAGCGTTTCCTGGCAATACACTGGGCGACTACTCAGGAGTAATCCTCCGGCGTTGACGCGAGCAGACACACCCCCGAGTTCCCGCACGCCGGCCAACGCCGGAGTCCCGCGATTACCGCTGGCATCGTCTGCCGTTCGGGTGAGGCAGGTGCAGGACGCTGCGAAGTCCGCAGGCTTCACCGCTCCTCGAAGCGGATGTGCTTTACCGCGTGCCGACCATTGATGTCGACCTGCACCTGGTGATCGAGGGAGAATGTGCGGGTCTCGAAGAGGGCGCGCGGCAGCTCCAGCAAGTTCGTTGCTGACGTGCTGTCAATGAAGGGCCCGGGAACGGCGTCCATGTATGCTTGTGTCTCAAGCTCTAGCTCACTCGTATGGAGGAGGCGCCTGATGTAGTGCCTCGTGCCGTCATTCATCTGCAGGCAGACCGTGGCGCCCTCGCCGGCTTCCTGCGCGAGGCAGTTGATGTCCTTCGTCTAGAAGTTTCGTGATATGGCTATGCAACAATTCCAGTCCCTTCATGGTCCAGGCAACCCAAACGCCGTTCTGCTTCGTGGCTGTAGGCTATCGACCGCACGCCGTCGAGAGGGCGGAAGGTAATCTGCGATGTACCCATTCCGAGTCTTTGTCAGTTACGCCAGGCAAGATAAGGAGGTGGCCCGAGCTGTCGTCGAATCGCTGCGTACCGTCGGAACACGACCGATATGGGACGAGAGCATTAGACCCGGACGGCTATTCCTTGAAGAGATCAAGGAGAAGATCGCGACGGCTCACCTCTTCGTGCCCCTTCTCACTCCCGCCTCCCGGGAGCGACCGTGGGTGCACCAAGAAACTGGCTATGCACTAGCAATTAACGTCCCGGTCCTCCCAATTGCTCTCGCCACGCTCCCCAGCGAAATGCTCGCTGGGCTACAGGCCCTCGTCGTGAAGGAGGACCTTACTGACTTGAAGGACCGACTCGTCGAAGTTGACTTCGAAGGTATCGTGTTGCCTCCGCAACCTCGACCGCCTGTCGTGTACTCAATTGCGGATTTACCTGAGAGTCGAACAGAGGCAATCGTCTCACAGGGTTCGAGGCTCACAAACTCCATTGGGCCCGGTCGCATCCGCCAGCGCGCGCTCTTCTCGTCGTTCTCTATTCCGGACGACGAACCGTCAGCCGCTGTCTGGGAGTACCTCGACCGTGAGCAGCCCAGGAGCCTCTATTACCGCCAGCTTCTTCTTAACGAGCGACGTCTGCTTGAACGGCAAGCCAGAGATCATGGCTGCACGTTGATCATCACGCCGCTCATCGATCCCGGTCCTGTTAGTTCTCTGGTGCACCGCACGCGTATTGAAACACTGCTCAAGTTCCTTGAATCGATGCAGAAGAGCTGGGTCGACGTCGTCTTTTCCGAAAGATTCGACCAGGGCAATGAGACTATCGTAGGGGATGTCCTTCTTGCACGAGCCCTTCCTCCGAACCCGAATTGGGACTACCGACAGACCATGTTTACATCACATGCACCAACCGTGTTGCAAGCACTACGTGGGTTTGACGATGTGTTTCGTCGGGAGTGCAGGCAGCAGGGGATCGTTGCAGGTCACTCGCGAGACTTCGTTATCGACCGACTCCGAGTTCGTCTTCGCGAACTTTCCCCTTAGGCGAACCTGCGCGCATGGTTGGAGATCCTCGACATGCTTCGGTTTCTGAGCGCCCCAGGGCCTGAGCGGCCTCAGAATACGAGTTGAAGCCGTCGGCCCGGATGACAATCTCAGCACGCGGATGAGATGCCAAAGGGTTAGCCTGCGATAAACGATATGACTCTATCGGGAGTGACCCGGCGCGCGAGCGCACGCATCGAGCTCGAGGTTCGATCGCCGGGTCACTTTCGATAGAGCCGTTTGGACCAAGCCGCTGGCGTTTGCGGCGGATGCGGCCCGTCAGCTATGTCCTTTCAATCGTACTGACCACGAAAGTACGAGCGTAGCACGCGCTGCCGAGCGTCGAGCGCGGCGATGGCGACGCGGATGCATGCGGGACGGCGGTGTTGTGCGCATTGACGCGGAGCGCGGGGCAGACCTCCCGCGCACGCGCGTACGAGCGCGACGTTGCGGCGCCTGGCGGACCGAGGGGGCCATTACGATGTGTCATGGAGGATGTCGGAGAGCAGCGGGGGATGTCCCTCCGGCTGTTGAAATTCAGCGGCGGCTCGGTTGACGACTACGCGATATGGCGCTCCTCCTGAGCGACGCTGAGACCGAGCTG
>Ga0194121_10005193_pt1 | contig 18260 bp, 13 predicted proteins | sample TA2MahCa50mmetaG_FD_148609 | JGI IMG/M metagenome (GOLD analysis project Ga0194121, IMG submission 148609) | Freshwater microbial communities from Lake Tanganyika, Tanzania - TA2015020 Mahale Deep Cast 50m | ecosystem: Environmental > Aquatic > Freshwater > Lake | place: Tanzania: Lake...
AGGTCGACGTCGCCGACACCGCCAGCGTCGCACGCGCGGTCGCCGACGTGCGCGCCACGCTGGGACCGATCCACGTTGTCGTCAACAGCGCCGGCATCGCCGACTTCGCGCCGCTCGCCGACCTCGCCGAGGAGCGCTGGCTGCGCATGCTCGACGTGCACCTGAACGGGACCTACCGCGTGACCCGCGCTGCGTTCGCCGACATGGTCGCGGCGGGCTGGGGGCGCATCGTCAACGTCGCGTCGGCGGCAGCGCTGAACGGCGGCGGTCCGGGACTCGCGCACTACGCCGCGGCGAAGGCCGGCATCATCGGCTTCACGCGAGCGCTCGCGCACGAGCTCGGTCCGAGCGGCATCACCGTCAACGCAATCGCTCCCGGACTCGTCGACACGCCGCTGATCCACGGCGCCGGGGCCCCGGCGGGCCTGTACGACGCGGCGGTCGCGCGGCTGCCGGTGCGCCGCATCGGGCAGCCGCGGGACATCGCCGCCGCCTGCGCCTACCTCGCGTCGGAGGAAGGCGGCTTCTGCACCGGGCAGGTGCTGAGCCCGAACGGCGGCGCCGTCATGTGAAGATGGCTTCGGCAAGGCCTCGCGGGCCGATCAACGAAAAAAGCGGCCGCAGCCGACCGAAGAGGATTGCGCTCGCCGACGCGCACGCGATAGGAGGCCGTCCGTGCGCGCGCGACAGGGCCGGAACCCGAAACCAGGAGGACCCATGCGCAGACCGATCCCTGCCCGGAGCGCAGGACTGGCCGCCCTGCTCGTACTCGTCGCGCTCGCGCACCACGCCTCGGCCGCAGATCCCCTCGTCGGCAAGCGCCTCACGCTCAAGGACAAGGCGAACCCGAAGCAGGACGGCATGAGCTTCACGTACCGGAAGGACGCGGGCCTGTTCGCGCTCGCCGATCCGACCTGCGGCTCGGGCAACGCAACCTCGATCCAGACCGTGACCTCGAGCGGGCCCGGCCCCGTGGTGACGCTGCCGTGCGCGGGCTGGAAGCTCGCCAGCGGCGGCTTCCGCTATTCCGGCAAGGCCGGCAGCGCCGGCGGCGTGCGCTCCATCAAGTTCGCCGCCGGAACGCTGAGCCTGCGCGCGTCCGGGCCGCCCTACACCGCGATCGGCGGCCCGGTGTCGTTCGTCGAGACGCGCTTCCGCGTCGGCTCGACGCTCTACTGCGGCCGCTTCGAGCAGCCGCCGGGGAGCTTCAAGCGCAACCGCCCGGACCTGGTCACCGTCACCGGGCCGACCGTCCCGTGCCAGCTCACCTGCGGTGACGGCATCCTCGACCCGGGCGAGGCGTGCGACGACGGCAACACCACCAGCGGCGACGGCTGCGACGCGAACTGCACCGCGACCGCGTGCGGCAACGGGATCATCACCGCCGGCGAGACCTGCGACGACGGCAACACCACCAGCGGTGACGGCTGCCGCGCCGACTGCACACGGGAGGTCTGCGGCGACGGCATCGTCGATGCCGGCGAGGACTGCGACGACGGCAACACCGCGAGCGGCGACTGCTGCTCGTCGACCTGCGGCTTCGAGACCGGCGCGTGCGACGACCGCGACGGCTGCACGAGCGGGGACACGTGCAGCAACGGCACCTGCGCCGGCACGACCCTGCCGCCGTGGGTGAACGAGTTCGACTACGACGACTACTTCGGCTTCCCGAACGACGACCGCGACGAGTTCGTCGAGATCGCCGGGCCGGCCGGCACCGACCTGGGAGGCTACAAGATCCTCGCCGTCGAGGGTGCGGGCCCGCAGTGCTCGACGGGCTTCTTCGTGAACGCGGGCGACGCCCACTTCATCGCGACCATCCCGAACGGCACCGTGCTCGCCGACGACACCGGCACCGGCATCGGATTCTTCGTCGCCTGCTTCTACTACACGTCGGCCAACGTCGTGACGTCGGGCAAGTGCGACGCCCTGCTGCCGGCGCCGTTCTTCGACTCCAATCTGAAGAACGGCCACCTGACCAACGCCGACGCGTACTCGTGCCCGGATGGCATCCTGGTGCTCGACCCGGATGACAACCTGGTCGACGCGATCAGCTACGAGGGCACCGTCGCCAACGCCGGTCTCTACGGCGCGTACTTCCACGTCGTCCCGTACCGGGCCCCGCGCGACGCCGGCTGGCTGAAGGGCGTGCCGATCGAGCGCACGACGAGCACGCTCGCGCCGGCGACCAGCGCCGCGGAGTGGCGCGACCCGTCGCAAAGCGGGCTGTGCGTCGACCAGTTCAGCCTGGTGAACCTCTGCCCGACCAACCTCGCGACGCCGGGCGGCGAGAACCCCCTGCAGAATCTCCAGTGCGGCTCGCCCTGCCGGGCGTTCCTCGACCCGGCGGACGACCTCTTCCGCTGAGCCGGAGCAGAGCGGGGGCGCGCGTGGCTACGCGCGCCCCCGCCGGCGTCCGCACGGGCCGGGCAACCCTTCCGGCCCGCGTGCCCGCGTGCTTTCGTCTCGCGCCATGAAGATCGATGCGCCGCTGCTCGCCGGAAGCCTGAACGACGTTCCCGCGGCGGTACGCGGCATCGAGGCGCAGGGCTACGACGGCACGTTCACGTTCGAGGGCCCGCACGACCCCTTCCTTCCGCTGGTGCTGGCGGCCGAGCACAGCGAGCGACTCGAGCTCGCGACCGCGATCGCGATCGCGTTCCCGCGCAGCCCGATGCAGCTGGCGAACGTCGGCCACGACCTGCAGGTGCAGTCGAAGGGTCGCTTCATCCTGGGCCTCGGCTCGCAGGTGCGGACGCACATCGAGAAGCGCTTCAGCGCGACATGGTCGAGGCCGGTCGCGCGCATGCGCGAGATCGCGCTCGCGCTGCGCGCGATCTGGCGCTGCTGGAACGAGGGCGAGAAGCTCGACTTCCGCGGCGAGCTCTACACCCACACGTTGATGACGCCGATCTTCAAGCCCGAGCCCAGCCCTTGGGGGCCGCCGCGCATCTTCGTCGCCGGCGTCGGACGGCCGATGACCGCGGTTGCCGGAGAGGTCGGCGACGGCCTCTTCGTCCACCCGCTGAACAGCCCGACGTTCCTGCGCGGAACCACCCTGCCGGCGCTCGCGGAGGGCTTCGCGCGCGGCGGACGCACGCGCGAGCGCTTCGCGATCGCGTGCCAGGCCATGGTCGTGACCGGCTTCGACGACGAGGAGATGGCGCGCGCCGAGATGGGTACGCGGCTGCAGATCGCCTTCTACGCCTCGACGCCCGCGTACCGCGTGGTGCTCGACGCGCACGGCTGGGGCGACCTGCAGCCCGAGCTGAACGCGCTCGCCAGGCAGGGCCGCTGGACCGAGATGGGCGACCTCGTCACCGACGAGGTCCTCGAGACGTTCGCCGTCCGCTGCATGCCCGACGAGCTGCCGTCGCGCCTGGCCACGCGCTACGCGGGACTCGTCGACCGCCTGAGCCTCGTCTGCCACGCTTCGCCCCAGAAGACCGACCCGGAGCGCTGGGCGCACGTGGTCGCCCGCGTGCAAGCGCTGTAGCCACCGCGACCGCCCCCTGCTCGGCGATCAACTGGCGAGACGCGTCCACAGGTAGGCGATTGCGAGCACCGTGTACGCCGCGAGCGACCCGCAGAGCAGCCCGAGCGACACCCGCCCGGGGCGGAGCTCGGCGGGCAGCGCCGGCGCGAGGCGCCAGTGCTGCAGCACGATCAGCGCCGCGACGAACCCGAGCGTGCCGACGAATCCGATCAGCGCCGACAGCACGATCAGCGGGCCCGGCTCCGCGCCGAACATGGTGACGACGGTCACGCCGGTGAGGACGACGATCATCGCGCGATACGCGCGCCGCTCGTCGATGAAGCGGTCGCGCAGGAAGAAGAAGCGGATCATCTCGACGTGGACGCGCGCCACCGCGTCGGCTGTCGAGAGCCAGGTGTCGCACAGGAACGCCGCCGCGACGACGAGGAACACCGCGCGCCCGACACCGCCCCACGCGAGCTCGAAGAAGCGCGCCTGCTCGGCCGCGAGGCTCCACTGGTCGGGCACGATACCCTGCGGCAAGAGGATCGCGAAGGCGAGGAAGCACGTCATGAGCGTCGTCAGCAGGTTGCCGACGATGCCGATCCCGGAGTCGACGACGAGGCCACGCCGCCAGCGCGCGGCGAGCGGCGCATCGCCGGCGCCGCCTTCCGGCAGGCGCCCGTCGCCGCTCTCCGCCGGCTCGACGCCCATCCCCTTGCCGAGCACCCAGTAGCTGTAGAAGAGCGTCCAGAAGCCGCCGAGGCCGGCGAACGTGATCGCGGTGAGCAGCCGGTCCCGGTCTGCGGGATCGAACGGGCGCGCGAGCCCCGGCGGAACGATCAGCGCGCGCAGGAAGTCGGGCCAGGCCGCGCGCAGCTCCGGCCGCGCGACGCTCACCCCGAGACCGATCACCGTGACGACGGCGACCGCCCACATGACCTTCTCGATGAGGCCGTAGGTCTTCTCGCCGCGCAGCAGCGCGGTGGCGAAGATCGCGATCGAGACCGACGCCCAGAACAGGGCGCGGCCGCGGTCGTCGAACGGCGGCAAGTCGACCAGACGCGCGAGCGCCGTCCCGCCGGCCGAAGCGAACGCGCCGAACCACAGGAACGAGGCCGCCATCAGCAGCCACAGCACGAGGCAGAACGCCGGGCTCACGCGCGCGAAGCCGCGCCAGACGCTCTCGCCCGTGAGCGCCGAGTAGCGGCCGATCGCGAACGTCACCGGCCACTGTGCGAGGCAGGCAGGGGCGAGCAGGAACAGGAATCCGAGGCCGTACTTGGCGCACAGGTACGGCCACCAGATGAGCTCGCCCGAGCCCTGCGCCAGCGCCATCCAGACGATCCCGGGACCGAGGGCGGCGCGCCAGCCGGGAAACGGCCGGAGGTGCCCGCGTCCGTAGGGCGGCGGAGGAGAGAGATCGAAGGCCATCGGCGTCTCAGGCGAAGACGCTCGGCGAGCCTTCGTCGCCTGGTGGTCGGCAAGGCCGATGCATCGGTCAGCTCCGTCGGCGCCAGACGAGATACACGGGGAAGCCGATCGCCACCAGCACGAAGCCGGGCCACGTGTACTCCGGCCTGACGATCAGCAGATCGATGCAGACGGCGCTCGCCGCCGCGACGTACGCGTACGACAGCACGCGGCTGCCTGCCGCGTGTCCGTGCCGCGCGCGCAGGCGCAGCAGCCCGACGACCGTGAGCGCGTAGAAGAGCAGCGCCGTCGCGATCACGTAGTCGAGCAGCTGGCCGTAGCGCCCCGACAGCGCGAGCACCGAGGCCCACACGCCCTGCAACGCGAGCGCGCGCGCCGGCACACCGCGCGCGCTCAACCGCGCGACGCCGGCGAACAGCAGACCGTCGACCGCCATCGCGTGATAGAGCCGAGGCCCCGCGAGCACCAGCCCGTTCACGCAACCGAAGGTCGAGATCATGACGAGCACCGCCATCACGGCCGCGGCGCTCGGGCCCAGCACCTCCCCGACCACCGCCGTGCCGACGCGGTCGTCGATCGCGTGCGCGATGCCGCGCTCGAGCGCGGTCGCGCCCCCGGCCGTGCCCTGCGCCGGCAGCACCGCGAGGTACGCGACGTTGGTGAGCAGGTAGAGCACCACGACGAGCCCCGTGCCGAGGAGCAACGCGCGCGGCACCGTGCGCTCGGGATCGCGCACCTCGGCGGCGGTGAACGTCACGTTGTTCCACGCGTCCGACGAGAACAACGCGCCCACCATCGCCGCGCCGAACGCGCCGAGGAAGGCGCCGTGCGCGCGCGACGTGTCGAAGGGTGCCGCGAGGTTGGCGCGCAGCGCGCCGCCGTGCAGGCCGACGACGAGCCCGAGCAGGATGAGGGCCGCGAGCGACGCGACCTTCGTCACCGTCATCACGTTCTGGATGCGCTTCCCCGTCGCAACGCCGTGCGCGTTCGCCCAGCTCAGCAGCGCGATCACCAGCACCGCCACCATCTGCTGCGCGTCGACGCGGAAGAGCCCGGTGGTCGCGATCACGGTGTCCGCGCCGAGGACGGGCACGAGCACCGCCAGGAACTTCGCGAACGCGACCGCGACCGCCGCGATGGTCCCGGTCTGGATGACGAGCAGCAGCGTCCAGCCGTAGAGGAAGCCCGCCAGCGGACCGAACGCCTCGCGCAGGAAGACGTACTGCCCGCCGGCGTGCGGGTGCATCGTCGCGAGCTCCGCGTAGCAGCGCGCGCCACCGACGGTCATGAGCCCGCTCGCGAGCCACACCGCGAGCAGCCCGCCGGCGCTCCCGACCTCGCGCACGATGTCGGCCGACACGATGAAGATGCCCGACCCGATCATCGAGCCGGCAACGAGCATGGTCGCGTCGAAGGTGCCCAGCAGACGGACGTACGCGCCGCCCTGCCCGTCTCCCGCCTGCCCCGACCGCCCGTCCATCTCCGGGCGTGTTTCGCACGCGCCGCGCGGCGACGCGAGTCGCCAAGCGGACCGACGAGGCGCGCACGCTCCGTGCCGTCACGGTGGCGATCGCCGCGCGCACGAGGAGCCGGTGCCGCGAAGGGCTCCGGAGAGCCGAAGGAGGCGCGATCAGCCGTCGCGCAGCGCCGCACGCACGCGCTCGACCTCGTGCTCGTTCGCCGAAGACGGCTTCGCAACCCCGACGGCGTCCTCTTCACCTCCCCGTATCCGCGACGGCGGGGGAGGATTCCGGCGGTGCAGGATTCTCTCCCGCTCCGTCAGCGATCGGCAGCGGCTTGGCCACGACGTCGAGCGGCAACGTGAGGGTCGGCGCCCCGCAGTCGCGCAGCGGCATCACCCCGTCCTGCACCAGGTCGACGTGCAGCAGGTAGCGGCCCGGCTGCGCGGGCAGGCGGAGCGGCATCGCGAACGCGAGCGGCTCGGACGGCCGCGGGTCGTGCGGCAGTGCCGTGCGCCACCTGGAGATCGGGCGTCCGTCGGGCCGCCGCACCACGCCGCGGGCGCCGACCAGGCTTCGCGGGTAGAACCCGGCAGCCGGCCAGACCGCAGCCGATCGGTTCTCGACGCGCAGCGCCACGCGCACCTCGCTACCCGCGACGAGCGGTTCGGCCCACTCGGCGAGCTCGAGCGTGCCCTCGCAGCGCTCGCCGAGCGGCGCGATCCTCGTGCCGTCGAGCGTGCGCTCCGTGCTGAGCAGACGATCGCGCCGGTCGCTCGCGACCGGCCGCTCCACGCGATAGACGGCCGCGTCGGCCCACTCCGCCGCGAGGGTCAGCCCGACGGGTAACGCGCCCGCCCAGCGTGGCGCGTCGGCAGGCGCCAGCTCGTCGCGGTGCAGCAGCACCCAGCCGACGTCGACGCGGTCCACCAGGTCCTGCAGGGCGCCTTCATCCGGCAGCCGCTCGGCGAACGCGTACAGGTACGCGCGGTGCTGCGGCGGGTAGGCGCCGTAGCCTTCGAGGATCGGCTGCCAGTGGTAGGTGCTCGCGTAGGCACGACGCGAAGCGGCCGCGTCGCTTCGCGCGCGGGGCAGCTCGACGACGGCGCGACCGTCCCCGTTGGCCGCGAGCCAGCGGTACGCCTCGGGTACCGAGCCCGGCGCGGTCTCGGGGTGCGCCGGGTGGCTTGGCAGCCACAGTCGGGCGGCCAGCACCGCCGCGACGCATGCGGCCGCGACCGCGTGCTGCACCCGCGCACCGCGCCCGTGCACGAGCCGCGTGACGCCGAGGCCCGCGAGGAGAGCGAAGCCGAGCTGTGCCACGATGATGAAGCGCGCCGGCTGCCGGACGGTCGCGAAGCCCGGCACGACCTGCATGAGCAGCACGTACGGGCTCCAGAGAGCCGTCGTGGAGTCGATCGCGACGCGCGGTCCGAGGGCTGCGACCACGCCGACGACCACGAGGGCCGCGCCGAGACGGCGCACGCGGCGCCAGCCGAGCGCGCCGCCGGGGACGATCGCGACCAGCGCGAGGACGTAGCCGAGCAGCCCCACTCCGCCGCGCGCGAGGTACTGGTCCAGGTGGAGCCGCGCGTAGATCGGGATCAGGCCGAGCGGCACCAGCTCGTCGTCGTAGTCCGGGACGAGGCCGTACGAGCGCAGCGTCAAGTATGGCAACATCGATACGACGAGGACCGCGCCCACGACCGTGAGGACGAGGGCGAGGCCGGCGATGCGCCGCCGGTCGAGCCGTGCGCGGTGCTCGAGGAGCAGCAACGGCCCGGCCGCGACACCGAGGAACATGGTCGCGTACAGCAGGCAGACCGAGCTCGGGCACTGCAGCAGCAGCGCGAGCGCGAGCAGCACGGCGTGCCGCGCACGCGCCGCGTCGAGCCAGGCGTCGAGCGCGTACAGGATCACCGGAAACCACTGCGCGCCGAGCAGGTGGAAGTGCGGCGGCAGCTCGTAGCGCAGCGCGCAGAACGCTCCCGCGACCGCAGCGCCGGGCCGACCGACGAAGCGCCGCGCGAACAGGTACGTGAACCACGCCGACAGCGGATAGGTGAGGAACGCGGTCGCGTTGAGCGCGAGGATGCCGTTGCCGGTCGCCCACCAGAACGGCCCGAAGAGCGGCAGATAGCCGATCAGGTGCTCGGAGTACGCGAGCGCGAGCGGCGCCGGGTGGAAGGTGTTCGCGTCGAACAGGTGGAGCGGCGCGCGCGTCACCACGTGCGCAAACCAGCTCAGGATCCACACGACGAGGTAGAAGTCCGCGGTGGCGACCGCCGGAAAGCCGCCCGGGTCGTAGACCGAGTTCGCCCACGGGTGATGCGGCAGCGGCCACAGCCAGAGCAGCGCCGCGGCGGCGTAGCCGAGCAGCAGCAGGACGTCCGCGGGGTGCAACCCGCGCAGGTCGCGGGTGCCGCGCGCGCTGCCGGCCGACTCCGTCATGGACCCCGGACGCTCACCGCCGTCGCGCGGCGCCCGCGACGGACCGACCCGCCGCAACGAGAGACGGACTCGCGGCCGACCTCGTGCATCGTGCCGCCGCTCGCCGGCCGGCGCTTGATTCGCGGGAAGGGCCGGCGCACCGTGTCGGTCCGATGCCGATCCTGCGCGCCGGCCGCCCGTACCTGTTCTGGCTCTTCCTGCTGTCGTGGAGCCTCGTGCACCTCGCCTTCGAGCTCGAGTTCTGGACCGGCAGCGGCGACGCCGTGTTCGGCAAGTACCAGCCCGCGGCCGACCCGGCCGAAGCGCTGCGCATCGGCCGCAACGTCTACTACACCAAGGCCACCTGGATGTTCGCGCTCGTGTGGCTGCAGGTGCTCGGCCTGCCGCTGCGCACGGCGGTCGCGTGGTCGTTCCTGCTCTACGCGACCGAGCTGCTGCTGTTCTTCCCGGTGCGCGTCTACGCGGTGCTGAACCTGCTGCTCGCGATCGGCTGCGTGATCGAGGACCGGATCCTGCGCCAACGCACGGCTCAGGCTGCCGCCTGAGAGCTCGCGAGTCGATCCCCGAAGGGAGCCGGGAGGTCGAGGCGCCTCGCCTGCAAGGCGCGACGACGAGTCCTCGCGTCGCGGCGGACCACGGGCGCACTCCCGCGCCTGCGCCCTATCCGTCGCGGCCCGGCGGTCCGACAATGCAGACGTCGTGTTTCGTACGGTCCGCGTGACGCTGCTGCTCTTCGCCCTGCTGGTCATCGGCGTGGGCTCGTGGCAGACGACGCGCCGGATCGCCGCCTGGGACGTGCCGCTGCACGCGGTGGTCCACCCGATCGCGGGCGACGACCACGCGGCGACGGCGCGCTACCTCGCGACGCTCACCAGCGCCACGTTCGCACCGATCGAGCGCTTCGTCGGCGAGGAGGCGGGGCGTTACGACGTGCGCCCGCCGTTCGGGCAGCCGCTGCGCATCCGCCTCGGTGCGCGCGTCGACGAGCGGCCGCCGGCGCCGCCGATCGGCGGCAGCGTTGCGGAGATCATGTGGTGGAGCCTGCCGCTCCGCTGGTGGGCGTGGCGCGTCGCGGGCGGCGACGAGCCGACGCCCGACGTCACCATCTTCGTCGTCTACCACGACCCCGCCGGAGCCGACGCGCTCGAGCACTCGCTCGGCCTCGAGAAGGGCCGCATCGGCGTCGTGAACGCGTTCGCCTCCGAGGCGATGGTGGGCTCGAACAACGTCGTCGTGGCGCACGAGCTCCTGCACACCGTCGGTGCCAGCGACAAGTACGACCCGGAGACGCGCCTGCCGCGCTTTCCCGACGGCTACGCCGACCCCGACGCGAGCCCACGCCACCCGCAGCGCTTCGCGGAGATCATGGCCGGCGGCATTCCCCTGTCCGACGGCGAGGCGCGCGTGCCGCCGAGCCTGAACGCGACGCTGATCGGGACTGCGACCGCGCGCGAGATCGGCTGGGGCGGATAGACGGGCACAGTGGCCCGGCCAGCGGCGACGTGCCACCATCGCGCCGATGACGCGGGCTGCAGCAGCACCCCGGCTGCGCTTCGACCGCCACGAGCTGGCCGGCGCGTTCGGGGACGTCGGGACCGATCTGCCGCTGCTGGTCGCGCTGATCGTCACCTGCGGCCTCGACGCGGCGAGCGTGTGCATCACCTTCGGCGCCCTGCAGATCGCGACCGGCCTGCTCTACGGCATCCCGATGCCGGTCCAGCCCCTGAAGGCGATGGCCGCGATCATGCTGGCGCAGCGCCTCGCACCCGAGGTCCTCGCCGGAGGTGGCCTCGTGATCGGGGCGACGATGCTGCTGCTCGCGGCGACCGGACTTCTCGACTGGCTCGCGCGCGTCGTGCCGCTCGCCGTCGTGCGCGGCATCCAGCTCGGGCTCGGGATCACGCTCGCGACGCTCGCGACGAAGGAGTACGCGGGCAGCGACGGCGCGACCGGGTACCTGCTCGCGGCCGTGTGCGTGGTCCTGCTGCTCGCGCTCCGCCGGCAGCGCCGCGTGCCCGCGCCGCTGGTGGTGATCGCGGTCGGCGTGCTCTACGCGCTCGCGCTGCGCGTCGACCTCGCGACGCTCGGTGGCGCCGTCGGCCTCGGAGTGCCGTCCTTCGCGCTGCCCGGTGCCGCCGCGATCGCGCAGGGCGCGCTGCTGCTCGCGCTGCCGCAGCTCCCGCTCTCGCTCGGCAACTCCGTGGTGGCGACGAGCCGGGCGACGCGCGACCTGTTTCCCGAGCGCGCCGTCGGCGTGCGGCGCATCGGCACGACGTACGGCCTGATGAACCTCGTCGGGCCGCTGTTCGGCGGCGTTCCCGTCTGCCACGGATGCGGCGGGCTCGTCGGCTTCCACGGCTTCGGTGCGCGGACCGGGGGCGCCCCGGTGATCTACGGCGCACTGTACCTCCTGCTCGGCCTGGCGTTCGCTCCGGGTCTCGCCGAGGTGGTGCGCGTCTTTCCGATGCCGGTCCTCGGCGTCGTGCTGTTCTTCGAGGCGGTCGCCCTGATGAGCCTGGTGCGCGACGTCAGCCAGGATCGCTCGGCGCTCTGGATCGCGCTCGCGGTCGCGGGTGCGGTGGTCGGCCTGCCCTACGGGTACGTCGTCGGCCTGGTCGCCGGGACGGCGCTGTCGTGGGCTGCGGACCGCGGCTGGGTGCGCACGCCGGGGGTCGTCGAGGAGATCGAAGAGGCCACCTGACGCGGGATCGTCGGCGGGCCGGAGCCGCGTGCGATCGCTATGGTGAGGCGATGCCCTGCAGGACCACCACCGACCCGGACGAGGCGGCGCGCGTGCTGCGCGCCGGCGGCCTGGTCGCGCTACCGACCGAGACCGTCTACGGCCTCGGCGCGAACGCGCTCGACGGACACGCCGTGGCGCGCATCTTCGCCGCCAAGCGCCGCCCCGCGTTCGACCCGCTGATCGTGCATCTGGCGAAGCTCGACGACTGGCCGCGCGTCGCGCGCGTGCTGCCGCCGCGCGCGCTCGCGCTGGCGCGCGCGTTCTGGCCGGGGCCGCTGACGCTCGTTCTGCCGAAGCAGCCCGCGATCCCCGACATCGTGACATCCGGCCTCGCCACCGTCGGCGTGCGCGTGCCGGACCACCCGCTGATGCACGCGGTGCTCGAGCGTGCGGGCTGCCCGGTCGCGGCGCCCAGCGCGAATCGCTTCGGACGGCTCAGCCCGACGCGCGCGGAGCACGTCGTCGAGCAGCTCGGCGACGACATCGATCTGGTGCTCGACGGTGGACCGTGCGCGGTCGGCGTCGAGTCGACGATCGTCCGCGCCGACGAAGACGGCGTGACGGTGCTCCGCCTCGGCGGGCTGCCGGTCGAGGAGATCGAGGCCGTCGCCGGGCCGGTTCGCGTCGCGGCGCACGAGTCGCCGACCGCGCCCGAGGCGCCCGGGATGCTGCCGCAGCACTACGCGCCGCGCACGCCGATCGTGCTCGTCGCGCCGCGCGACCTGCCGCGTCCGCCGGCGGGGGCGCGCTGGGGTCTGCTCGTGCCGGACCGCTCCGCCGCGACCGCGTCCGGTGCCGCATGCACCGCTGGCGGGCCGCCCGACGCGTGGCACGCCGTCGAGTGCCTGTCCGACGACGGCGACCTGGTCACCGCCGCCGCGCGCCTGTTCGACGCCCTGCACCGACTCGACGCCCTCGGTCTCGAGCGCATCGTCGCCGTCGCCTGCCCGGACCGGGGGCTCGGCCGCGCGATCAACGATCGCCTGCGACGCGCGGCGGCGTGACCGAGCCCGACGTGACGCGCGAGCGAGCGGTCGCGGGATCTGCCGACGCCTCCACCACATAGCCCGCCAGCGCTCTCTTCTTGCGCTCGAAGCCGGGCACCCGCAGGTACTCGCGATAGGACGCCTCGATGGCCTGCAGCGGTATCGTGGCCACGTGGTCGAACGCTCGCGGCGGCGGCCGGTCGGGCCGAATCGCATCCGCGGTCCGGACGGAAGGGCGGCGAACCGCACCGCGCCCACGGCGAACACCACGGTGAGCACGACCGCGAGTCCGCTCTCCACACGCGGTGCACGCCCAGCGGCGCATGCGACGCACCTCGGGTGAACGTGCACCGACAGCCGATGCGAAAGATGTCCCGCGTCGGTGCGGCATCGTGCAGCCGGCACGGCCCGTCAAGCACTCACGTCAGGGGTCGGCGGCGACACCGGCACGCTTCAGCGTCGCCCGCCACGAAAGCCGCCGCCGAAGCCGCCCCGGAAACCACCGCCGAACCGGTCGCCACCCGCGAGGCCGCTGCCACCGAAGCGGTCGCCGCCGCCGAAGTCGCGGGCGCCGGAGCGGTCACCGGCCTGCTGGAACGAGTTCCAGCGCTGGTCGCCGACCTGGCGCGCCTGGAAGTCGCGGTCGAGGTTGCCCTCCGCATCGTCCTGCGAGACGCCGACGCCGCGGTCGTAGCCGCCGTCGGCACGCGCCGCGCCGGCCCGTCCGGGCAGCTCGCCGAGCGTCCCGGCGCCACCGCGGCTCGGATCCGCACCGCCGGGTCCAGCGAGGGTGTCGCGTCCGGGCATGTTCGGGTCCTGGCGGGCCGCGTCCTGCGCGCGGCCCGCGCCCGGCGCATTCGCCGCATCGGCCGCGTTCGGGCGCTGGACGTCGTTCCAGCCATCGTTTCCGTACTTCTGCCAGCCGCCGTCCTGACGCCGGTACACGTTTCCGTCACGGTCGGCGTAGACGTCGCCGCCCGCGTTGCCGAGGTAGGTCGTGTTACCAACGCGGCCGGCGTAGTGGTTGCCGTCGTTCACCACGGCGCCACCGCCCCAGCGGGTGTAGACGTTCATGTTGTTGACGTTCACCGTCCGGTTGTAAGCGACGGTACCGCCGCCCCATCCCCAGCCGGCCGGTCCCCACCACGGGTGGCAGAACGCGCCGGCGGTGGCCCCGAGAGCGAAGCCGGTCGCGGCGCCCCACACGTAGCTCGCGCCGAAGCCGTAGGTGTACGGGGGACCGATCCACACCGAGCCGACCCACGGCTGGTAGACGAAGCCCGTGCCATAGACGACGGTACCCGCCGGCACGACGTAGGTCCCGTAATAACCGGGCGTGTAGCCGACGTAGACCACGTCCGGCGTGGCACCGTACACGCGCACGTACGTCACGTAGTAGAGCGGCGAGCTCGGCGGGATGGTGTAGATCGCGGGCGGCACCGCATCGGCCACCACCCACGGCCCGGTCGGCGTCGTGCCGGTGAACCACACGCCGTTCAGAACGGCGAAGTACTGCGACGGCGCGACCTCGATGATCGGCGTCGCGGTGTTCGCCACGTAGCGCAGCGACGTGCCGTCGATCGGCTGGAGCTGCGGTGCACCATCGAACTGCGGCGGCGGCATGCTCGCCGAGCTGCGCTGGACGGTCGCGGTCTGCGGTACGTTCACCGAGATCGCGGCCTCCTGCGCCTGCGGCGTGCCGGCGACCGACGTGAGCACCGTGCCCTTCGGATGGTCGAACGGGATGCGCGCGAAGTCCGCGGGCAGGCGATCCGGCGGAACGAACGCCCACGGCCCCTGCGTCAGCGACGACGCGCTGAACCAGCGGCCCGAGACCAGCACGTAGTACGTCTGGCTCGTCGTATCGAGGAAGATGTCGCCGGACGTGTTGGTGACGTCGAGCAGCTGCGTGCTCGCGATCGGCTGGTACTGCGGCGGACCGTCCGTCTGCAGCAACTCCGCAGGGCCGGTCGCCACGTACAGCTCGGGCAGGACGCCCTCCTGCAGCTCGCTCTTCGCCTGCCCAGGCGGGTCGCTCAGCAGGTCGACATGGCCCTGCTGCGTCGCGGTCTCCTTCACCGCGTCGAGCCCCGCGGGCGGCGCCGCGACCGGCGTCCACGAACCGTCGAGCGAGCTCGCGGTCGCCCAGCGGTTCATCGTGTAGAGGTAGTAGGCGCCGCTCGACTGGTCGAGCACCAGCAGCGCGCGCGTGTTGATCACGTGCAGCAGCGTGGCGCTGCCGTCCACCTGCCGCAGCACCGGCGTGCCGTCGACCAGCACGAGGATCGCCGGCTTCTCGCTGACGATGATCCGCGGCGGCGAGTTCTGCACCTGTACGCCGCCCGACGTGCCCTGCGTCGCCCGCGTCACCTCCAGATTCGCCTCGAGGCGGTCGAGCGCGATGGTGAGCACGCCCTTCGGCACCGCGCTGCGCAGCGTCTGCAGCCACTCGGCCTTCTGTGCGGGCTCGGTGGGGAACGACGCGCGCGTGAGCGCGATGTCGTGCAGCGTGACCACGCGGGCCTGCTTGTCGACGTCGGTGCGCGCGGTGAACCAGACGACGCCGAAGGTCGGCGTGGGCGAGGCTGGCGTCGCGACCGACACCGCCGCACGGGACTTCACGAGGTTGCCGTCCCAGCTGTCGACCTGGGGCTGGTAGACGGTGATCGTGCTGCTGCCGTCCTTCACCTGACGCGGCCAGCCGACGTCGGTCGGCGGCGCGGTGGACACTCCGCCCCCCTGCTGCGCCGCGGCGGGCGGCGCGCCACCGAGCAGCATCACGACGGCGAGGGCACACGCGGCCGCGCGACTCGCGGACGAGCGGCGGGACCGGCACGGTGAAACGAACGCGACCATCGACTCCTCCCGATGCCGTGCGGGTGCGATCGCGTCGCGGCGCACGGCCGTTACCCTGACTGTCGGCGACCTCGCGATCTCTCGCGAGCGGCACCGGCTCACGCAGGATCCACCGGGGCGCCCGTTTGTGCAAGCGCCGCGCGGCGACGGCGGGCGGGCGGTCTACGACGGGTCGCCGGGCGCGTCCCAGCGGTTCCAGCGCACGATGCTCTCCACCGGCGGACGACGTCCGGGCCGGAACTCCAGGCCCTTCGTGTACGCGACCGGCAGCAGCGCCGCCTGCGTGACGTCGGCGGGAATGCCGAGCAGGTCGCGCACGCGCTGCTCGAACAGCAGGTGCAGCGTGGTGAACGTCGAGCCGAGGCCGCGGCTGCGCAGCGCGAGCTGGAAGCTCCACACCGCGGGATAGATCGACCCGAACGTCGACGCCGCGAGCACCAGCGGTGCGCCGTCCGGAAGACGCTCGGCGAGGCACGGGATCGCCAGCAGCGGGACTTCGCCGAGACGTTCGGCGAGCCACAGCGCCGCGTCGTAGACGTCGCGCGTCTGCGGGTCGTGCGCGGCCTGCTCCATCGACCAGCGGATCGCGGGAATGCCGTCCGCGTAGATCCCGCCGAGCGCGCGCCGCAGCTCCGGGTCGTCGACCAGCAGCCAGCGCCAGCGCTGCGTGTTGGACGCCGTCGGCGCCTGCTGCGAGAGCCGGATGCAGTCGAGCACGACGTCGCGCGGCACCGGACGCGAGAGGTCGAGCCGCTTGCGGACGGCGCGCGTGGTGGACAGCAGACGATCGACGGTCGCGAGGTCGAAGTCGCTCATCGCGACGGCATCTAGTCGCAGTTCTTCACGATGTCGATGTCGTCCGCGAGCGCGGACTCGAAGCCGTCGCCGCAGTTGATGAAGTCGACCGTCGGTCCGCAGTCGTTGTCGCCCCAGAGGATCTCCTGCCCGGTGATGGAGTCGTCGTTCGAGCCACCCGACATGCGATCGGTGCCGCAGGTGCCCTCGATCCAGTCGTAGCCGCGTCCGCCGGTGATCACGTCGTCGCCGCGTCCGCCGACCAGGTAGTCGTCGCCGAGGCCGCCGTTGATGGTCGCCTTGGCGAAGTACGGCACCACGAAGCCGTCGCCCATGAACGACCAGTACTGCAGGTCGTCGCCGTCGGCGCCGCCCACGATCTTCACCGGCACCGGCGACAGGATGACCTCGACGATGTCCCAGCCCGCGCCCGAGTTGATGTCGAGCTTCTTGACGCCCGCGAGCGGACAGATCGCATCGTACGTGGTCCAGTTCGGGTGCCAGAGGTCCTCGGGGTTGCCGGCGAGGGTGTTCTCGATGAACGCGCCCGCGACGCAGCCCTTGCCGACCGTGACCGGGCCGTTCTCCTCGGCGACGTAGGCGACGCCCTCGTCGCGCTTGAGCTTGACGTCGATCCAGTTGTCGAAGTCGCCGTTCAGCGGGTCACCGGTCGAGGCGTCGCGGATCTTGAGCGTCGAGCCGGCGATCGAAACCTTGATGCCGGGCTCCGCGAGCGCCGGCGGCAGCGCCGTCACCGCGGCGAGCACGAGCAGAGCTCCCAATGTGTGCCTTGCCGTCGCGTGTATGCAGATCCCTCCCTGGCGTCGTGCGTCTCCCTGCACATAGGCCCGCCGCGGGAGCCGGTCAAGGAGAACCTTTCCGCGACGACGGTGGGCGCTCAGCTCGTGGTCGCCTCCGCCGGACGCGCCTCGATCGTCACCGTCGCGCGCAGCGGCTGTCCGTCGCGCAGCAGCCCGAGCTCCACCCGCGCGCCGATGCCGAGCACGTACATCCACTTCTGGAAGTCGCCGACCGACTGGATCGCGTGCCCGCCCATCTCGACCAGGAAGTCGCCGGGCTGCACGCCGGCGGCCGCGGCCGGGCTCGGCACGAAGACGTCGTCGATGCCGATGCCGTTCACCGGCAGCGCGGCCTTCGCCTTCTCCGTCGTGGCGCTCCGCGCCATGCGGTCGAGCTCGAGCACCGAGATACCGAGCCACGGCGAGCGCGTGCTGTGCGCGACCTTGAGCGCCTCGTAGAGGTTCAGCACGAGGTTGATCGGCAGCACGTGGCCGGTGCCGGGGCTGCCCGGCGGCGGAGCCGCGCCGCGCGGCTCGCCGACACCGAGCCCGACCACGCGCCCCTGGATGTCGACCACGGGTCCGCCGAGCGCGCGCTCGGGGATCGCGAGCGAGCTCTGCACGCGCGTCGCCGACAGCTCCTGCTGGTAGCACTGGCGCACCGGCGGGGCGGACACGATGCCGACCGCGAAGGTCTGCTCGTTGCCGGGCGGGTCGCCGAGCGCGAGCACCCACTGCCCGATCGCGAGCCGGTCGCTGTCGCCGAGCGCGACCGGCGGCGGGCTCTGCGAGGTGCCGTCGGACGGCTCCGCGATCTGCAGCACCGCGAGGTCGAGCGTCGGCTCGCTGCCGACGACGGTGGCGACGCGGTGCGTGTGGTCGGCGAGCTCGACGTCGACCAGCGCGGCGAGCTCGTCCTGCCCGCCCCGCAGCAGCCGGTCGCGCGTCAGGACGAGTCCCGCCTCGTCGACGACGAAGCCGCTGCCGGAGCGCACCGGGCGGTAGCCCGGGTAGCGGAGGGCGTCGATGCCGGCGCTGGTCCACAGCGGACCGCCGGCGTCGCGCTTCTGCTCGGGCGACCACGCGGCGTCCTTCACGTATCCGGTCACGCCGACCACGCTCGGGAAGACGCGCGCGGCGACGCCGGCGAATGCGTCCTGCAGCTGCAGCGCGACGGCGAGCCCGGGCTCGGCTGCGGCGTCGACCGCCTGCGAGGCGGACGCACCCGCGCCGGCCCGCGCCGTCGCCGTCGCCGTCGCG
>Ga0194121_10005194_pt1 | contig 18258 bp, 16 predicted proteins | sample TA2MahCa50mmetaG_FD_148609 | JGI IMG/M metagenome (GOLD analysis project Ga0194121, IMG submission 148609) | Freshwater microbial communities from Lake Tanganyika, Tanzania - TA2015020 Mahale Deep Cast 50m | ecosystem: Environmental > Aquatic > Freshwater > Lake | place: Tanzania: Lake...
GCATGTAGATGCCTTCAGGGCCGCGCGTAATCTGGTTTTCCTCTTCAAATCGGCTATAGAGTTCCTTCGGGCCGCCCGGCGCGGGCAGAAACATCTCGCACCAGGGACTGTTGGTCGCGGAAAAAATGTAATGCGGTGCGCCGCCGCGCCAGCCGCCATGCGGGATCACCGGTATGTCGTGTGCCGCAGCCAGCGCGCCAATATGGCGCAATTCGGTGAGGCCGCCACACCAATTCATATCCGGCTGCCAGATGCTGGCTGCCTTGTATTCCAGCAGCAAGCGAAATCCATAGCGCGTGTATTCATGCTCTCCCGTGACAATCCGCGTCGACTTGATCTGTGCGTTCAGCCTGCCAAAGCCAGCGTAGTCATCCGGAGGGAGGCACTCTTCCATCCAGTAGACACGATAGGACTCCAGCATTTCGGCCAGCTCAATGGTATAGCGCTCGTCGAAGGCCATCCAACAGTCGAGCATGATTTCCCCGTCAGGGCCCAACAATTCGCGGGTTCGCCTGACGAGCGCGGCGTTCTTTTTCATCCCCTCCCGTCCGTCTGCAGGCCCGTAGGGAATGGCGAGCTTGATCTTCTTGTAGCCAAACTCGATGTGCTGTTCGATGTCGTTGCCCGTACAGTAGGCTGGAATGCGTTCCTTGGTTTGCCCGCCCAGCAGCTTGTAGACTGGCATCCCCAGAGCGTTTCCGACGATGTCCCAAAGCGCGTTGTCTACGGCGCTGATGGCGTGGACGACCAAGCCCTTGCGACCGTAGTACAGCGTGGAACGCCAAAGAATGTCCCAAAGCTGCTCGACTTTGAACGGGTCTTCACCCATCAGAAGTTTTGGGAAGTGCTTTTCAACCACATAAGCCGCACCTGGGCCGCCATAGCCAATTCCTTTCACTCCCCGGTCTGTCGTGATCTCTACGGCGTCTGGTCCCAAGTCGTCAGCCATAAACAGCGATCGCTGCGCTTTGTACTTGGCGTAGATCGACATGGGGTTCGCGACTTCAACGCCGCCTGCCGACCAGGAGCCTGGCTTGGGCATATAGGCCGGCACAGGACGCTTGGGCCTGGGCTGCACCATGCGAATGCCCGTGATCGTGAGCTTGCTTTTCTCTGCCTGAAAGGGCAGAGCTGGCGGGGACGGCAATGGATGCGATGCCGCCGGCGCGGCGTTCATGGAAGTGGCCACGAGTGGAACGAGACTTGAGGAGAAGAACTGGCGGCGGTTCATTTGTCGCTCTCCAATTGATCCATACGACCTTTCTCGAATTCCCAACCTGGAATGGCTAACGGCCTTTCCCCACCTTGCGAAACAGGCAGACGTTTCGGAAACCCGCTTATGATGCCTCCTTCACGATGACGACTTCATTCATCTTGTCTCCGGTGCGAATCGCGTTGACGACCGCCATGTCTTGGGTACGGCCGAAAACGGTATGGACTCCGTCAAGATGTGGCTGCGATGAGTGACAAATGAAGAACTGGCTCCCACCGGTGTTCTTCCCGCGGTGCGCCATCGAGAGCGATCCTGCCAGGTGCTTGTTGGAGTTGATTTCGCACTTGATGCTGTAACCGGGTCCTCCGGTGCCATCTCCTCGGGGGCATCCACCTTGAATCATGAAGTTGGAGATGACGCGATGAAACGACAGCCCGTTGTAGAAACCCGATTCTGCCAGCTTCACGAAGTTGGCCACGGTGCCGGGAGCGTCCACATCGAAGAAGTCAATGTTGATATCGCCTTTGTCGGTTCGGATGATTGCTTTCGTCATAGTCCTCACTTGTCTGTCTTGTCCTAACAGACATGGCCTGCCCGCTGGCAGACCATGCGGGTGCACTGGGAACCTTCACGCTCTTACTGCCCTCTCGTTTGAACATCCTTTCTGAGCTGGCCCACAATTTCCTCCGCCAACTCGCGCACCGACTTCGCCCCTCCCATCCAGAAAGAGTCTGAAGGCTTTCTGGCAGCCGACCAGAGAACGCGTTCGGTCTTCAGGTCGATCAGAAACGCCGTGCCGCGGGTTCTGGCCGCGGTCTTCCGTATCTTGGCGTCCGGAGTCATCAGCTGTTTCAGATCAACCTCGGTTGTATCGGAGAGCAGAGCGTCCGCCTGTCGTGGGTTGATCGTCACTTCGAAACGGCCCCACTTGACCAGCTCGTGAGTGAAGAAGTGTTCCAGCCGGTCTCTCATGGGAATCACGTAGATTGTTCTGACCCCACTGAGCCCGCTGGGGAGTGATTCCCCGGCAGCCTTTGAGTCTAGGGAGCCTGGGTCCGTCGTCTGGGCCAGAGCCAACCCAGCAGAAAGACCCCATAACAGCAGAGACCGTGTTGCAACCTGTCGACGGAATGGCATGAGCTGCCCTCCTTGTTTATTGATCTTTCTCCACGGGCAAATCCAGACGTGCCGCCCACTCGTGCCAGGATCCCACATAGTTCCGGACGCGTGCGTAGCCCAAGAGTTGCAGCGCCAGGTAGCTGTTCGATGCCCGGTTGCCCAGGTGGCAGTAAACCAGAATTTCCTTGTCGGGCGTAGCGCCAACATCTTTCAAACGCTTCTCGAGGTCGGCAACGCTCCGGTAGCTCAAGGGAGTCTCCAGGAGCTGGGACCATTCCAGCCAGACGGCTCCGGGGATTCGGCCACTGCGGGCGCAGTGCCGCGAACCGTCTCTGCCGGCAAACTCGTCGCGGCTGCGTACATCGAAGATTACCGCATTTCTGTTGCCGATGCGCTTGGCAACATAGTCTGCTGAGGCGAGTACTGCCGGATTGGGGCTGACACTAAACGGAGTGGGGGGCCGCACTGCTTTCTCCGTGCTCACCGGCAGCCCGGCCTTCTGCCAAGCGTCAAATCCCCCGTGCAGGACGCGTCCCCAGCGGTATCCGGCGTAGGTCAGAAACCAGAGTGCCTTGGGCGCTTTCGTCCCCATGCTCTCGTCATAGAAGACGACTTGTTCCGCACCTGTAATACCGAGCGTGGCAAACTTGGCAGCCAACTCTTGATGCAGAACCGGCAGCGCCGACTCTGAGGTGCGTGCCACCACGCCCGAGATGTCCAGCCAGACGGCTCCAGGAATATGTCCCTGCTGGTACTGCTGTTCGCTGCGCGTGTCGGCAATGATGACCCGATTCTTCGCTTGCTTGTGTAACCAGCCAGCCTCTACCAGCCACTCCGATTGAGGGGTTGCAGGCGCTCCTTGAATGCTTGACACCGCAACCCCGAGCCACACCCAACTGGCTAGAGCAGCCAGTCCTGGCTGGATCCTCAGTCTGCGCGGGGATGGAGTCGAGTTCATCTCGAAAACCTCAAGTTCCTTTAGCAAGTCCAGCTTGAAGGGCCCGCACCATTCTAGAGGCTTTCATGGAAAACCTTAACACTTTGTCTTGGCGTCCTTGGCGACAGAGCCGCCAGGGTTCCGCCAAAGTCCCATAACTTCTCGCGACCACATGGAGCCTTTGCTGACGCGCGGGCTACTGTTTTGGCGTAACCGAGCTGTTCAGTAGCCCGACCGTCACAGAGGGCTTGGACTTTGACGGGACCCTGGCAGAGCCGCGCTCCCATCCCGACTTGGCCAACGCTGGTTGTTCCTTGAGCTGCCAGGCAGAAGCGTATCGTTCTTCAGCTCGTTCATTGAAGAGGATCCTGCTTTGTCAGGCGTTCCGCAGGCCTGCCGCAACTTCTCGCCGTCATCACTTCAGACGATGTTCTTCTCCACTTTGCTGGCCAAGACCCGCTGACCAAGAGCCGTCGAGCGTCAGATTCTGCAGGAAATCGAAGTGACCGGCTGGGGACAATTCCAGGTTGGAGAGGCGGCGGTTGTAAACACAGGTGGTCTTGAGATACCAGAGGCTGATGTACGGCAGTTCGTCGGCGACAGTCTGTTGAAGCTCGGAATACGCCAATCGACGCTTCTCAAGATCCGTTTCTCTGCGCGCAAACTCAATGAGCGCGTCGACCCTCGCGTTCTCGTACCTTCCCCGATTGTAGCCTCTCGGCGGCGCTTCCCGAGAGTGAAACACGCGCTCGAACAGGTCCGGGTCGTTGTTGCCGCCAATCCATCGCAGCGTGAACATCTGGAAGTTGCCGCGGACAATGTCTCCATAGAACGTTCCAAACTCATAGGAACGCAAGTCCACCCGAATGCCCACTTCTTTGAGTTGTTGTTGAATGACAGCCGCGACCTGGCGGGTGCTTTCGTCGGTTGACGTTTTGAAGGTCAAAGCAAAGCGTGGCTGCGGCCCTTCGCCATCCGGGTCTTTGAGTCCAGCCTCATCCAGCAGTTGCCGTGCGCGAGCGGGATCGTGAGGATAGGTCTCCACATGGCTTTCGTAGGCCCAATGATTCGGCGGCAACAATCCAGAGGCAGGAGTGACCAGGTCGCGCCAGTAGTAACGAATGAGGTCCTCCCGCGGCACGGCAAAAGCAATCGCCTTGCGCACTCGCTTGTCGGCCAGAAGAGGATCCTTCATATTCAGTGCCAGGTACTGATAGTTCGTGCCCGCAACCGTTTCGACCCGCAAGTGCGGCTCGCGCTCGAGCGCCTTGACGAAATCTGGCGGCAAGACATTCTGGCCAATATCCACGGACCCTTTGCGCAGCTCTAAAGCGCGCGTCGTGGCATCAGGAATGACCCTGAAGCTGACTCGTCGAACCGTCGGTGGTCCTCGGAAGTAGTCAGGATTAGCTTCCAGAACCACTTCCTCTTCGTGGGCGTAGGAGACGAACCGGAACGGTCCCGTGCCAATAGGCTTCTTCTGGAAATTGGCATCCGCGCCATCCGGAACAATACCAATGCCGCCGTTAGTCAAGTTCCAAAGGAAGGCGGCATTGGGCTCCTTTAGCCGAAAGACAATGGTCTGGTTATCTGGTGTCTCAATACGGTCAATGACCCGATAGGTCGAGGTCTTTGGCGATGTGATCTGGCCGTTGAGCAATGACTGGAGGGTGAAGCGCACATCGGCCGAGGATAGAAGCTTTCCATTATGGAAGCGTATTCCCGGGCGCAGGATGAAGCGATAGGTGGTCACGTCAGGCGTTTCCCAGCGCTCGGCCAAATCGGGCAGGATCTCAAACCGGGCGCCGCGTCTGACCAGTGAGTTGAAAAGAAGCTGGTGGATCCGTTCCGATTCGGAACTCAGTCCAACTCTAGGATCGAGGTTGTTGGGGCCGGCTTCGATAGCGATGCTTACTGTATCTGGGGAGCGTGGAACCGGATTGCAGGAAACGCCGAACAGGAGAATGAAAGCACAGGGCCGCCAGGACCACAAGGGCGCGAAGAGCCTGGAAATGGAAGCCTCCAGAAAATGAATCGCAGTGGCACAATTTAGTTTCTTACAGCCAGAGGTCTCAAGCAAGGCTGTACTACCGCAGGGTCCCGTCAAAGTCGTGAGCCCTCCCTTACGGTCGGGCTACTGAACAACCGCGTGAACCAAATCAATAGCCCGCGCGTTAGCAAGGGCTCGACCTCGACTCAACTTACGAGATTTTGAGGGGACCCTGGTACAACCGTGTTGTACTACCGCGGCGCTTGCTCGAGCGAATCGCAACCGGAAGCGCCGGCCGAAACGCAACAGCAAGTCTTGAGGCGAGGGTAGCAAGGAATCGAAGGCTTCGTTTTCTGCACCTGGCGCATCCCCTTCTTCTCCACGCAGCGATTGCGTTCTCGCACCGTTACCGCTAGGGCTGCGTGATTCCGCGCAACCGTCGATAGTTGTCCCCATAGGCGACCTTGCCCAGGACAACTGGACGACGGGCGCCTGTCGCGCCAGGTACATTGCCCGCGTGGAGGTGCAACGTTTCATTGGCCAGAATCGCGAAGCCAATCGCTTCCTTGGCCGCCGTAGGAATTCCCAGATCTTCCGAGGTCAAGATTTCCGTCTTCGGCAGGGCGAGCTGCAGCCGCTGCATCAGAAAGGCATTGCGAGCGCCCCCGCCGGAGACAATCATCTGGTGGACGGTTGTCTCGGGCAGCACAAACCTGGTGACGGCAGCGGCGACGGATCGAGCCGTCAGTTCTGTGGCGGTACAGACGAGGTCTTCGAAGCGTGCCGTCTGGCCATGCTCGAGCATTTGCCGGACGAATGCTTGCCCAAACTGTTCGCGCCCGGCCGTCTTGGGCGGATGGGCCTCAAAGAAAGGATTTGCCAGCAGTTTTTCCAGGAGCGGGACGATCGCTTGGCCCGACGCTCCTAGCGAGCCATTCGTGTCATAGCCCTGCTCTTCATTCGTGAAGCGGCGGACCAAGGCATCGATGACCATGTTGCCGGGCCCGGTGTCGAAAGCTTTCACCTGCTCCAGCGCCGACCCTGCTGGGAGCGAAGTGATATTTGCAATCCCGCCGACATTCAGAAGCAAGCGGCTCAGCTGCGCGTCGCGAAAGAGCAAATAGTCCACATACGGAATGAGCGGAGCTCCTTTGCCGCCCGCTGCCATGTCGCGCGGGCGAAAATCGGACACGGTGGTGACGCCCGTGTTTTCCGCCAACAGGGATCCCTCTCCAATTTGAAACGTCGAAGCCAGCATGCGTCCGCAAAAGGGCGCCGGCTCGGATTGGTGAAAAATCGTCTGCCCATGCGAACCGATCAAATCGACTTCGCTGGACGCAACACCTGCTTCCTCGCAGACGCGCTGGACGGCTTCGGTGTAAAGCGCCGCCAGCAAGAAATTCAGGTGGCTGATCACGCCCGCCGGCACAGGTGTTTGCGAAGCCACGCGCAGTAGCTCGCCCTGGACGTCTTTCGCAAAGGGAACCGATACGAAATGCCTCAGGCTGATTCGTGTGTCGGTGCCCGAACCCGCAATGTCCACCAGTGCGGCGTCAACGCCGTCTAATGAAGTTCCCGACATTAGCCCAATGACGAGGCAAGGGTTCTTCATGGGAGACGATCGAACAGCGAAGGTGCGACTCGGGGGACGGCACTGTGCACGCCAATCTTCCACATGGCCGCCGTCGTCGCAGTGGCGGCCCCCACATCGCTCTGCCATGAGCGCCATGCTCCCACCCGCCTGACTGCAAGCCAGCAAGGGGCCGAGCAGAGAAAGCCAAACAGCCGGATCGCAAGGAATTGCAGTGGGCAGTCTTCGTACTCTGCCACTTCACTTCTTTTCATACCTTCGCCTTGAACTCGTGAAGTTTCTCGAGCGCCTGCAACGGCGTCAGCTGGTCCGGATTCAGTGTCCTTAATTCGTCGAGTACTTCGTGATCGGTGATCATGAACAAACTCATTTGAGTCTCGGGAACGGACTTCCGTTTACGCTTGTATTTTCGCGTGAGGTGATCGCTGATCTCGTGCTCGCCCTCCTCATGCTTCTTCAGAATTTCTCGAGCGCGTTCCAGCACAGCGGTTGGCAGCCCTGCCAGCTTGGCAACTTCGATTCCATAGCTCTTGTCGGCACTACCTGGCTCGACACGGCGCAAGAAGACAATGTCCTGACCCGACTCCTTCACAGCCACGTGGCAATTCTTCACGCCAGGCAACAGCTCGGCGAGTTCGGTGAGTTCGTGATAGTGCGTGGCGAACAGCGTTTTGGCCCGAGTCTGCTGATGCAAATATTCGACGACCGACCAGGCGATCGAGAGTCCATCGAAAGTCGCGGTGCCACGGCCAATCTCGTCCAAGATGATGAGACTCTTGCAAGTGGCGGTATGCAGAATCGCTGCGGTCTCCGTCATCTCTACCATGAACGTCGAGCGGCCGCGCGCCAGATTGTCGGTAGCGCCGATGCGAGTGAAGATCCGGTCGACGATGGGAAGTTTGGCGGCGCTGGCGGGAACGAACGATCCCATTTGTGCCAGAATCGAAACCAGGGCGGTCTGACGCAGATAAGTGGACTTGCCTCCCATATTAGGGCCCGTGATGATCAGGATCTGGTCGCTCGAGTCGTTCAAGTACAGGTCGTTCGGGATGAATTTGCCCGTTGGGAGCTGGTCTGCAAGCTGTTCGATGACGGCGTGGCGGCCCTGTCGGATAATGAACTCTTCCCCATTGCCCAAGTCTGGCCGCACGTATCCCCAGGTATGGGCCACTTCGGCCAGCGAGAACAGGCAATCGAGTTGCGACAGGGCTGAAGCCGTGCCGCGGATGCGCCTGGCCTCGCGCCCGACGCGGGACCGCAGGTCACAGAACAGTTCATACTCGATCTCGACGACGCGTTCTTCGGCTCCGAGGACCTTGCGCTCATACTCTTTAAGCTCCGGCATCGTGAAACGCTCGGCGCCAACCAGCGTCTGTTTGCGCTCGTAGTCGGATGGAACCAATCCAAGCTGCGACTTGGAAATTTCGATGTAGTAACCAAAGACATGGTTAAACTTCACCTTCAGGTTTTGAATCCCGGTTCGTGCGCGTTCTTGCGCTTCGAGGGCTGCGATGTACTGTTTTCCTTTGGAGCTAATCGCTCGCAGTTCGTCGAGTTCGGCGTGATAGCCGTCACGAATCAACCCACCCTCGGTGAGAAGAATCGGTGGATTGTCTTGGAGTGCCTCTCCGATCCAGGCCGTGACATCGACCAAAGGGTCCGCTTCTTCGTCAAGTTTACGTAAGCGCAACGCGTGAAAGGCTTGCAGCCCAGCCTTGATAGCAGGCACCTGCTCGAGCGAATGCTTCAGTGCGGCCAAGTCGCGCGCGTTGGCGGTCGCCAAAGACACTTTCGACAGCAGGCGTTCGACGTCATAAACCTTCTGCAACCGGGTTTTGATCTCTTCCCGTTCGATCAGTTGTTGCTTCAGTTCAGACACGGCATCGAGGCGCTGGTCGATCTCGGCCAGATCGATCTCCGGACGCAACAGCCAGTGCTTCAGAAGCCGTGCGCCCATGCCTGTGGAGGTCCGGTCGAGGCAGCCAATCAATGTGGCTTGCCGCGAGCCATCGAAGAGTGACTGCACTAGCTCCAAGTTCCTCACGGTAGCAGCATCGAGAGCCATCGAATCGGAGATTTCGTACCACTGCACTCGGTCGATGTGGCTCAGCGAGGATTTCTGCGTATCTTTCAAGTAGTGAAGGACGGCTCCGGCAGCCGAGACAGCCAGCTTACGTTCTTGGCAACCAAAACCATCCAGGCTCATGACCCCGAAGTGTTCCGTGAGCAACCGCTGTGCATAGTCGAAAGCGAACACCCAGTCGTCCGCGGGTGTCTGCGCCGCCACAGGCAGAGTGTTCCGCAGTGAGCTTTTCGAATGCCAGCTTGCAGGATAGAGGATCTCCTTAGGCTGCAACCGTTCCAGTTCGGTTTGCAGCAGCGTGTTGGCCGGCTCGCCGATGAACTCCGTGATGCGAAAGTCGCCTGTCGAGACATCTAACCAAGCAAGACCTGCGCCCGCGGAATCGGTCCAAACCGACGCGAGGAAATTGTTGTCGTGCGGTTCGAGCAAGTTTCCAGAAGCGGTGCCCGGCGTGACAACCCGTGTTACGGCACGCCGCACCAGCTTCTGCGAGGGCCTGGGTCTTTCTACCTGGTCGCAGACGGCGACCTTGTAGCCCTTGCGAATCAGCTTCGCAATGTAACCGTCGGCAGCGTGATAAGGGACGCCGCACATAGGAACGGACAGCCCCTTTTCCTTGTTGCGCGAAGTAAGCGTGATCTCCAACTCGCGGGAGGCTACGACGGCGTCATCGAAAAACATCTCATAGAAGTCGCCGAGCCTGAAGAACACCAGTGCGTGGGGAAACTCCTTCTTCACTTGGTGATACTGCGCCATCATGGGGGTGGAAGGGTCCATCCGATGGGAACGCGAGGGGCGGCCTGCCGCGAGCGGAAAACGGTTGGTTGCTTCAAGCGCCGAAGTATATAATCCGCATCCTAGCGTGTCAACGAACCCCGCTTCCGGCTTGGGTTTTCTGGCACTCGGCGGTTTTTCCGCAAGAGAGAACCTGCCCTCAATCGACAAGAACGACCTGCTGGTGTCGATGGCTCAGCTTCGCTGATAGTGGAGGACTGATGCCCGGCAACAGCCAGCGACTGAATGCGTATCCTTAGCGTCGATACCTCTACACCGGCTTCCAGCATCGCGCTTTCGGACGATGGAACACTCAAAGGAGAGTTCAACGCCGAATCTGAGGAAACACACTCGGTTCGACTGCTGCCGGGCATTGACACGCTGCTGCGGAGTTGCGGTTGCGCCGTCAAGGACGTCGATGTTTTTGCGGTGGTTTGCGGGCCGGGCTCGTTTACGGGAGTTCGGATCGGCTTGACGACAATCAAAGGCTTGGCAGAATCCCTTGGCAAGCCGGTCATTCCAGTGACTGCTTTCGAAGCCTGGGTTGAGGCATTTTCGGGACAGCAAGGAGTTGTGGTTCCAGTCATCGACGCGCGACGCGATGAAATTTACAGCGCCGTTTACCGGCGGAGTAGCGAAGGGTTGACACTTCTAAGTGCAGGCGTTGTCGAAAAAGCCTCTGTATTCCTGGCCTCGATGACCTACCCCGACGCCTGTTTCGTCGGCGGCGGCGCTTCGATCTACAAACATCTGATCGTTGCCCGGCCGGGCTGGCGAGTTCTTGACAGCGATCCCTTCTTGGCGCGGTCGGTGAGTCGCATCGCGCATCGGCAGGCGAAGGCGAGGGAATTTTCACCACCCGCAGAGGTTCAAGCGTACTATCTGCGCAAACCGGATGCCGAGTTGAAGTGGCGGCAATGAACATCGCAATTCGCCTGATGCAGCTGCAAGACCTGGCCCGGGTTGTCGAGATCGAGAATTCTTGGTCCTATCTGAGCAAGTGGGGAGAGGCTGGCTACCGGGCTGTGATGAGTGCCCCTCGCGTCTATACCTGCCTGGTTGCCGAGGACACGGAGAACCTGCCTGGATCGAAGGCGATCGTCGGCCTGGCAGTGGTGGCGAACCTGATCGACGATTGCGAGCTCTGCAATCTCGTGGTGTTTCCAGACTACGTAGCGAAACGGGTTGGCTACCGGCTCTTGCAAGCCTGCTTGGAAGTGGCGCAGCACTTCAAGATTCCTCGCATGCTGCTGGAGGTTCGCCAGTCGAATACCCGCGCCATCGAGTTTTACAGGCGGAACGGATTCCGCATTGCCAGCGAGCGCAAGAACTATTACGCCAACCCTAGCGAAAATGCCTGGGTGATGGAACGAACGGTGGAAGTCGCGTGAAGCCTGAAAATCGGTCCTTGAAACTGTGATAGAACGAATCAAAGTTCAGCGTTGTTCCTTATGAAAAGGATCCAGATCTCAAGCGGCACTGTTTGGGAACCGATCGTCGGATACTCGCGGGCGGTTCGTGTGGGCCAGCGGGTGTGGGTTTCTGGGACTACCGCAACCGATGCTGAGGGAAAGATTGTGGGAGTGGGCGACGCTTCCGCTCAAACAGCGCAAATCCTTCGAAACATCGAGCGAGCTCTGCATTCGGCAGGCGCGGCGTTAAAAGACGTCGTGCGGACTCGAATCTACGTTACGAATATTCTGGAATGGGAGAAAGTGGGAAAGGCTCACGGGGCCGTCTTCTCGGACATCCGGCCTGCAACAGCGATGGTTGAAGTGAGCCGGCTCATTCATCCCGACATGCTGGTAGAAATTGAAGCCGATGCCTGGATCGAAGAGACGGGCTCGACTTAGACTGCCTTCAATCAGCCGGTTCCACCAAGGCTGACATGGAGCCCTTGCAACGGGGAATGCGAGGATCCGGGCCGTACGCGTGCACCTGGTCGCGCCCGAACTCGGCCTCGGGCAGTCCGCACGTAATCAAGACGGTTCGCTGCTTGGAATCGACCTCGACAGCGTGCTCGTAAGCCTGCTGCACAGAGAAACAGAACAAGCGCTGGAGCATTTCGATCACGTAGTCGTAACTGTGGTCGTCGTCGTTCAACAAGACAACTTTGTAGAGGCGGGCGGTTTGGTCTTGATCCTGCCTTTGGCTGCCGATTTCGGGCGAAGGGACCGTTTGACTCATTACCTGATCCTGTGATTCATTGAGGCACGAATTCACGAGCGACAGTTATGATAGAGCACCTGCGAGGCAGAGGTAAAGACAGCGAGGCGGCCGTGAGGCCTTGAGAAGTCTGGGGCTGCCGTGCGGAACCTGCCGGCGTTGGGGCCTGTGGCTGTGAGGCTCCGCAATCGGAGAGCCTGTTCTACACGATGATTTCCTGTCCAACTCTCATGAATATGAAATGCAGCCCGATCTCTATCGACATCATCGCGGCAAGCGTTCCGTTGGGCACGCCGGGCGGGCATAGCAGAACGCAGAGATCCTTCGGCGGGCGGTTTCAAGCCTTGGGCTTGAACTGGCCGTACTCAGTTTGCAGAGATTGCAATTCAACAAACAGAGAGAGTAACCCAGAGGGAGGAAATCCAATGAGACCCCAGCCTGTTACACGAAGGGAATTCATCCATCGAGCCACGGGCGCCGTTGCAGCGGCGGTTGCGACCTCGCGCACAGGTTCAGTGCTGGGAGCAAACGATCGCGTCGTGATGGGCATCATCGGCTCTGGAGGCATGGGGCGCGGGCACATGAATCGGCTGAAGAACCTTGGCGTGGAATGGGGCGCCGTGTGCGATGTCTACGATGTGAATTTGCAGAAAGGCATGGACATTGCAGGAGCGGCGGCCAAGTCTTACACAGACTACCGGCGTCTGCTTGAACGAAAGGATATCGACGCAGTCCTGATCGCATCTCCAGAGCATTGGCATCACGATCACCTGATTGACACTGTCAAAGCCGGAAAGGATGCATACTGCGAAAAGCCGATGTCGTGGTCTATCGAGCAAGGAGCCAATATGGTGAAGGAGGTGCGCAAGACTGACCGCATCGTGCAGATCGGCATGCAGCGCCGCAGCTCGCCGCTCGTTCACGAAGCCAAGGCGGTCATCGACGAGGGTGTCATCGGGGAAATCAACATGGTGCGTGCCGAGTGGTACTGGAACATGTCGCTGAATCGCGATCCCCAGCTTCCAGGCAAGGTGGACTGGGAGGCGTTTCAAGGCCCAGCGCCGAGGAAGCCATTCGATCCGATTCGGTTTCGAAGCTGGCGCTATTTCTGGGACTTTTCCGGCGGTAACATGACCGACCAAGGGACACATCTTCTGGACGTCATCCAATGGTTCAACGGCGTTACCCAGCCCATTGCCGCCCAAACCTACGGCGCGGTCTACAAGCTGCAGCCCTCCGAGACGCCAGACACGTTTTGCGCCATCTTTGAGTATCCGAAGTTTACTTGCACCTGGACACTGGCCTATATGAATACCTTCATGAAAGGCTGGGGCATCGTGTTTCAAGGGCAAAAGGGAACTTTGGAACTTTGCGAAGACGGCTACCGGGTTTTTGCTGAGCCTTGGAGCGAGAAGGGCTATGACCGATGGAGGACTCCGGTTCCCATCCGCCAGAATATTGCCGGTGGCGCTACCGATACGACACCCCATCTCAGAAATTTTCTGGACTGCCTCAAAAGCCGCCAGCAGCCGAGCGCGCCCGTTGAGATTGGCCATCAGGCCGTGCGTCCACTGCATCTCGCCAACATCGCGCATCACAAGCGTTGCCGAGCCGAACTGGGCTCGAATGGCTTGTCGGTGAAAGTGAGTTGAACAAGCAAGTCTCGCGTGGCGGGTCTGAGTCCGAGAGGATTTCGTTTCTATGAAAGCGATACGGCTTCGGAAGGGAGGGGCGCCCCGGGCAAACGGGCATGCGGCAGGAAAGCAGCCGCTGAAGCCGGATGGTTTGTTCCCTTTCTTCCGCGCGCTTGAGCCTCAAATGATTCGCTGGCTGACGCGGCTCGTCAACACCGACACGCCGTCGGATGAGAAGCGGCCGCTGGATCGCCTCGCCCGCTGGTTTGCCGGACAGTTTCGCCAATGCGGAGCGCAGACTGAGATTGCCAAGAATCGTGACGCAGGCGACCACCTGCTAGCGCGCTGGGCTGGTCCGCGCGCCCTTCGAAAGCCCATTCTGATTCTGGGCCATCTGGACACAGTGTGGGGCGTGGGTGAAAGCCAGCGCCGGCCGGCCAGGATCGAGAACGGGAGGCTGTTCGGGCCGGGTGCTGTTGATATGCGCGGCGGTTTGACGCTGGTGTTGGCGTTGGCCAGGTATCTTCAATCGCGCGTGGCCGAACTCGATAAGCCTGTCACGGTTCTCCTGGTCTCTGATGAGGAGGTCGGAAGCCACACCTCGCGCAGCCTCATCGAGGCGGAGGCAATCAGGAGTGAGACTGTCTTAGTCATGGAGCCCTGCCTTCCGGGTGGCGCACTCAAGACGTTTCGCAAAGGTGTGGGGCGCTTCACGATTACCTCCAGGGGAGTTGCGGCTCATTCCGGCGTTGATCATTCGAGAGGGGTGAGTGCCATTCATGAGCTGGCGCATCAGGTGTTGGCACTGTACAAGCTGAACGATCCGGCGAAAGGCACAACAGTCAATGTGGGGGTTGTTCGTGGAGGCACGCGTTCCAACGTGGTCGCAGATGAAGCCGGGATGGAAGTGGACATACGAGTTGCCACGGTGGCTGAAGGAGAGCGGCTGAACGCGCTGGTGCACGGTTTGAAACCCAAGGTCCGCGGGTCCAGCTTAGAAATCGCAGGTGGCATCAACCGGCCACCGATGGAGAGAACCGCGACGATCGTCGCTCTGTTCGAGAGAGCGCAGGCGCTGGCCGCCAAAATTGGCATCGAGTTAACGCAGGGCGAAACCGGCGGTGGAAGCGACGGCTCCTTCACGGCGGCACTTGGGATTCCCACGCTCGATGGACTCGGCCCGGATGGCGGCGGGCCGCACGCGCTTCATGAGCACGTCCTGATTGAAAGCCTGGTTCCGCGGGCGGCATTGTTAGCCCAATTAGTGCTGAAGCTGTAAATGCGCAAACGGCCCTCGGGCCGAAAGACGTTTCACTAATCATGAAACTCGATCAAATCGAACTTCGCGAAATCCAGATGCCGTTGGTGTCGTTCTTCGAGACCAGTTTTGGCCGAACCACGCAGCGGCGAATCCTGCTCGTCAGAGTGTTTGGCGACGGAGAGGTAGGCTATGGCGAAGTCACTTCGCCTGAAGGCCCTTTTTATAATCATGAGTCGACAGGTACCGCGTGGCACATCCTGCGGGAGTTTGTCCTTCCGCGTGTGTTTCAAACCTCGTTTCAAACTCCTGCCGGTGCAGCAGCCATTTTGAAACCCATTCGTGGCCACGGCATGGCCAAGGCAGGGGTCGAAGCCGCTCTGTGGGATCTGCATGCTCGACAGCAAGGCCAGCCGCTGCACCAGTTGTTGGGCGGAAGCCGGCGGTATATCGACTGCGGCGTTTCGATCGGCATTCAGGAAACGGTGGCCGACCTGATAAAGAAAATCGAGAAAGAGGTGAGTGCTGGCTACCAGCGCATCAAGATCAAGATCAAGCCTGGGTGGGATCTGGAGGTTGTGCGCGAAGTCAGACGCCATTTCCCATCGATTCTCTTGATGTGCGATGCCAACTCGGCGTATGCGCTAAGTGACATCAGCTTGTTCGAACGCCTGGACGAGTTCAACCTGCTGATGATCGAACAACCGCTTGCCTGGAACGACATCCTCGACCATATTCAGCTGCAGAAGGCCATCCGAACTCCGATCTGCCTGGATGAGTCCATTCTCGATGCCGAAGATGCACGCAAGGCCATCGATTCGGGCGCCTGCAGGATTATCAATATCAAGCTCGGCCGCGTTGGCGGGCATTCCGAGGCGCGAAGAGTGCACGACGTTTGTGCCAAGCATTCCATTCCAGTTTGGTGCGGGGGCATGCTGGAAGCCGGCATCGGGCGGGCTCACAACATCGCGATGTCGACTCAACCCAACTTCTCTCTGCCAGGCGACGTTTCGGCCAGCCGCCGCTATTTTCACCGCGACATCATCGATCCTGAGGTTGAGGTCGACTCCCAAGGGCGCATTCAGGTGCTGGACGGGCCGGGCATCGGATTTGCGCCGAACATGAAGCGCATCGAAGCTGTCACGGTTCGGGCGGAGATGTTCCGGCCGTAGCTTAGGGTCCCGATGAAGCAGGCTTCAGGGCGGCACTCGACCCATGGAAAAGATTCTGATCACCGGCATCAGTGGTTTTCTTGGCTGGAACTTGGCACGCCGCCTCAGGAGCCAGTACCAAATCTATGGGACTTGCCTGGACAATCTGGTCTCCATTTCGGGTGTCGAAGTCTTCACGTTTGACCTTTCCGACTGGGCCAAGATCGAGCGGTTGTGTCAGACGATCAACCCGATGGCTATCGTTCACACCGCTGCCCACTCCAACCCAGATTACTGTGAGCTGCACCACAAGGAGGCTTTGACGCTCAACACCTTCGCCACACGCGAACTGGCAAAAGCCGCAAACCGCTTGGGCTGCAGGCTGATCTACACTTCAACCGACTTTGTCTTTGACGGGAAGAAAGGCGAATACAGCGAGGCAGACGATCCGTCACCGATCAACTACTACGGCAAGACGAAGTTCCTGGGAGAACTGGAAATCATGAACTACTGCACCCAATATGCAACTTTGCGTCTTGGGACTCTATACGGCAGAGGTAGCGGCACCCGGCTCAACTTCTTCGAGATAATGGAAACCCTGCTCCTGAGCGGGAAGCGTCCGTCCTGTGTCAGCGACCAGTATCGCACCTACCTGTTCGTTGAAGATGCCGTTCAGGCCATCGGCCAACTCATCGGCGAGACGAGTCCTAAAGGTCTGTTTCACCTGGGCGGGCCCGAAAAGGCCAGCCGTTACCAGATTGCCGAGCAGCTTTGCGCTAGACTGGGCGTCGCGGCCAGCTCAATCGAAAAAGTCCGTTTGGCCGATTTCCCTTCTGCAGCGGCGCGCCCGCCCGACTGCTCTCTCAACAGCAGTAAGATCAAGCGCGCTTTGAATCTGCACCTGAACTCAGTCTCACAGGCGCTGGATCGCCTCTGCGCCCGAGGCTGATGCCGGTGCGGTGAGGAAGAGATCGAACCCCGCCACCTGGATAGAATCAAGGGGCAGAAATGCCTCGGTCGTTTGCAAAACGGATAACTGCCGCCGTACGGATTCAGTCATCGCCGCCCGATCTGGCAGCCGGGGAAGTAGAAGCCGAGGATATCGGTCATGCTCTTCCCCTGCCTGCCCATCTCGATGGCACCGGCCTGGCAGAGCCCGAGATTGTGGCCCGAACCATGTCCCTTGATCCGGGTGAAGCCCCGCGCTGACTCGACGATGTATCGATTGCTGCGGATGAGGTTCCAGCCCAGCGACCGTCCAACTTGCAGTCGCACCGTCTCGCGCAGATTCGCTAGCACCGGCTCGTCCCCAGGCCGGGCGAGCCTGGCCAGTATTCGAACGGGACTGTCTCGATGGATTCCCTTCAGGATTCGAAGCAGGTTTTCAGTCTGGACAATGCACTCCCACGCGAACAACGGGTGCTTCGGACAGAAGTCACAGGCGACTGCCCGATATCGATAACCGGAGTGTGGCCTTCCGGTGCTCGAGAAGTCCGCAAGTGTGCGCCCTCCACAACTCGCCGTGTACATGGGTTGAAACGGCTTGCCCAGGAAGGTCAGCAGCAAGCCTTGCGAGTCCAGTGTGGCTTGGCGAAACCGATCCACTTCGTCTTCATTATTGTTGTTGTCAGCCAGAAACTGGCAGTGTGTCGTGTCACAAAAGTCATAGCCCTCTGCCGCGTGCCGCCCGCTCGACGATCTCAAGTAGGAGCGGACCAAGACCGCCTGGGCTTTCAACGTTTCTGGCTCAAAGCACTCGGCCATTTCTGACCGAAGAATCTGTGCTACTGCGACTTCCTCGGCGACCACAATCCGAGGCAGCAGATGGTCTCGGCCCACTGCCACTTCGACTCTGCCAAAGAAGCTTCGTCGAATTTGGCCCGGCACGCTGAGCGTGAAGGATGCTTCTTCAATACTCACCTGCCCGGCGTCAAACACTTGAAGCAGATCTCCGGTGGCTTCTAGGAAGCTTACCTTCAACTGCTTTCCCCCCCGCTCAACCAGCAGGCGCTGGCCCTCCGCCAGAACACGGCGATTCTCGACTTCGGCAGTTCGTATCGAAGTTACGGTTCCGTCTTCCGTTTCAATTTCGATGCGATTGGGCCGGAAGAGACCAAAAACACCCACCATCACCTGATGCACACGTGCTCCAGTCGAGAGAGGAACGAGCACGAGCATGAAGCCCAACAACCCGATTCGTAAGTACAATTCGCACCGCCGAAGCGCTATTAGAGGGTGTTTAAAAACCCTCTGAATGCTGCGCCAGGCGGCGGAGCATCAGGTGAATCATGGCGATCTTGATGAAAGCCTCACTGGTTTCGGGCAAATACTCGTAGTCCTTG
>Ga0194121_10005205_pt1 | contig 18223 bp, 14 predicted proteins | sample TA2MahCa50mmetaG_FD_148609 | JGI IMG/M metagenome (GOLD analysis project Ga0194121, IMG submission 148609) | Freshwater microbial communities from Lake Tanganyika, Tanzania - TA2015020 Mahale Deep Cast 50m | ecosystem: Environmental > Aquatic > Freshwater > Lake | place: Tanzania: Lake...
GTGATCCTCGCGGTGAGCATCATCGCCAACCGCCGCGCGGCCGCGGCCGGCGACAAGGCCCGCAAGGAGCTCGACGCCGCCATCCGCGAGATCGGCGACCGCTCGGCCCAGTTGATGGAGCTGCTCAACACCGCGGACGTCCACGACGTTGCCGCCTACGAGGGCAAGACGAAGGAACTGGCCGACGCGCTCCGCGAGAACACCGTTGAAGCGCTCACCATGGTTGGCGGCGCGCAGAAGTTCATCGACGAGGCCGACAAGCTGGTCCACGCCAAGGGCTTCGGGATGGTGAAGAACTGGTTCACCACCGGCCATTACAATGACGCCGTGGCGCTCCTCACCGACCCCAACCGCAAGATCAGCTTCTCGTTCAGCGACTCGTCCCGCGCGGTGATGGAGAAGGGCTCCAAAGCCGAGTCGTGGCGCGAGCAGCTCCTCAAGCAAGGCGAGACCCGCGAGTTCCAGAAGTCCCTCAAGGACGTCATGCTGGCGATGGCCGACAACCGCGACGAAGCGCAGAAGATTCTCAGCGAGATCGAGACCAAGTCGTCCGACATCAACGGCTACATCCAGAAGGTCGACACCGCCGCGAAAAAGGCGAAGGCCCAGTCCGAGGAGCTGCAGCGGCAGGCCGCCGACGGGCTCTTTGGGGCACCGGCGGTCACCGGCAACCTGCTTCCGATGGTCCTCGCGGACGAGAAGGACGGCGGCCTGCTGGCCAGGGGCCGCTCGCTGTCGGCCCGCAACTTCGTCTCCGCGTGGGACGACTGCACGGCCCCCGCCGAGCGGATGTCGAAGAACGCGCAGCAGGTCGTGGACGTGGGCTCGAAGGCTCGCCGGACGCTGGTCCCCACGATTTGGAAGGCGGACGCCGCCCTCAATCCCCAAACCGTCAAGACAGACTGGGCCCACGAGCAGCAGAAGGCGCTCAGCGACAGGCTGAACGACCACGCCAACAAAGCGCTCCGCACCGACATCCGCCAGGACGTGGAGACGCTGGCCGGCGACGTCGAGAAGCTGCAGACCCGCGTCCTCACCGCCGTCTCCCAGGACATTGAGCGCCGTGAAGTGTCCCCAGGTCTGATGACGGCCGCCGAGAAGGACGTCGACACCGCCCGCACCGAGATCCACGCTGAGCTGCAGGGCCGCGGGGTGTTCAAGAAGGGCACGCCGGACAAGGTGCTCCGCGAGAAGGATCTCGACCCGACGACGCGCACCACCGACGCGCACACCAACCACGACGCGATCAAGGGCCGCCTGGACGTCGGCGACGTCGAGAAGGCCGCCGAGCACCTGAAAAACATCAAGGATCTCACCCAGGACGCGCACCGCCTCGTCAAGGAGACGCGCCAGGCGCTGAAGGACTACACCCCGACGCTCACCGAGCGCAACAAGCGCACCGGCGACATCGAGGCCAGCATTGCCAAGACGTACCAGCCTTCAATGGGCCGCATCAAGTCGACGTACGCGCCGGTCGTCCTCAAGAAGGTGGCGCCCGAAGTGAACGCGGGTGACACGCTGGGCGACAACATCGACCAGTCGCTGGCCCTCATCGAGACCGCGCGCAAGCAGACCGCGAGCGCCGAGACCAACTTCGACCGCGCCGCCCTGCTCACGTCGCGCGATGACCTGACGGCGACCGACAAGTCGCTCAAGGACTCGCAGGCGCAGCTTGACGGGATCACCAGAGCCGAGCAGATCCTGGCCGACCGCCAGAAGAAAGCCGAGAGCGACCTGTCGGGCCTCGAGGGGCGCTACAGCCAGACCCGCGGCCGCTCCAACGACCACTACGTGCGCAACCAGGCGAAGAGCCTGATGCACCAGGGCGAGGGCAACCTGCAGGCCGCGCAGTCGTCGGTGAAGGCGCAGCAGAAGGACCCGTACGCCGCCGACGATTCGATCAAGGTGGCCGAGAACGTCCGCTCGCAGGTCGAGACGGCCATCGCCGCCGACAAGCGCGCGTTCGACGCCGCCTCCAGCGCCATCAACAGCGCACAGGGCAGCGTGGCGAGCGCCTCCGTGGCGATCGCCAGCGCGCAGAGCCAGTCGTGGCACTGGTCGAACTCGTTCGGCACGGCCAGCGAGAGCGTGTCGGCCAGCGACCTGGTCGGCGCCTACGCGGCGGTCGCTTCGGCGCAGGCCACCATCGGACGCGCGCAGTCGCAGCTCCGCTCGCAGGACTACGAGGCCGCCAGCAGCACGGCCAACAACGCCTCCAGCCAGTGCAGCACGGCGGTTGCGGCGGCTGCGGCCGCGGTATCCTCGGCGCGAAACCGCTTCGAGTCTCAGAAGCGGCGCCTCGAGAACCTCGCCGAAGAGGCGCGGCGTCGCGAGGAAGAGCGGCGGGCCGAGGAGGCGCGTCGCCAGGCCTCCTCGTCCGGCAGCCGGGGTGGCAGCAGCGGCGGCGGCGGGGGCTCGGGCTCCCGCGGTGGATCTTTCTAGGACGGCCATCCGGCAACATTTTCTTAACAACAAAAGGGGGGGCGTTTCAGACATAATTCAAGACCAGTCAGTAAAATCGAATCAAGACAATAACACACGAAATTTTCCGGAGGATAAGACAATGGGTTTGATCGGAAGAGGCATCGACCTGATTCGTGCAAAGAGCAACGAATGGCTCCACGGCAAAGAGAAGAACAACGCTGGCGCGCGCGCTCAGGAAGCCGCCGACCAGATCCAGAAGGATACCGCCGACCTGACCACCGGCGCCGCCCAGGCGATTGCCCAGTTAGAAGCCGTGAAGGACCAGAAGAAGGCCGCCGACGCCGAAGTCGAAAAGTGGCAGAAGGCCGCCGTGAAGTTCAACGCGTCGGGCGACAAGGCCGCCGCGAAGCAGGCCCTCGAGCGTAAGATCTCCGCGCAGGACCTGGCCAACAAGCTGCAGCAGCAGATCGACGCCCAGCAGGCCCGCATCGACAGCTACCGCCAGAAGGCCCAGGACATGCAGTCCACGGCCCGCGACGCCCAGAACACCGCCGAAGCCATCAAGGCTCGCGAGAAGGTCGTCAAGGCGGAAGAGAACATCAAGTCGGCCGACCCCAATGCCGCCCTCAACAAGCTGAAGGATGCCGAAGCGGACGTCACCGCCCGCGAGCGCACCCAGACCGCCATCAACGAAATGGACGGCTCGGATCTCGAAGCCCGCGCCCGCAAGCTGGATAAGGACAGCAAGCTCGAGGAAGAGCTGGCGAAGCTGGAAGCCGCTTCCAACCCCGCCGCCGCTCCCTCCGCTCCTGGCGCGAACCCGGGCAACGGCCACTCGGAAGAGTGGAACGTCGTCGGCTAACTCTCACGGTAACGTGAGTTGACCGCAAGAACCCGCTCAGCACCTGCCGGGCGGGTTCTTGTACTCCTGAATTGTCGTATATTCCGGGATTACGTTGGAAATTCGGCATCTTAAGACACTGAGGACTCGATGAACGTCTTCGCCGCATCACTGCCGCAGCCGCTCGTGCCCCGTGGAACTCCGTCCACGGGCCAGGCGCCTGCGGCTGGCGGCGAGGGCGTTTTCGTTCCGTCGGACGTGGCGACCATCGCCACTCCGAGCGGAGCGCTGGGAACCGCCGCGCAGGCCGGTGGCGCGATTGGCGCCGGCGTGGGCGCGGCAGTCGGACGTTTGATACTTCCCACGAGTGGAGCCATCGGCGGCGCCGCCCTGGGGAACCTGGCGATGCAGGCCGCGCTTCCCGCACTGCCCGCGCCGATCGGGATTGGTATCGGGATTGTGGCCGGACTGGCCGCCGGAATCGCGCTCGAATCGAAAACGCGCGCCGGCCGACTGGTGGGCGGATTTGCCGGCGGCGTCGCCGGATCACTCGCGGGCGCCACGGCGGGCGTGATCGGATGGCAGCCGGCCCCGGCGCTGGCGAAGCTGGCCACGACGTTCAGCGTGAAGAGCCTGCCGGCGAAATTGCTGGACGGCGACCACCTTGGATATCGCAGCTTGCGCCACGACTCCTCGGCTCGTGAAGCGCTGAAGAGCGTGCTGCCGGGAGATCTCATCGTGGCACACCACGAGAATTATTTCGAAGCCGCCGCAGTGTTGACCAAGATCGGCGGCGCCCGCGCGGACTACACGCACCTGGGCATCGTCACCGAGCAGGGTACGGTAATCGACATGGTGGCCACTGGACCGGAAGAAATCCCCATCAACAAGTGGCTGAAGTTCACCCATCTCGCCGTGCTGCGCCCCCAGTACGCCAGCGTCGACAACTTGATGGCCACGGTGGAGGGCGCCCGCAGCGCGATGGCGACCAAGACCTACGACAGCGACATGTCGTTGAAAAATGAGCCTGAAAAGGAATACTGCACCGAGTTCATCTATAATCGTCTCAAGGAGAACGCGCCGGAAATCCAGCTCGAGCAGCAGAGCCGCTTCGGCATCCAGTTTGTTTCTCCGGATGCGTTCTTCGACTCGAAGCAGGTTGAAGTGATGTACAATTCCGGCAGCAATTTCTGGCTGAACCACCTGAGCCGCTACTGCTAGGATTTTCGCTCGCATGAAAAAGAGGCGCTCGCGAATGGCGAGCGCCTCTTTTTCTGGGAGACTATCCCTGCTGCGCCGCCGCCGCGATCTGCGAGTACATGCGGGTCACGCCATTATGCCAGTTGCGGTCGGTGGCCCAGCCGCCTCGATTGGCGGCCGCGGCCTGGGCGGCAACCGAGTCGGTGGCGCTGGCGCCGCCCTTTTCCCGTAGCCGGGCAAAGGTCTCGGCGCCCTTCTTGATCTGGTTCTCCACTCCGGAGAAAGTTGGATTGCGAGTGGCGTTGTTGGGATCGCTGTCGTAGGCGCCCACGCCCAGCATGCCGTTGACGCCCACGCCGGTTTTCCCGAACTGGGTTTCGTGTCCGGCGATCGACAGCAGCATGAGCGGGTCGACGTTGTTTTCCTTGCCGTATTTCACCATGTATTCGCCCGCGTGCTGGCTGGCGGCCGGCGAGTCCTTGGAGCGCAGGTAGTTGTTGATGAAGTCGGCGGTCTTCCTGTCGTCGCCCTGGAGGTTGGGGGGTGGCGTGGGATTGGCGCCGGTCGCCGGAGCCAGCTCGCCGCCGCCGGCCGGTGCGCCTCCGCCCATCGGTGCGCCTCCGCCCATCGGAGCGCCGCCACCCATGGGCGCACCTCCGCCCATCGGCATCTGAGGCGCGCCGCCCGCGGGGGCCGGGCCTGGGCCAGCCTGCCCGGCCGGCGCGGCCGGCTGCGCTGCGCCGCCGTCTTGACCACCCTGCGGCGGCTGCAACTGCTGGACGAGCGCCTCGCGGTCCTTGTGCAACTGGCCGAGCTCGCCCTCGAGGCGCTCCGCCTCACGGGTGTCGCCCTTGCGGACGGCTTCCTTGAGCTGCTTCTCGGTGTCCTCGATCTTCTTGTCGAGCGCCTTGAGCTGCTCCTCGAGCTCCTTCTTCTTGTCCTCTTCGGTCTGGGCTTCGTTGGCCTTCTTCTTCTCGTCGGCCTTGTTGGCGTCCCGAGGGCCCTCGTCCTCGTTGACGTCGTCGGACAACTGCACGCCGTCAGCGCCGCGGTGGGCGCCCTGGTTGCCGTCGGCGCGCTGCCCGCCGCCCTCCACCCGAGTTTCGGCCGGGTTGCCGGTGGCGGCCGGCCCCTGGGTCTGTTGCGCCGGCTTGCCTCCGCCGATGCCTTGAACTTCCCGTACCTCGCCTGGCATGGTTACAGTCCTCCCAGTCTCGAATGTCGAGACCCTCTCATCCAATGAACCAGGTCGCCTCACGGACGACGATTTCTACAGGCCAGAGGACTTCGGAGAACAGCGGCCGGCAACCTCTTCGTTTTCCGCGAGGGGCTTCAGTCCGCCTTGCCGGCCAACTCCTTCGCCGGCTCGGCCATCCCCACGATGTTGGCGCCGGCATCCACGTAGAGGATTTCCCCGGTAATTCCGGACGCCCACGGACTGCACAGGAATGTGGCCGTGGTGCCCACTTCGTCCTGGCTCACCGTCTTGCGCAGGGGCGTGGTGTCGGCGAAGTGCTTGAGCATCGACTTGAACCCCCCGATGCCGGCCGCGGCCAGCGTGCGGATGGGCCCGGCGGAAATGGCGTTCACCCGAATTCCCTTTGGCCCCAGGTCGTAGGCGAGGTAGCGTACCGTTGCCTCCAGCGCCGCCTTGGCCACGCCCATCACGTTGTAATTGGGGATCACCTGCGTGGAGCCGTGGTAGGTCATGGTGACAATTGCGCCGCCCTCGTTCATCAATGGAAAGGCCGGGCGGGTAATCGCGATAAGGGAGTACGCCGACACGTCCAGCGCGAGGCGAAATCCGTCGCGGCTGGTGTTCAGAAACCCGCCGGTCAGATCCTCACCTTTGGCGAAGGCCAGGGAATGAATCAAATAATCAAACGAGCCCCAGGTGTCGCGCACTTTCGCGTACACGGCGTCAATCTGCGCATCGTCCCCCACGTCACACGGAATGAGGAGCGTGGCGTTCACCTGCTCGCCGAGCGGCTTCACCCATTTTTCGGTGGCTTCCAGGTAGACCAGGCCGATCTCGCAGCCTTCAGCGTGCAGCGCGCGGGCAATTCCCCAGGCGATCGAGCGATGGTTTGCCACGCCGAAAATGAGTGCTTTTTTTCCAGATAATAGTGCCACGGCTATCTCCTTGACATTGGTCCGCGGCCCATTCGGCCATGCAGGAACGCTCCCCTTCAGCGCTGGGTGAAGGAGACGCTGATGTCGACCTGGCCGGTCCTGACGTCGATCTTGTTCATCTTCAGGACCATGGTGTAGCCGTCCATCTTTTCGCGGTACTCGCGGTCGGCGCGGACCCACTTGTCCTGGCCGTACTCGAACCACACGTCGCGCAGCTCGTCCTCCTCGACGACGCCGCTCTGGTCGGCGTCCCGCTCGCCAAGCTGAGCGAGGGTCACGATCTCATCGGGAACGTCCACCGTGCCATTGTGGTTGCGGTCGTATGCAAAGCGGGTCTGTATCTCAAGCGCCATTGGAAATCATCCTCCCAGGCACAGTTCGGCGCAGCCGACGTCTCCATCGTCTTGACGCCCGCTCCGCGGCTGTTCCTGCGCGTTACCGCCCGTCGGGGACGGGCTCATGTGTTGCGCGAAGGATACTTCACAACGGGCGCACAGGCCATTGCCGGCTTGTTAAGATCCCACCTCGAAACCCGCCTCAGTGCGACAGGCTGGCCTTGCGGGTGTTGTTTGACGAGGTGCTGTCATACTCGCCGTCGCCCAGCATGATGCGGGCCTCAGCCCGGACCGTCGTGCCGTTCAAAAACGGCATCGAGCGCGAGTTGCCCATCCACTCGTAATCCATCGACTGCCCCGGGTCGAGCGCCTCCAACGTGTGGTCCCCAACGATCATCATGCCGCCCGGACCGCCTCCGTTGCCGCCCACCAGCAGCCGGACCATCATGCGGCGGCGAACGGCGGTCGAGCCGATGTTGGTGACCCGATAGCGGATGGCGTACGAGCTGAACAGCGACTCAAAACGGCGCTCGATGAGAAGTCCGGTCAGCGCCGGATCCGGGCCGCTGACCTTGCCGGTCGAGGCCCCCAGCTCGTCCATGCTGCCGCCGTGCACCACCTGCATCCAGGACTGCGGATCCTTGTCCGCGTTCACCGCCGAAGAGCCGCGGTTGTCGGTGCGGGTGAGCGTGTAATCGGCCGGCATCATCCAGGGAGAACTGAATGCGCCCATGTTGCCCATCTGGCCCAGCCCACTTTTCCCCGGGATCACCATGGCACCGCCTGAAGTGCCGTGCGTTGAGAGCACGGGATTCTGCTGATGCGATTGAATCTCGTAGGACGCCTGCTGGGGCCCGATCGCCTGCGACGGCGCGCCCGAAACCGGGGGCGCCTGGGCCGGCGGCACGGCCGCCGTTTGAGACGCGGCACTGGAGGTAATCACCGCAAGCCGCGCCGAGTCGTTGAACGTGACGCGCGCGCCCAGCGCCTCAGCTACGAAGGGGAATGGCACCAGCATCGCGCCATTCTCCTTACGGGGGGCCACCGCGAGCGTGACGCCGCGATCCCCGACCGAAGCCTGGGTGCTGCCTTCCTTCATCTTCACGCGCGCGCCCGCGTTGCTGATGATGATCTGGCCGGTATTCGTGTCGTACTGGTAGTCCGCGTTCATCCGGTGACAGAGTGAGCGCGCCGAAACCAGCAGCAGGTTCTTGCCGGCCTCCACGGGAGGCAGCTCAGCGGGCACCGGCTGGTCGTCGAGCATGACGGTCCAGAAGCCGCCCGCCTGTGGCATGACCGGCGCGAGCGTGAGAAGGAAGAGCATTGCCGCGATTGCCAGCCTCTTCATTTCAACCATCCTCTCATGCGCGCGAGATTCCTCAGGAGGGGGTCGGCACAGCCGACGCCTCCCCAGCTTGAGCGGCCTGTCTCCACCGACTTTAGCGCGCGGGCACGGGCCCGCGCTCCAGGCCCTCGTCCACGGGCGTCGGCCCGACCGCCGGCTGGGGCGGCGCGCCACCGTCCGGGGGGACGACGGAGCCTGTGCGAACGGTTGCCACCAACTCTCCGCGCGCCCAGGCGCGGGCAATCTCCTGTTGGGTGAGGGTGCGCGCGTCGCGTCCATCCCGCGTCACCGTCGGGCCCGTGATCTGGGAGGAGTGTCCTTGGGCCCCTCCCCGACCCGTGGAAGGCGGGGGATTCTGAGGCGCGGGCGACGCTCCCTTCTTTTGCTTCCGAATATGATTATACGTGATCGCACCAAATGAAATCGCCCCGATCGCCGAGGCAATTCCCAGCCCGCGCAACCCGAACAGCAGGCCGACCGGGCCCAGCGAGAGCGCGCCCGCCGTGGCGGCCAGCGCGACCTTCTGACCGGTGGACAATCCGCCGCGCTTGCGCACGTACGGATCCAGCTTGCTGATAATTTTCCTGGTGAGGTCTTCGGTGGCGTTGCGCTGCACCTGGCGCAGCACTGGCCCCACCAGGGCGCCGCAGGCACCGACCGCGCCTCCGATGAGAGCGGAGGAAATCATCAGCGCCGGGCCGCCGAGAATGCCACTCACCGCGCCGGTCGCCGCGCCCGCCACGCCGCCCAGAATCACCCGTCCGATGGCCGTGGGCGCCTTCCCGCCGATACCGCCGCCGGCCGCGCCCGCGACGATGAGGAGCGGATTTCCGGCGAAGGCGTTGGCCAACGCGCCGGCCATCATCCCGCCGTAAACGCCGTCGCGCGTGCTCGCGCGACGGCTCCCGGTGAGGGTGCCGACGGCGCCGGTAAATGCGCCCAGCAGGGCCGCGGTGGCCAGCCCGGCGCCGGCCACCGGATGGTTCATCAGCGCCGCCAGGGACAAATTTCCGGCCACGCCCAGCGCGCCGCCCAGCAGCGCGCCACTGCCCACGGCGACGGCGAACGAGCCGGATTTTTCGCCGGCTTTGACGCCAAAATATCCCGCAACAAGACCGGCCCCCGCCATGACCGGACCGCCGGTCAGGTAGCCTTCAATGGCCCCGCCCAGCGCGCCGGACTGCGGAGAAGAGGTGGCGAGATCGCCGCTCGTCGTGGGGCGCGGCCTGGTGTACTCCCGTACCCTTCCGACGACTTTACCGATTCCCATGCTAAATGTATTTTCGCATCAAGTTGATCCCGACGCCAGCCGCGACGCCGCCCATGGCTCCCAGCACGGCGCCGCCGGCCACCTGGCCGGCGATCCCGAAGCGGGGATCCGCGTTGATTTCCCGGGAGTGCCCGACCATGTCGGGTTTCATCCCGAACAGGCCGCGCTCCATCCGAGGACCGTCCGCGTTCACCGGAACGCGCGCCACGTCGCTCTCGCGAGTGACTCCGAAAATTGAGTGATAGTGGTCCGCAGGCATCTGGCCGATTTCCCGGGACACCATCACCGGCTCTTTCCACTCCAGCCGCTCACTCGTTGAGTGCGCGCGCTCCAACAGACCCGAGAGGAGGCCCACGCCGGCGCCGATCACGGCGCCGCCCGCGGTGGTGACCGCGATGACCTTGCCTTGATCGTCCACCTCGCGTGGCTGCTTGCCGCCGGCACCCTGGCCGGTGAAGTGGCGGGTGACCGCCACCGCCGCGCCGATGCCGGCGCCGACCGCACCGCCAATGAGCATTCCCTTGAAGCCGTCCACCACGGCGTTGCTGCCATTATTGGTGTGTTCCACCTGAGCGCTGGGCACCTTGTACTCGCCGACTTCTTTATATTCGATCTGCGGCGTGAACCGATGCCAGTTGCCCCTGGTGCTCTCTTCGTAGCGGAGGACGTTGCCGTTGCCGTCGTAGATGGGCACGCGGGTCACATCCGGCTGGAGGGTTTCGGTAAAACCCTTGTAGACCGGCTCGCGGATCACGTGCGTCGTCTCGGTGACGTTGATTTTCGGGGTGTCGAGCCAGGTGTTGGTCAAACCGTTCAGAGCGCCCGCGGAGGTGCCCAGAACCGCGCCGGCCGTACCGCCCACCAGCACCAGGTCCTTCGTCGAGAAATCGGACAATCTCGGCGGCTGAATTTCCGCCTCTCTGTCAATGCGGTCGAGATCCTTGCGCCAATCGTCGATCTTTTTCTCGGCATCCTTGATGCGATCGTCGTGTTTCTTGGCGCCGTCGTTGTCGATATAGTCCCGCGTGTCGCGGCCGGTGACGTTGTCGCGAAGCCAGCTGCCGATGGCGGCGATGCCCATCTTCTATGGCCTCCCGAGCTGGTTCTCGCGGCGACGCAGGTCGTCTTCCCAGCGCCGCAGCTCGCCTTCCTTGATGAGCAGCCGCTGCTTGTCGGCCTCGACCTGCGAGCGCTCCCGCTGCAGCTCGCTGTTGAGCTGCTGGAAACGCTGGCGCTCATTCTCGGCGCCGCGCAATTCGCGCTGCGCGTCGTTGAGGGTCTGCTGGGCCTGGTAGCGGATGCCCTGCGCCTGTGAGAGCTCCATCTGGGCGTCGCGGCGGGCGCGCGCTGCGTAGTCCTCGTCGGTGCGCGCCTGCTGGATGCTGCGGTTGAGCTCCTGGCGCAGCGGCTGCACCTCGGCCTCCACCTTGCGGGCCACTTCCTGGTTGATGTTGGCCTCGCGGCTGTCAAGCCCGCGCTCGCGGGCGTCAAGCTGGCCGCGGCGCTGCTGGTACTCGCCCTCGAGCTGGCTGGCGCGCTGCTGGTAGTCGGCCTCGAGCTCGCGCTTGCGGGTATTGTATTTTTCCGTGGCGCGGGTCTCGACGAGCTGGTCGAAGCGCTGCTCTTTATCCCTCAGCGTGGCGTCACGCTGATCGAGCGACGCCGAGCGCTGGGTGAGCTGCTCTTCCCAGTTTTTCAGGCTGGCGGCTTTTTCGTCATAGCGCTTCTGGGCGCGTTGCTCGATAATCTCCTCGGTGCGCTTTTCCTTGTCGGCGAGGACAGTTTCCCGCTCGGTCAACTCCGCGATCTGGGCGTTGATCTCGTTGTTCTTGCCGTCGAAGTAGAGGCGCAGATCACGCGTTTTTTTTTCGAGGTCGTCGCCCATCTGCTTGAGCTCGGCTTCTTTCTGGTTGAGCGCGGCTTCTTTCTTGTCGAGCTCCACCAGCTTGCGGCCGCGCAACAGCTTGTCGTAGGCCCAGCCCACGCTCTTGCGGATGCCTTTGGAGAGCATCGCGCCGCCGATCAGGCCCATCGCCCCGCAGGCCACCGCGCCCACCACCGCGCCGGTCACGCCGGCCGCGCTGATGGCCGCCATGGTCACGTTGCGGGCGAGCAGGCCGCTCAGCAGGCTGGTGCCGGAAGCCACGCCAGCGCCGATCATGGCGCCGCCAATCACGCCCGCGCCGGTTCCGACGCCGCTGATAATGGTATCGGTGGCGTTGGCGATGGCGCCTTCCTTCTCTTTCTTTTTCGCCGCCACGGCGGCTTTTGCCGCGGGCGCATGAGGAGTCGCCGCCGCGGGTTGCTGGGGCTGCGCGTTCGGGTCTTCCTCTTCCGCCGCGTTGCGGATGGCTTCGCTCACGCCCTTGCCGACGCCGACCACGCCGCCCAGCACCATCCCGGGGACGGTGCCGATGGCCTTGCCGATGTTCTTGCCGACGGTAAACCCGCCGATGGCGCAGGACGTGCCGCCCACCACCGTGCCGACCTTGGCCATGAAGCCGGCCGTCTTGAACGAAGTCAGGGCGAAGTCCAGCAGGCCGCTGCTCGACACCGAGGCGACCACCGGTCCCAGGCCGCCGCCGAGGAGGCCCAGGAAGATGGCGCCGCCGGCCACGCCCGCATACAGGCCCAGCGTAATGGAAGCGATGCCGGTCATGCCGCCGATGCCCTTGCCCATCGTATCGCCCCACGATACGGCGGTGTGGGCCACGTTGCGGCCCACGGTCCCCATGAAAGTCTCTTTGGGAGCGGCGTTGGTTAGAGATTGGATTGAAGAGGGGGTTACCACCCGCGCGGGGAGAGTAACCGGGCTTGCGCCGATCGCGCTGGTCATTGTGTCCGACACCTCCGGGGAATGTAGCAGAGAACCCATCTATATCGTAGAACCGAGCAATCACTCTGGCGCGAGGCGCAGTAGCCCCGCTTTGTCGCCCGTATGCTAGCAGAGCCCCCGGAGAAAATTGTAAACAAAATGTTAACAGCCTTTGTTGGGGGTCCAGGGGGCGCCGAAGACGACTTGCCCTGGGTCAGATCCCGATATGGGGACGTTCACACTTTGGCAACATGCTTGCGCTATACTGGCAGCAACTACTCAAGGAGGACACGCCCATGGCCCTGGCCGTCATCTTCGGACACCTCCAGAACGTCAACGACAACTTCCAGAATGAGCGCGCGCTCAACAACGTCCCCAGCATGGATGGCCGCAGCAAGGCCTTTCTGCGCGCCGCCACCTCCGGCTACGACCGGGCGCTGAACGCGTCCAACCCTCAGAATAACGGCTTCAATCGCGACGAGTCGCTGCGCATCAACAGCGTCCTGCACCGCGACATCCACACGGTGACAGCCGCCATGAAGGACGGCCGCGTCTCTCCCGCCGAACGCAAGACAATCAAGCGCCAGCTCCACCAGGCGCGGGCCCTGATCGCGAAGCTGAGAGAACAGTAGCCTTTGGATCCACTCCAGTCGGTGCTCGCGGGCATCAGCGACAACGCAAATGCCTCCGCCACGTCACGCCTGCGCGTCGTTATCGAGCAGGTGCGCGCCGCGCTGGAAAACCGCACGGAAAGCGGTGAAGAGGCCCTCGAAGACGCCTTGCAGCTGGCCCGTGACGAGGCGACCCGCCTGGACGCGGTGGGCAAGGAAGCCGAGCGGCTGGGCATGCCGGCCACTCCAGATGAGGCGCTCAAGTTGATTGCCGTGCCCGAAGCCATCCAGGTGGTGGCGGCCGGCCAGCGCAAGGCCTGGGACTACATCCTCGAAGCCGCCACCAGCGGCGACGCCACCTGGTGCGACGACGCGCTGGAGCTGGTCGGCGCGTGCGACGAGGCGCTCTCCGAGATCGAGGACGTGGTCAACGACATCACCGCGCTTTTCGAGGACGGCGAGGACTACCTCGACGACCCCTGCGGCGACGAAGGGTTTTAACAATGGCAAAGGGCAAAGGCAAGGCCCACAACCGCGAGACTGAAGACACCATGTTCCTGATGGCCGGGAAGAAATCCAAGACCCGGCTGCTCTACGAACCGTGGCGCATTTTCCGCATCATGGGTGAATTCGTCGAAGGATTTGACGACCTCGCGGAACTGGGCCCGGCCATCTCCATGTTCGGCTCGGCCCGCATCAGGGAAGGGCATCCTTATTACGACGCCGCCGTGCAGGTGTCCGGTCTGCTCTGCAAGGAGGGCTACGCGATCATCACCGGCGGCGGGCCCGGGCTGATGGAGGCCGCGGCGCGCGGCGCGAAGGAAGCCGGCGGCGTGTCGGTGGGCTTATCGATCGAATTGCCCTACGAGGAGACCTTCAGCTCGTACAGCGACAAAGTGCTGAATTTCCGCTATTTCTTCGTCCGCAAGGTCATGTTCGTGAAATACGCCCTCGGCTTCGTGATCTTTCCCGGTGGATTCGGCACCATGGACGAATTGTTTGAAGCGCTCACCCTCGAGCAGACCGGCAAGATCCACGACTTCCCCATCGTGCTGTTCGGCAGCGACTACTGGGGCGGGCTGGTGGACTGGATGCGCAACACCATGATGGCCAACCGCACCATCAACCAGGAGGACCTCGACATGTTCCTGCTCACCGACGATCCCGCGGAGGTGGCCGCGCACATCAAGGCGCGCGTGGACAACCAGTCGTATCTCAAGGGGCAGGCTTCCACGCTCAAGCAAGGAGCGCGCGCCCGCGACATTATCGCCGGATGATTGCCCGACTCCTCATCCTCGCGCTGCTGGCCTTTGGCGCCCTTTCCTTCGAGCGCCTGCCGGTGGGCACCGTCCTCGACGGCACCGAATTACGCGCCAGCCTCCCGCCCGGCGCCATCCGCGGCGGACAGGCCAACACCGAGGCGGGCGCGATCCTCCTTCCAGAGATCACGGCCACCACGAAGCGGCGCGACGAGCCCGCCGCCCTGTTTTTCAGCAACGCCCCGGAGATCCTCAACGTCATCACGCTTCCCAAACGGCGCGGACTGCTCGCCACCGCGCAGGTGGGCGCGGGCTCGGTGCGCATCCTCGTCTCGCACGCCAATTATTTCCCGTATCCCATGGACGTCGTGCTGCGCATGCACAACGGCGGCGACGAGAACGCGGAAGTGGTCCTGAGCCCGCGCGCCCTGGCCACCGAGAGCCTCACCCCCGGACGATTTCGGGTGGATGCGCTGGTGGGCGCGTTCCTGGTGCAGGAATACTTCAAGGACGTGGACGCGGTCGCGAAAGAGCGCGGCTGGCGACCACCCGACGGGGTTCGCAAGCGCGTGGTCCGCTACCGCAGCGAATCCGACGCCGTGCTCATCCCCGCGTTTCAGAAGCACGCGAGCTTCATGGGGATGCTGACAACCAGCGTCCCGCTCACCCTGTCCCTTTATGTGGTGCCCGCGCGCGAGCGGATCGTCGTGCGCGACTGTCCCCCGGTGCCGCGCAGCGGAAGTCAGGTGCGCGGCCTGTTCGAGAAGCCCGACTGCGAGGTGGAAGCCACCATCGATGTCAGCGGAGGAACGCCGTCGCGCTACGCGTTCGGCGAGTCCGAGCGGGACAACGCCCTGGGCGTGCTCGACGGCGGCAACTGGATGCAGGGAACGGACGCGACCATGCCCGGCACGCCGGAAACCGTGGTCAACCGCGGGGACTTCGGAGGCATCACGCATCTCACCGCCACGGTGAAAGGGGAAGGCTACGGCGGCGCCTTGCTGATGCTGGTGGCCGGCGGTCGCAAGGTCCTTGTCTTCCCCAAACCGACGGGACCGCCCCTCTTGCTGCACCAGTGGAACGGCGTGGTTGTGGGCCGCGTGAAGGTGGGGGAAACCTGGCGCCACGGGTTCACACTGCCCCCGAACTCGTGGGCGCCGGTCTACCTTGTGGCCGTCCCTGTCCGAAAGCCCTAGGAGCCCGGTACCCGGGAAAAAGTTCACAATCTCGGGCTTCGGATGGAAGGAACCGGTCCTGAGGATGGTATAGTTAGGCGCGGATTTTTTTAGCGGGCTTCAACGCCCTTTATTTATAGCCGAACCCGTGAAAGTGGTCACAAATGAGAGCAACGTTCGGAGTTCAAGTACTGGTGGCGGTTGTGATCCTCACCCTGGTCACCTACGTAGGGTGGATCGTGCTGGACAACGTGTTCTATCGCCAGCAGGCTCAGCCCATTGCCTTTCCGCATGACCTCCACGCGGGGCAGCGTCAGATCGCCTGCCAGTATTGCCACCGAGGCGTCAACCACGCGGATATCGCCGGCGTGCCCTCGGTGCAGGAGTGCATGGACTGCCACCAGGCCATCCCCAAACTGCTCAAGGAGAGCGTCGAGGTCCAGAAGCTGAAGGGATACTGGGACCGCAAGGAGCCCATCAAGTGGTTTAAGGTGTACCAGCTTCCGGAGCACGTCCGCTTCAGCCACCAGGCGCACATCGCGCGCGGCTTCGACTGCGCCTACTGCCACGGCCAGGTGCAGGAAATGAAGGTCCTCAAGTTCCCGTGGACGTCGGCGTGGTGGCACTCGCCGGGCACCATGGGCTGGTGCCTCCAGTGCCATCGCGACAACAAGGGGCCGCAAGACTGTTCGGCCTGCCACAAGTAAAGATAAGGGTGACGTGATCGTGAACAGGCGAGAATTGCTGAAAGTCGGGATGCTTACCGGAGCCACCGCCGCCCTCGCGGGGTGCGCGCGGACCTCGGAGCAGGCCTTCGTGTCGGAAGCACTCATGCCGGAGTTCTACCTGCCCGGCATCGCGCAGTGGTACGCAACCACCTGCAACGAGTGCTCGGCCGGCTGCGGGCTCGGCATCCGCGTCATCGGCGGCCGCGCCAAGAAGGTGGAGGGGATTCCCACCCATCCGCTGAGCCGCGGCGGACACTGCGTGCGCGCCGAGTCGGCGTTGCAGGCGCTGTACAATCCGGACCGCCTGGTGGCCCCCTGGCAGGGCGGCGCGAAGTCGCCGGACGCGGACTGGAACGGCGCCCTGAAGGCGCTCACCGCGGCCCTCGAGGGCAACGGCCCGGCCCTGTGGATCGCCGGCACCCTGCGCGGCGCCACCGGCGCGCTCATCACCGAGGCGGCGCGCCGCATGGGCGCCCGCATCTGGCTGCTCGACTTCCCCGGCACGCGGGTCGAGCGGGCCGCCGCGCGCGCCAACGGACGGCTCCCCTGGCTGGACATCGCCAGCGCCGACTACGTGGTGAACTTCGGCAGCGATTTCCTCGGCACCGAGGACAACAGCGTCAACTTCAACTGGCAGTACGGCCAGTTCCGCAGCAGCCCGACGCGGCGCGTGCGCGGCATCCTGGTCTCGTTCGCCTCTCGGATGAACCTCACGGTGAGCAACTCGGACCGCTGGATTCCCACAAAGCCCGGCACTGAGGGCTTCGTGGCGGCCGCGGTGGGCAATCTCCTCGCCAGCAAGCACAACAAGCCGGGGATGCCCGAGTTCGCGGCCGGCATTACAGCGGCGCAGGCGGCTAAGAAATCCGGCGTCGACGAGAAGTGGATCCACCGCCTCGCCGAAAAGCTGGCCGAAGCGAAAAATCCCGTCGTGGTGGGCGGTTACGACAATGCCGCATACACCAACGGCGTGTGGTCGCTCGCCGTCATCAACGCGCTTAACAAGGTACTGGGCGGCGCGGACGCCACCTACGAGCCGGATCTCGTCCTGCCGGTAAAAGGCGTGGGCGGCAACCCCTCCTCGCTGATGGTTTCCGCGAAGCAAGCGCTCGACGGGCTCAAGGCCGGCACCTACAAGACGGTGATGGTGTCCGATTGCAACCCGGCCTACCAGCTGCCGGCCGCGCTCAACGTGGGCGCCGCCTTGCAGAAGGCCAACACCATCGTGTTCAGCCCTTACATCAACGAGACGAGCGGGGTCGCGAAGTGGACGCTGCCGACGACGTCCTTCCTGGAGAACTGGGACGACGCCGCGCTCGACGGTCCGGTGCCGGTGTACGGCGTGACCCAGCCGGCCGCGGTACCGCGCCCGGGCTCCATGCAGCTTGGCGACGTGCTGCTGCTGGCCATGGGCAAGAAGCCGGCCGCCAGCATGCGCGAGCTGGTCTGCGGCCGCTTCATGAAAGATCCCAACGACTTGAAGTCCGAGGATCGGAGCGGCTGGCTGGAGATCCTGGAGCGGGGCGGCATCTGGAAGGACGCAAGCCTTTCCTGGGAGCCGTACCCGTCGGGTCCCTCGGCGCCGCCGCCGCCGCCGGCCAACAGGGTGACGGCCGACCCGCCGAACGGGGTCTCCCCCTGGGAAGACCTGCTCGCCGCGGTACCGTCCAGGCCGGAAGATGCGGTCTTCGACGGGAGCGGGGAGTTCACGCTCCTTCCCTACCCGTCCCCGATCTGGGAGGACGGGTCGCTCACCAATCGCCCGTGGATTCCGGAAATTCCGGATCCGGTGATCCAGGTCAACTGGGGCTCCTGGGTGGAGATCAACCCGCGAGTGGCCGAGCGACTCGACATCCACCGCGGCGACCTGGTGACCGTCACCTCGTCGGCCGGCTCCATCACGCTGCCCGCGGTGCCAAGCCCGACCGTACACCCGCAGCTGGTGGCCATCCCGATGGGCTGGGGACACACCTCCTTCGGGCGCTACGCGGCCGGCAAGGGCGTCAATCCGATGTCCGTGGTCACCCCGGTCTTTCAGGACGAAACCGGGGAAATTGCCTACGCGGCCACCCGCGTCACCGTTACCA
>Ga0194121_10005212_pt1 | contig 18192 bp, 17 predicted proteins | sample TA2MahCa50mmetaG_FD_148609 | JGI IMG/M metagenome (GOLD analysis project Ga0194121, IMG submission 148609) | Freshwater microbial communities from Lake Tanganyika, Tanzania - TA2015020 Mahale Deep Cast 50m | ecosystem: Environmental > Aquatic > Freshwater > Lake | place: Tanzania: Lake...
CGCGCTCGCGCACCGCGGCGCCCGGCACCGCCGGCATGCGGGCGGCCGGCGTGCCGGCGCGCGGCGAAAACGGAAAGACGTGCAGGAACGCCAGCTCCGCCTCGGTCACGAAGTCGAGCGTGCGGGCGAACGCCGCCTCGTCCTCGGTCGGGAAGCCGGCGATCAGGTCGGCACCGAAGGCGATGCCGGGCCGCGCGGCCGCCAGGCGCCGGACGACCGCCAGCGCTCCCGCCCGGCTGTGCCGGCGGCGCATGCGCTTCAGGATCAGGTCGTCGGCGGCTTGCAGGCTGAGATGGACATGCGGCATCAGCCGCGGCGCCTCGGCGAAGGCGGCGAACAGCTCCTCGTCGATTTCCGCCGGGTCGAGCGAGGACAGCCGCAGGCGAGGGAGTTCCGGCACCTCGCCCAGGATGCGGCGTACCAACTGGCCCAGCCTCGGCCGGCCCGCCAGATCCTGGCCATAGGCGGTCAGGTCGACGCCCGTCAGCACCGCTTCCGACTTGCCGGCGGCAACCAGCCGGCCGACCGCCGCCACCACCCGTTCGGGCGGCAGGCTGCGGCTGGGCCCGCGCGCGAAGGGAATGACGCAGAAGGTGCAGCGGTGGTCGCAGCCCTGCTGCACGGCGACGAAGCCGCGCGCCCGCTCGGTGGGGCCGTCGGCGGCCTGCATCGCCGGGGCGGCCGTCAGGATGTCGCCAACCGCCAGCCGTGGCGCCTGGTCGCGGTAGCTCTCGGACTTGAGTTTCTCGGCATTGCCCAGCACCCGGTCGACTTCCGGCATGTCGGCGAACCGGTGGGCCGCAAGCTGGGCGGCGCAGCCGGCCACCACGATCCGCGCCCCCGGGCGCTCGCGCCGGGCCTTGCGGATTGCCTGGCGGGCCTGGCGCACGGCCTCGTTGGTGACGGCGCAGGTGTTGAGCAGCACCGCCTCGGCCAGGCCGGCCTCGGCCGCGCGCCGGCGCATCAGCTCGGCCTCGAAGGCGTTCAGGCGGCAGCCGAAGTTGATGACCTCGATGGTCATGGCGCCAGCAAGTCGGGCGACAGCTCGCCGGTGAAGCTGGTGGCGACCGGCCCGGTCATCAGCACATGGCCATCCTGCCGCCATTCCAGCGTCAGCCGGCCGCCGTCCAACTCCACGTCCAGCCGGCGTTCGGCCAAGCCGCGCCGGACCGCGGCGACCGCGGCGGCGCAGGCGCCGCTGCCGCAGGCGGCCGTGATGCCGACGCCGCGCTCCCATACGCGCAAGCGCAAGCCGGTGCGCGAACGCAGCTCGGCGACGCCGATATTGGCGCGCTCGGGGAACAGCGGATCGTGTTCCAGCCGCGGCCCCAACTCGGCCAACGGCACCGCCATGACATCGGCAACAAAGAACACGGCATGCGGATTGCCCATGGAGACAGCCACGGCATCGCTCAGCACACCCTGGCCGGCACTGAGCGGCAGGTGCAGGGTGTCCATGGCGCGAGCCAGCGGAATGTCGCGCCAATCCAGCCGGGCCGGTCCCATGTCGACGCTGATGAGACCGCCTTCGGCGGCGCAGGCCCGCAACAAGCCAGCCCGCGTCTCCACCGTCACTTGTTGCCGGCCGCTCTCGCGCAACAGCAGATGCGCGACGCAGCGCGTGCCGTTGCCGCAGGCCGCCACCTCGCCGCCATCGGCATTGAATATGCGCAGGAAGGCATCGGCGCGGGCGGACGGCTCGATGGCGATCACCTGATCGCAGCCGACGCCGCGATGCCGGTCGGCGATGCGTCGCGCGCCCACGCCGTTCAGCGCCAAGCGTCGCCGGCGCGCATCCAGCACGACAAAGTCGTTGCCAAGCCCATGCATCTTCCGGAACGCGGCGCCGTCCATGGCTCGGGTCTATAGGCGAAAGCCACCCTGCGGTAAACACTGGCAGCCGCCCATGTCGTTTTTCATCGCCCTTGCGCTCGACGGCCTGCTGGCCGGTGCCCTTTACGCGCCGGTGGCGCTGGCGTTCGTCGTTACCTACAAGGCCACGCGCACGCTCAATTTCGCGCTCGGCGAGTGGTTGATGGTGGGGGCACGGGCGGTTGCCGCCTTGCGCCCCTTGCTGGGCTTGGCGCCGGCGCTGCTGGGCGGTGCGGCGGCGCTGGCGGCGCTGGCGCAGGCGTTCAATCAACTGGCCCTGCGCTGGCTGGCCCAGCGGCCGGCCATTTCGCTGATCATGGTGACGCTGGGCCTGGGGGCGTTGCTGCGCGGGCTGGCCGGGCTGGGCTTTCGCGGGCTGCCGGCCGATCTCGCGCTGCCGCTGCCGGCCGCGCCGCTGCAGCTCATCGGCGCCTGGGTGACGCCGACCGAACTGGTGGCGGCCGGCGCCGGCCTGGGGTTGTGCGCCGCGGTCGGCGTCTTCTTTCGCTTGAGCCGCGCTGGCCTGGCGCTCAGGGCGCTGGCCAACGATTCGGTGGCGGCAGCGGCCATGGGCATCCCGGCGCTGGCCTATGCCGGGTTCGCCTGGAGCCTGGCCGCGGCGGTGGCGGCGCTGGCGGGCGTGTTGTGGACCGCCGTCGCCGGCGGCGGTTTCGGCGTGGCGCTGGTCGGCCTGAAGGTATTGCCGGTGGTCATCCTGGGCGGACTCGACAGCATTCGCGGCGCGCTGCTGGCCGCGCTGGCGATCGGCCTGCTGGAAAGCCTGGCGGCCGGCTATCTCGACCGCGCGCTGGGCGGCGGTTTCAGCACCATTGCCGCCTATCTGCTGGCGCTTGCCATGCTGGCGCTGCGGCCGCGGGGCCTGTTCGGCCGCGAGCGGCCCGAGCGCGTCTAACGATACTGATCGTGCCGGCGCACTCACGCCATGGGATACGGCAGTCCGGCCTCATCGCGCCCCTTCGGCGTCAGGTCGAGCAGGTGATAGGCGCCGTTCAGCATGTCGAGGCCGCGCGCATAGGTGGAATAGGTGTGGTGGATCGCGCCGCCGGCGGCCTTGTGGAACACGCTGAGGCCGGGCAGTTCCTCGTTCACCACGGGCCGCGTGCCGTAGTTGTAGAGCGGGGCGCGCGCCTTCGCTTCCTCGGGCGTGAAGGCGACGCCGAAATCGCGGTTGAAGTCGCTGCCGAACGAGGACACCCAGGGAAAGCTCCAGCCCAGGCGGCTGCGATAGGCCGCGAGCTTGGCCAACTGCGCGCGCGAGACCGCGAGCAGGGTGACGTCTCGCGCCGCCAGATGCACGACCGCGCCGGTGAAATTGTCCGCCCAGAACGAGCAGGATGGGCAGCCCTCCTGCCAATCGGGATGGAACATGAAATGATAGACGATGAGCTGGCTGCGGCCGGCGAACAGTTCCGCCAGGTTTTGACGGCCGTCGGGCGTCTCGAACATATAGCGCTTGTCGACGGCGACCCACGGCAGCGCCCGGCGCTGCGCGTTCAGCCGGTCGCGGGCGCGGGTGAATTCCTTCTCCGCCCGCAACAGCGCCGCCCGGTGGACCAGCCACTCCGCCCGTGCGACCACCTCGTGCTCGGCCATGGCGCGTTCCCCCCTGGCGGTTCATTGCGCAGGGTGGCCAGCATAACATTTAACCTATCAGCTAACAATAGGCGCGACGACCAAGGCCGCCGCTTGCCCCGCCCGGCGGCGGCGCCCCGCGGCGGCCGGCGTCGGTCTTCCTGCCGCTCAGGCCGCGCTCAGCACGGCTTCGCGGCTGCCGGCGCGCTGGATGATGGCATATTTCAGCTTGCGCATGGCCTCGTGCTCGATCTGGCGCACCCGCTCCTTGCTGATCCCGAGCCACTGGCCGAGCGATTCCAGCGTCGCTTCGTCCTCGCGCAGCCGGCGCTCCTCGATGATGGTGCGCTCGCGCTCGCTCAGGCGGCCCATCGCTTCGCTCAGCCAGCGGTTGCGCATGGCGCTGTCATGCAGCTGCGCCACGGCTTCTTCCGGACCCAGGCGATCGTCCGCCAGCAGATCCTGCCATTCCAGTTCGCCCTCCTCACCGACCGCGGCATTGAGCGAACGGTCGGCCGAACCCAGTCGCGCCTCCATATGCGCCACTTCGGCCTCGTCGACGCTGACCAGTCCGGCGATCTGCTGGCGGGCCTGAGGGCTCAGCGGGCCGTCGGCGGCGGCGATCTGCGCACGCAGCCGGCGCAGGTTGAAGAACAGCGCCTTCTGTCCGGCCGTGGTGCCGGTGCGCACGATCGACCAATTGCGCAGGATGTGATCCTGAATGGCCGAGCGCACCCACCAGCAGGCATAGGTGGAGAAACGCACTTCGCGGTCCGGATCGAACCGTGCCGCGGCCTGCATCAGGCCGATATTGCCTTCCTGCACGATGTCCCCCATCGGCAGGCCGTAATGGCGGTAACGTCCGGCGATGGCGATCACGAGCCGCATATAGGAGGTGATGAGTTCGTGCAGCGCGCCCTCGTTCTGTTGCACCCGCCAAGCCCGCGCCAGTTCGACTTCGCGCTCGCGCGACAGCACGGGCGCCCGCATCGCCGTGCGAATGAAGCGGCGGTTGGCCTTGAGGGTTTCCTGCGTGTCGACGCAAGCCATGGCTGGTACTCCCGAAGGATCCGGCGCCTGTGGCCAGGGAACCGGCCGCGCTCTGGCCCTTCGCAGCTTAATACGACTCGGCCGTGGCCCCGGATCACCCGCGCGAAATCACCATAAATGCTTCTGAATTCGCGACTTCTGGGGTGTGACGGCGATCACCGCGCAGGCGGTGCGATCAGCCTTCGAGCCATTGCTGGATGTCGCCGTCGGGCGCCAGGCAGACGGCGTTGAGCGGGCCGCCGAACCCCGCGCCGCCATCGACCGAAAGCGCATGCGCCATCGCCTCGCGCCCGCGGCGCCGGCGGTCGTAGCCGCGCACGACGCGCACGAAGCCCTCGAACGGCTCGCTCAATTGACCAAGTCCGGCGCCTGCCCACCAGAAGTTGTCGCGCTGCTCGGCCAGCGGCTTCGCTGGGTCGATGCCGGCATGCACGAACAGCAGCCGCCGGTCGTCGGTCACGGCATAGCGGCGCAGCGCGGTCATCAATTCGTCATGTCCAGGATGCTGGTGCATGACCCGGCGCAACTCGTTGGTCCAACGTGACAGCGACAGCGGCCCCTCGCGCACACGCGCGCGCGCCAGTTCCGCGTTGGCGCCATAGGCCGCCAACGTCGCGCCGATGCCCTGGCCCAGCATCCACTCCAGCACCTCGGCCGGCGCGGTGGCGAACTGGATCTGCAGCAGCTTTTGCCACATCTCCTCCTGCGCGCCGCGCAAATAGGCGATATCCCAGGGTTCGGCCCCGCTCAGCGTCAGGAACCAGCGGCGGAAGCGCAACAGCTCGTCGACCGTGGCGATGATCGCCCGCCCGTGGCCGAGATAGTTGCCCAAGTAGACCAAGCGGTCGCCGCGGCGCAGCACGCCAGCAAGGGCCGCATGGAGCCGCGCCAGCAGCGCGGCCTCGCCATGGATCGCCGCGACCGCCCAGATCCGGCCCGGTCGCTGCAAGACGGCGTAGACTTCCGTGCCGGCATCGGCCATGGGCGTTCCACAATGCCTAGCTGCTGGCCGTTACGATCCCCCAAGGCCGGCCGGCGACGCGCGACCACCCGGGTGACCTGACAGGCAAGATTCAAGCGCCCGACAATCTAGCCCGGAAACGCCTCGCGCTCGAAGCCCTAAGCCGCGCGCAGCAGCTTTTCCAGTTGCTCGGTCGCCGCCTGGTCGTCCAGGCCCTCGACCGCGGCCAGCTCGCGGGCCAGCCGGTCAAGCGCCGCCTCGTAGATCTGTCGTTCGCTGTAGGATTGCTCGGGCTGGCCCGAGGCACGATGCAGGTCGCGCACCACTTCGGCGATGGAGATCGGATCGCCGGAGTTGATCTTGGCCTCATATTCTTGCGCCCGGCGGCTCCACATGGTGCGCTTGACCCGGGCCCGACCTTTCAGCGTTTGCAGCGCGGAACGCATGGTATCGGGCGAACTCAGGCGGCGCATGCCGGTGATGCTGGCCTTGGCCACCGGGACGCGGAGCGTCATCTTCTCCTTGTAAAAATCCACGACCAGCAATTCCAGCCGGTAACCGGCGATCTCCTGTTCCTCGATCGCCACGATCTTGCCGACGCCATGCGTCGGATAGACGACAAAATCGCCGACCGAGAACTCGATCCGCTTGCGCAGCGGCAGCTTGCTGGGCGGGGCCTCGACCGCCGATGGGCGGGGCGCCGGCTTGTCGGGCACGGGCGGCCGGCCGTTCGCCGCCGCCGGCTTCTCCGGCTTGGAGGCCACCGGTGCCGCCGGCTTTTCCGGCTTGATCGCCACAGGCGCCGCCGGCTTTTCCGGCTTGATCGCCACAGGCGCCGCCGGCTTTTCCGGCTTGATCGCCACAGGCGCCGCCGGCTTTTCCGGCTTGATCGCCACAGGCGCCGTCGGCTTCTTCGGCTTGATCGCCACAGGCGCCGCCGGCTTCTTCGGCTTGATCGCCGCCGGTGCCGCCGGCTTTTCCGGCTTGGCGGCCGCGGCCGCGCGCTGCGGCGCCGGCTTGGCGGCGGCCTTCGCGGCCACGACGGCTGGCTTCGCCGCCGCGCTCTTGCCCGCGGCGAGCGCGTTGCGGCCCTTCGCCGTCGGTCCCGGCTTGGCGGTCCGGGCGGGCTTCGATGGCGGCGCCTTGGGCGGTTGCGCCTTGACCGGCTTGGCCTTGGCCGGCTTCGGTTTCGCCGGCGTCGCCTTGTGCTTGCCGGCCGTTGCCTTGACCGCCGCCTTGCCCTTCCTCTGCTGCAACGGCTTGGCCGGAAGGCTCACAGTCCGCCGTTCGGCCTTCTTGGCCTTCTTGGCGTTCTTGCCGACCTTGGCGTCCTTGGCCTTGCCTGCCTTGGCGGGGGGCGACTTCTTGTCTGACTTGCCACGCATGTTGCGGATCAACCTCCCGACCCTTGCTCTTGCCCACCCGGCCGCACGCCGAGCGCGGGCGGCCACAGGCGGCCCGTGCCCGGCAATCACCCACATGCCGTGCCGCAGCGATCCGCCGGCAGCCCGGTCATTCACGCTGGGTTCACGCCGGGCTCAGGCCGGCGCCACCACATCAGGGATGTCGCGCGATACGTGTCAAAACCGCACATATCTCACGCGCGGACTCGGCACAACCGCCCGCCGTGACAATTCCACTGACGAGGGCAAATATTACAATAGACTTGCGCGAAAGGGAATAGTTAACAACCCGGCGCCTGCGTCCGAATAGCTGAGCTTCCGCCGCCCTCGCTGCCGGCATTGCCCGGTCGGCGGAGAACCTCAGGCGCTGACGGTCAGCAATTCGTCGAGCACCCGCTCGAGGTCCTTCACCGTCGCGCACTGCGTCGCCAGGTGACAGTAGGGACGGAAGCGGGGCATCTCGCTGTCGCCGGTGCCCCAGAAGGTCTTCGGCTCGGGATTGAGCCAGATCACCCGCTTGGCGCGGCGGTAGATGGTTTCCAGGATGTCGGCGCGTGGCTCGGTGTGGTTGGACCGACCGTCGCCCAGCACGATCACCGTCGTCTTGCGGTCGATGATCTCCAAATAGCCGGCCTGGAAATCGGCCAGCGCCTGGCCGTAATCGGTCGAGCGATAGCCGATATCGCGCATCACGGTCCTGACGGCGTCGTCGATTCCCTGCTCGTCCAGCACCTCGGTCACCTCGATCAGGCTGTCCGAAAAGGCGAAGGCGCGCATGTCGCGCAGGAGTTCGTTCAGACTGTGCAGGAACAGCAGCAGGAAGCGCGCCGCCGCGGCGACCGAGCGCGAGACGTCGCAAATGGCAACCACGCTCGGCCGGTCGATCTTGCGCATGCGCCAGATCACCTCGAAGGGGATGGCGTCGCGCCCCATGTTGCGGCGGAGCGTGCGGCGCACGTCGAGCTGGCCGCGCCGCCGGCGCTTCTTGTGCAGGCTGTGCTTGGCGGCCAGGCGCTTGGCCATGCGACGCACCAGGTTGTGCATGCGGGCATAGTCGCGCTCGTCCAGCGCCGAAAGCCGCGTGCGTTCCAGGAACTCCTCGCGCAGCCGCGCCGAGGCCGGCCGGGCGAAGATCTCGTGCTGGCGCTCGACATAGGCGCGGGCCTCGCCCAGCAGATAGGCCCGGCCCCTTTCCAGCGCGTCGGCCTGGCCGGTCGAGCCCACCTCGCCCGCCTGGCGCAATTGCTGGATGCGTTCCTCCATCTCGCGCAGGCCCATGGCGTCGAGCATGCGCCGGGTGAAATAGCCGCGCTGGGTGAAGAAGCGGATCTCCTGCACGCCGACCGCGGCCCCGGCCGCCTCCATGGCCTGCGCCAGCGCGGCGCGGTCGCCGGCCAGCAGCATGTCGGCCAGGCTTTCCGCCGCTTCGCCCTGGGCCTGTCGGCGCGCCGCCTGCGCCGCCGCGCTGTCGGCCAGTTCCGCGCGCGCGAAATACAGGTCGAAACAGGCCTCGAAGACGAGCTTCTCGTCATGGGTCTTGGCCATGACGATGCCCAGCGCGTCCTTCAGGAATTGCCGGTCGGCGTAGCCCACCGCCTCGAGCGCGCGGTAGGCCTCGGTCGCCTCGCGCACCGAGACCGGCACGTCCGAGGCGCGCAGCGCCCGTATGAAGCCTTCAAGCGGATGCGACATGCACGCCATGGCCGGCGGCTTCGGCCGAACGCAGCGTCAGCTCGCGCACCTTGGGCAAGGTCGCCTCGATATCCTCCTCGAACTTGAGCAGCACGTTGAGCGTGTCGCGCACCAGTTGCGGCTCCAACTCGCCGGCATGCAGCAGCAGCATGGTGCGCGCCCAATCGATGGTCTCGCTGACGCTGGGCTGCTTCTTCAGTTCCTGGCCGCGCAGGCCCTGCACGAAGGCGACGAGCTGTCGTTTCAGGCGCTGGGCGACGCCCGGCACGCGCGCTTCGACGATGCGCTCCTCGAGGCCGGCATCGGGGAAGGGGATGTAGAGGTGCAGGCAGCGGCGCTTCAGCGCGTCGCCCATCTCGCGGGTGTTGTTCGAGGTCAGGAAGACCAGCGGCGGCACCTTGGCCCTGATCGTGCCGAGCTCGGGGATCGAGACCTGGTAGTCGGACAATATCTCCAGCAGGAAAGCCTCGAACTCCTCGTCCGACTTGTCGATCTCGTCGATCAACAGCACCGCGCCGCCGTCCTGGCGCAGCGCCTTCAGCAGCGGTCGGGGTTCCAGGAAGTCCTCGGCGAAAAACGCATCGCCAAAGCCGCGCAGCCGCTCCATCGACTGCCGCATGCCCTTGGCGCCCTGCATCACGTCGGCCAGCTTCTCTTTCAGCAATTGCGTGTAGAGCAACTGCTTGCCGTATTTCCACTCGTAAAGCGCCTTGGATTCGTCCAGGCCCTCGTAGCACTGCAGGCGGATCAAGGGTAGTTCGAGCCATTGCGCGGCGGCGCGCGCCAGCTCGGTCTTGCCGACGCCGGCCGGGCCTTCGACCAGCACCGGCTTCTGCAGGTTGCTGGCCAGGAAGAGCGCGGTGGCGATCTGCCGCGTGGCGATGTAGTCGACGCTGCCGAGCCCGGCCTGGATGCCGTCGATGCTGGAGAACTTCTCGCGCCGGGAACCCATCATGCCTCGCGTCCGGTTGCCGCGACCAGGAACCGGCCGAGCCTGGCGCGCTTGGCCTCGCGGGCACGGGCAGCGATGTCGCGGGATTTCTCGATATCCCTTGTTAGCCGGTCCAGCACCGGGCAGGCAATGGCCTTGGCCGCGATGAGCTGGCGCAAGGCCGGCTGCGCCTGGGCGGCGATCTGCCGGGCGGCGTCGGCCAGCGGCGCCAGTTCCGCGCTGTCGCCGGCGGTCTCGTCCAGCAGGCCGGCCAGGCGCGCGGCCAGGGCCGAGAGCGCGGCGGCAAGGCCGGCATGTCGGCCAAGTTCCGCCATCGCGGCGTCCTCGCCGGCCGGCAACCGGCCCGCCAGCGCGTCCCGTTCCGCCAGCAGGCCGCCCGCCAGCGTCGCGGCCATCAACGCATCCTCCTGGTCGCGCAACGGCAGCGCGAGCGCCTCATAGCCGGCGCCCTCCGGCCCCAACAGGGCGTCGTCCGGCAGCAACACCTGACGCAACCTCACGCCGCAATGCGGCGAGGGGGTGAGATAGCCGAGCGGCGGCGTTGCCACCAGGCTGACACCGGACGTCGTGCGCGGCACCAGGAACAGCGAGTAGCGCTTGCGGCCGGCGCTCTCGGCGGTGGCCGCGAGCACGATGAACAGGTCGGCCAACGGACCGTTGGTGGTCCAGGCCTTCTCGGCATCGAGCCGCCAGCCGCCCGGCTCGCGCCGGGCGGTGGCCTTGAGCAGCTTCGGGTGGGCGCCGGCGTCGGGCTCGGAGATGGCGATCGCCAGGGTGCCTTCGCCAGCCAGCGCGCGCGGCAGCCAGTGCCGCTTCTGCGCGGCGCTGCCAAGCCGCGCCAGCGCGAACCGGCAGGCATTCACCTGCCCCAGCCAGGACAGCGCCAGGCCCAGGCTGCCCGTGCCGCGGGCCAGCGCCTCGGCCGCCGCCGCGATGGCGCGGTAGCCGCCCCCCGATCCGCCATCGGCCTCGTCCAGGCCGACGCCGAACAGTCCCGACCGGGCGAAGCCCCGCCACGCCGCCGGCGGTGGCGCCTCGGCGTCGAGCCAAGGGGCATCGGCCAGGGTCGCGGCATGCAACGCCATGCGGGCGGACGCCGCTTGCGCCTTGTTTTCGCTCATGGGCTCCTCGACAGGCTCGCGCTTCCGTCGTCCCCTAAGCCGGCCGCTCACGGGGGGCAAGCCATGTACGATCCAAGCCCGCGCACGCTGGAAATCCTGCCGCGCCTGCAGGCCTTCATGCGCCAGCATGTCTATCCGGCCGAGCGCGCCTACGAGGCCCAGCTCAACGCCGGTCCCTCGCGCTGGGTCCAGCCCGCGATCATGGAGGAACTGAAGGCCAAGGCGCGGGCCGAGGGCCTGTGGAACCTGTTCATGGCCGATCCCGAATTCGGCCCCGGCCTCGGCAATTTCGAGTACGCCCCGCTCTGCGAGGTCATGGGCCGTTCGCCGATCGCGCCGGAGACGTTCAACTGTTCGGCGCCGGATGTTGGCAACATGGAGGTGCTGGCACGCTATGGCTCCAAGACGCAGCAGGAGCGCTGGCTGAAGCCGCTGCTCGAGGGGCGCATCCGCTCGATCTTCGCCATGACCGAGCCCGACGTCGCCTCCTCGGACGCCACCAACATCGCCACCCGCATCCTGCGGGACGGCGGCAACTACGTGATCGACGGCCGCAAATGGCGGTCGTCCAACGCCTGCCATCCGCATGCCGGCTTCGCCATCGTCATGGGCAAGACCGACCCCGCCGCCGCCAAGCACAAGCAGCAGTCTATGGCGATCGTGCCGCTGGATGCCCCGGGGGTCAGCCTGATGCGCCATCTGCCGGTGTTCGGCTTCGACCACGCGCCCTATGGGCACGGCGAAATGCTGTTCCGGGCGGTGCGCGTGCCGGCCGAGAACCTGATCCTGGGCGAGGGGCGCGGCTTCGAGATCGCGCAAGGCCGGCTGGGGCTGGGCCGCATCCACCACTGCATGCGGCTGATCGGGCTGGCCGAACGGATGCTGGAAGCGATGCTGAGGCGGGTGCGTGCCCGAGTTGCCTTCGGCCGGCCGCTGGCCGAGCGCGACACCATCCGCGCCGACATCGCCAATTCGCGCTGCGAGATCGAGCAGGCGCGCCTCTTGGTGCTGCACACCGCGCGGCTGATCGACCGGCTGGGCAACAAGGACGCCCGCCGCCAGATCGCCATGATCAAGATCGTGGTGCCGAACATGGCGCAGCGGGTGATCGACCGCGCCATCCAGGCGCATGGCGGCGCCGGCATGACCGGCGACTTCGGCCGGCCGCATGCCTTAGCCGAGGCGCGCTACCTGCGCATCGGCGACGGCCCCGACGAGGTGCACCGCGAGGCCATCGCCAAGCTGGAACTCAAGCGGGCGCTGGATCCCGCCTAATGCCGGGCGACAGGCGGCGGCTCGCGCTCGGCCGCCTCGAGCTGGCGTCTCAGGATGCCGATCGCCTCGTCCAGGCTGGCGCGCTCGATCGGCAGATCGCCGCCATAGCGGCGCTGGTAGGCGGTCAATAGCCGGTTGAATTCGATCTCGGCCGGGATGAACATCGAAGCCCCCACTGGTTAAGCGACCCCCATGGACATCGCGGATTGCCGCGTCGCGGACGGCTGGCGCCACCCGCGGCTGACGAATTTGGGGGCGGTGGCAGCGATTTCAAGTGGCTAGCCTTGCCGGCCGGGCGCTGCGCTAAAACGGGACACAGGTTGACGTTGCGCGGCCAGGCGGGTAGTTTCCGGCGCGTCATGCCGACGCGGAACGCAATCCGGGGCGCCCAGCTTCGACTTATCGGCCCGGCCCTGTGCCGGGGCCGGGGAGTCGTTGCCGAGTTCACGCCCAATCCGGGATTGCCCGCGTTCGATGTGCGCTAGCCGCCGCCAAAGCCACACTGTACGCCGATATCGCCGCGGTTCGCGCCGAGCGAGGGCACTCGCCATTGCCATAGGCGCCTGCCGTCGGGCAGGCCAGAAGGACTAGCCATGCCTACCAACATGCCGATCCAGAAATACCGCGCCTTTGCCTCGATCGACCTGCCGGACCGACACTGGCCGACGCGCGTCGTCGCCAAGGCGCCGACCTGGTGCTCAGTCGACCTGCGCGATGGCAATCAGGCCCTGGTCGAGCCCATGGGCCGGCACAAGAAGATCAAGTTCTTCAATCACCTGGTGAAGCTGGGCTTCAAGGAGATCGAGGTCGGCTTCCCGGCTGCCTCGGACACCGATTTCGACTTCGTGCGACAGATCATCGAGCACGACATGGTGCCGGATGGGGTGTGGATCCAGGTGCTGACGCAGGCCCGCGAGGAGCTGATCGAGCGCACGTTCGAAAGCCTGCAGGGCAGCAAGCAGGCGATCGTGCATCTCTACAATTCCACCTCCACCTTGCAGCGCCGGGTGGTGTTCGGGCTAGACCGCCAGGGCATCAAGGAAATCGCGGTCAAGGGTGCCGAGAAGGTGAAGGAGCTGACCCCGCGCCTCACGGCCGGCGGCACCAAGGTGCGCTTCGAATACTCGCCAGAAAGTTTCACCGGCACCGAACTCGGCTATGCCCGCGATGTCTGCCGCGCGGTGATGGACGTCTGGCGGCCGGGGCCGGCGCATGACGAGCGGCTGATCTTCAACCTGCCGGCGACGGTCGAGATGGCCTCGCCCAACTATTATGCCGACCAGATCGAGTGGATGGACCGCAACTTCCGCGAACGCGAGAAGATCATCCTGTCTTTGCACCCGCATAACGACCGCGGCACGGCGGTGGCGGCAACCGAGCTCGGCCTGATGGCCGGCGCCGACCGGGTGGAGGGCACGCTGTTCGGCAACGGCGAGCGCACCGGCAATGTTGATGTGGTGACCTTGGCGCTCAACCTGTTCAGCCAGGGCATCGAGCCGGAGCTCGATTTTTCCGACATCAACGCCTCGATCGAGGTGGCGGAATATTGCAACCAGCTGCCGGTGCACCAGCGCCACCCCTATGCCGGCGAACTGGTCTACACCGCCTTTTCCGGCTCGCACCAGGACGCCATCAAGAAGGGCATGGCGGCCATGGAGACGAGCAACAGCGGGATCTGGGAGGTGCCCTATCTGCCGATCGACCCGATGGATGTCGGCCGCAGCTACGAGGCGATCATCCGGGTCAACAGCCAGTCCGGCAAGGGCGGCATCGCCTATCTGATGGACACCGAGTTCGGCATCGACATGCCGCGCGAGGTGCAGGTCGAATTCAGCCAGGTGATCCAGAAGCTGGCCGACGAGACCGGCAAGGAGATCACGCCCAAGGAAATCTGGCAAAAATTCGAGGAGACCTATCTTTCCCCCAAGCTGCCGTTCGAACTGCTCGACTACCGGTTGAATTCCGCCGCGCATGCCAGCGAGGTGGTGCTGTGCCGGGCGGAAATCCGCCATGAGGGCGCCGCCAAGCAGGTCGAGGGCCAGGGCAACGGGCCGATCGACGCCTTCGTCGCCGCCTTGCGCAAGGGCTGTGGCGTGGCGCCGCGCTTCCTCGACTACCAGCAGCGGGCGATGGGCAGCGGTTCCGATACCTCGGCGGTGTGCTTCATCAAGCTCTCCGACCCGCACGGCAATGCCCGTTTCGGCGTCGGCATCCACCCCAATACCAATACCGCCTCGCTGCGCGCCATCGTCTCGGCGCTCAACCACCTGGCGGCGGGGTAAGCCGGCGCCGGCGGCGCGGCTCAGAAGCCGCCGGACACCGGCACGACGCTGCCGGTCATGAAGTCGGGCGCCTGGGTCAGCAGCCAGAGCGCGGTGTCGGCGATCTCGGCCACGCTGGCGGCGCGGCCGAGCGGCACCTTGGGCGACATCAGCCGCACCCGTTCGGGCAGGCCGGCGCGGGCATGGCTGTCGGTGTCGGTCAGGCCCGCCGCCAGGGCATTCACCCGCACGCCGTCGGCCGCCATTTCCAGCGCCAGGCCGCGGGTCAGCGTGTCCACCGCGGCCTTCGAGGCGGCGTAGTCGACCCAGTCGTTCGCACTGCCGCGGCCGGCGGCGGTGGAGGAAATGTTGAGGATGCGCCCGCCCGTGCCGCCGCTGCGGGTCGACATCCGGCGCACCGCCTCGCGGCAACACAGGAAGACGCCGACCGCGTTGGTGGCGAACACGCGTTCCAGCGTCTGGGCGTCGACATTCTCGACCCGCCGGCCGACCCGGCCGAAATAGGCGGCGTTGTTGACCAGCAGCGCCAGCCGGCCGTGGCAGTCGGCCGACTGGAAAAGATGCAGCACGCCCGGCTCGCCGGCCACGTCGGCCGCGATCGCTTCCGCCCGTCCGCCGGCGGCGCGGATCGCCGCCACCACCCGGGCCGCCTCGTCGGCGCTGGCGCGATGATTGACCAGCACCATGAAGCCCTTGGCCGCCAGCCGCTCGGCGATCGCCGCGCCGATGCCGCGGCTGGCCCCGGTCACGATTGCCACCTCGTTCATGCGTTGCCCGCGCCCCGCCGCGTTTGCCGTCCCGCTTCCCGTTCCAGCGCGGCGGTGGCGGGCTCGATGGCGTCCTGCAGCCGGACCACGAACTCCGCCCGCGCCAGGCCGGGCGGGATCGCCGGAAGGTAGGCGAACACCGCCCGCCCCGGCCAGCGCCGCCAGCGCCGGCGCGGCCAGAAACAGCCGGAGTTGAGCGCCACCGGCACCACCGGCAGGCCGAGCGTCGCGTAGAGTGCCGCGACGCCGGCCTGATAGGGCGCCTGGGCCAGCGGCAGGCCCGGCGCGGTGCGGGTGCCTTGCGGGAAGATCAGCACCGACCGGCCCGCCCCGGCCGCCGCCTTGGCATCGCGCAGCAGCCGGCGCAGGGCCGCGCCGCCGCCGGCGCGGTCGACGCTCGGCATGCCCAGGCGCGCCGCGTACCAGCCATAGAACGGGATCAGCATGAGTTCGCGCTTCATCACCATCGCGATACCCGGCATGGCATGGCAGAGCACGATGGTGTCGAGCGCCGACTGATGCTTGGCGGCGATCAGGCACGGGCCGTGCGGCAGCCGGTCGAGGCCACGCAATTCGATCGCGATGCCGGCGACGTGTCGGGTCGCCGCCAGGATCGCGCTGCCCCACAGTCGCAGCACCAGGGCCGCGCCGCGATACCACGGCAGCAAGGGCGAACCGAGCACCGAGATCAGCACGGTCAGGCCATAGAACAACAGCGCGAAGGTCAGCGAGCGCACCCAGCCAGCCAGGCTCGCCATGTCACACCGGCAGGCCGGCAAGCTGGCTCTGCAGCAGCACGAGCAGATACTTGTTGAACTCGCCGGCCAGCAGGCCGGCGGTGGCGGGGTGCCGCCACCATTGGCCGAGCCGCTGCCGCTCGGAGAGCACCGGATGGGCGACGATCTCAACCTGCGGCAGGGCCCGCTGAAACAGCAGCAGGCTGCGCGGCATGTGGAAGCTGGCGGTGACCAGGCTGAGGCTGCGGATGCCCTGGCGGCGCACCCAAAGCTGTGCCTCGATGGCATTGCCCAGGGTGTCGCGCGCCTCGCGGCCAAGTTCGACGCAGCAGGCGAACAATTCCGCCGCGGCGCCGCTCGCCTGGCGGAGCTGCCCGGGCGTGGTGTTGCGGTCGACGCCGGAGATCAGCAGCTTGTCGGCGCGCCTGGCCTGCAACAGTTTCAGGCCGGTCTCGATGCGGTCGCGTCCGCCGGTCAGCACCACCACGCCCTCGGTGTGCCGGTTGCCGGCCTCTTCCGCCATGGGCAGGCTGGCGATGAATTGCAGCAGCCCGCCCAGCCACAGGCAGGCCAGCATCAGCGGCGCCATCAGCAGACGCAGCAGCCAACCGCCGCCTGCCGGCTGCTGCTGGCTCAGCATGCTGGCCGGCTCATGGCAGGCGCCTGAGATCGCCCAGTACGGTCGCCCGCGCCGCCAGCATGGCGACGCCGGCGAACGCCGCCGCGGTCGCCGCCAACCAGCCGCAGTCGCGCCAGGACAACAGCCGACCGGCCAGGATCGGCGAATCGGCCCGCGCCAGCAGGTGGCCGACCAGCAGCAGGGCAAGGCTGGCAAGGGCAAGCCCGGCCAGGCTGCCCAGACCGGCGCGCTGCAGCGCTTCGCGTTGGAACGGCCGCGCGATCTGCCAGTCGCGGGCGCCCAGCAAGTGCAGTATCTCGACCGTGCCGCGTTCGGCCGCCAGCAGCGCGCGCGTGGCGATCGCCACCACCAGCGCGCCCGCCGCCACCGCCAGCAACACCACGCCGGCGGCGATGAATTGCAGCCAGTGCAGCAGCACCACCCAATGGCCGAACCACAGGCGATGGTCGTCCAGCACCGCCTCGGGCATCGCGCCGGCCAACCGCGTCGCCAGGGTCTTGGCGACCTCGGCGGAAGGCGTGTCCAGGGCGACGTCGATCAAGGTCGGCAATGGCAGGCGGTCGGCCAGGCCGCGCTTGCCGAGCCAAGGTTCCAGCAGTTTGCTGACCTCGGCCTTCGGCAAGGCGGCGGCGGTCCGCACGCCGGGGGTCGCCCGGGCCAGCGCCAAGGCTTCTTCCAGCCGTTCGCCCGGCGCGGCCGCCGGCAGTTCGATGGTCAGCCGGCCGGCCAGTTCGGCATGCCAGTTCGCCAGGGCGGTGTTCAGGGCCAGTCCGCCTGCCAGCGCCAGCTGCGCGACAAAGGCCATCACCGCGACCAGCAGCGGCAGCGCCGCGCCATAGCCCGCCAGCCGCGGCAGCGTGGCGGGGCCGGTCATGCCGCCAGCGCCGGTGCCGCGACCAGCGCATTGTCGCTGAGCTGCAGCCGGCGATGCGGGAAGCGTTGCATCAGGCCGGTATTGTGCGAGGCGATGAGTACCGCGGCGCCGCCCTTGTGCAATTCCTCGAACAGCCGCAACAGGCGCACCGCGGCGGCATCGTCCAGATTGCCAGTCGGCTCGTCGGCCAGCAGCAGGGCGGGATTGGTCACCACCGCCCGGGCGATGGCGCAGCGCTGCTGCTCGCCGCCTGAGAGGATGGAAGGTCGCGCCTGCAGCTTGTCGCCCAGCCCGACCCAGCGCAGCAGCTCGGTGACGTCGCGCGTGGTGCGTTCCTCGCGCTGGCCGGCCAAGCGCAGCGGCAGCGCGACGTTGTCCAGCACCGAAAGCTGCTCGATCAGCCGGAAGTCCTGGAACACCACGCCGATCCGCCGGCGGATGTCGGGCATGGCGCGGCGGGGCGCCTTGTTCAGTTCGGTGCCGAACATGACGATACTGCCGCGGGTCGGCCGCTGCGCCAGGTAAAGCAGCCGCAACAGCGAGGTCTTGCCGGCGCCGCTGGGGCCGGTCAGGAACTGGAAGCTGCCAGGTTCCAGCGTGAAGGTGATGTCGCGCAGCACCTCCGGCCCCTGGCCATAGCGCAGGCCGACATTGTGGAAGCGGATCAACGGCGCCGAATCATGTCATTGCCAAGCCAGCAGGATGCTCATATCGGCCGGCGCCGCGCAATCGCCCGGTGCCGCAAGCGACAGGCTCGGCGGATTTCAGCTAAGCTGGGCCGGGTTTGATTCGTCTCCGCGCCACGATTGCGAATGCTGCTGGTATGTCCCGCCTGCGCCACAGAATATACCGTTGCCGATGGCACGATCGGCGCCGGCGGGCGGCGCGTGCGTTGTCATCGCTGCGCTCACGTCTGGCAGCAGGCGGCAGCGGCGCCGAGCGCAGGCCGGCCGCCGCCCGCACCGGTGCCGGC